>Ga0136652_1000155_pt1 | contig 37929 bp, 30 predicted proteins | sample ConPoolayeEmetaG_FD_94864 | JGI IMG/M metagenome (GOLD analysis project Ga0136652, IMG submission 94864) | Hot spring microbial mat communities from California, USA to study Microbial Dark Matter (Phase II) - Cone Pool mat layer E metaG... ...
CCCTGTTCACCGGAGATACCGGCCGAAACTGACCACATCTAGCTGACTTTCCTGCCTGAGTGCGCTCACAATGCGTCCTGGCCCGGGGCCTGCCCGAGGTGGCCAGCACCAGGCAGATACAACACCGCGCCTGGACGCGCGCCCGCCGCAAAATGCGCAGGCGCCGTTTCCGGCGCTTTTGCGGTACCCTACACCAAGGCGCAGCCGTACCGGCAGCAGATAAACTATCCGCAGGTGCGGGGCCTTTCCGCGTGCACGCCCGTACTGCTCAAGCACAAAGTGCGGCCCGGTGGCGAGATCGTTCTGCCCTGCGGCCTCGCGCGTCGCGCTGCGGGGATTCTGGCTGGACTACAAAACATAGCATATCTAGAAAGCTTCGCCACGCGGCCGGCAGTTTGCCCCACAACTGCGTCAAAAACCGGGCGCCGTACGGCGCACCACGGCCCGGCGACTACGCGATCGTCACCGCTGAAAGCCACTTGACGCCTGAGGCTGCGGACCCGGCCCCTGCAATCCTTCTTGTTGACGCCTCAGAGGACACAGCCATTGATTCGGGCCGGACTGACAGTCAGCATTTGCCGCGCATGGGGCCCGCAGCGAAGCCCCCGCGAGAGCTAGCGCTGCACCCGGCTGGCAGGCAGTGCAGGGTTCTTCTAGCGCGGAGTACTCAAGACGCCACCAAGCAGCCCGTGCCCCTACCGAAACGCTGCACCCACGGCGCCGCGAGACGAGATAGAGTAATCACCCTTGGCGCGGCGGCAAGGACGACAGTATGCTTGAACTCTGGCGGAACCGCTGGCGGGGCGGCCCGCGCCGCAACACTCATGTATAGCACTGCTAGCGGCAATGGCTGAGCATCAACTCGACTGGGAGGCGGTCCTCCAAACGGTGCGGAGTGACTACCCCTCGCTATACCGTACGTGGTTCACACGACTGACTCCGAGCGAGCTGCGCAGCGGCGAACTTAGGATTGAGGTAGATGACCTCTCCTGCTTCCAGTACCTGCGCGATCACTGCGTGCAGGCGTTTGCAGACGCTGCGGTTGCTGCCACCGGACACTTGGTGTGCGTGCGCTTTGTCTGCCCGCATGCTCCACCGGATGGGCCGCAAGCTTCATCGCCTCCGGTAAGCGCAATTCCGCTGAACCCCGACTACACGTTTGACGAGTTCGTAGTCGGGCCCTCTAACAGACTGGCGCATGCTGCTTGCCAGGCAGTCTGCGACCAGCCGGGGACCCTATACAACCCACTCTTCGTCCACGGTGCACCAGGCCTTGGGAAAACCCACCTACTCCACGCTACCTGCGCGGAGTTACGCCGGCGCCTGCCGGGCGCCCGCGTGATCTACCTCTCATGCGAACAGTTGGTCAATGACTTTGTCCGCGCGCTGGAGCAAGGTCACGTGCAGGCGTTTCGCGAGCACCTGCGCGGAGCCGCCGCCCTGATCCTCGACGACGTAGAGCTGCTACGCAACCGCGAGTCCAGCCAGGAAGAACTCTTCCATACTTTCAATGTGCTCCATCAAAGCCGGCGTCAGATTCTCCTCTCCGCAGCGACGCCACCAGCACAAATCACCAGCCTGCAAGACCGGCTAGTGAGCCGCTTCAACTGGGGGCTAGTAGCAGAGCTTGATCAGCCGAACCGCGAGATGCGCCAGGCAATACTGCGCAGAAAAGTCCGGCTGCACGGCTACGACCTCCCCTCGGAGCTTCTTCAGTACCTCGCTGACCAGCCGGACTGGAGCGTGCGCGCACTGGAGGGTGCACTTGTGTGCCTGAGCACCGAGCAACTTCTGACCAAGGAGCCGCTCACACTCGAAACCGCGCAGCGCATCCTCTCCGCCTACCACCAGCGCCTAGCCCGCTCCATAGACCTGAGTCAAATCCTCCAAGTCGTCTCCGACCACTTCCGCGTCCCAGCCCACGAGCTGCTGGGCCGCCGCCGAGCACGCTCAGTAGCTTACCCTCGCCAGATCGCGATGTACCTGGCGCGGCGTCTTACACCGCTCAGCCTACAGGTCGGCGCACATTTTGGCGGTCGCGACCACTCAACTATTCTCCACGCCGAGCGAGTTATCGCAGCGGAGTGCCAGCACAACCACCGTACAGCCGAGCTGGTAGAGTCTCTCACGCGCCAGCTCCGAGCTAGTCATTGACAGGCCCGTAGCCTCTCCCACTATCGACATACCCCCGCCCTCAATACCCCAGCACGACAGGCTTAGCACCTGTTAGCAAATCCCATGGGCCTGTCGCCAACGCTCAGGGCGCAACAACGTGTCGCAAAAAGACTTATATTCACAAGCCCGGGATTGGAACAGCAATTACAGCGCCCTGCAACGCTCTTATACTACGTGACGCCGTTTCCTCCGATGTAGGAAGGGGCCTGAAGTCAAACCACCGTTGGGCTGCGCCGGGGCCTGCTGGGCACGACGCAGAGGGCCACATGACGGTAGCTGCCGGGCGGCCTGCTAACTGGCGGAGCCTGACACAGAGCTTAGAATAACAGCTTGGGCTGTGATAGCTGGCAGGGTTGGCGGGCCAGTGTGTGCTGAGCCCGGTTGGAGTTGGTGGGCAGGAGCGATGAAGGCACGATTGCCGCGGGCAGAACTCGAGGGCGCTTTGGGGGCGATCGCGACGGTCGCTAGCGGTCGAGCTGGCAGGGCAATCTTTGGGTGTACTCGCCTTACAGTTAGTTCTGGCGCGGTAGAACTCGCGGCCACGGACGGCGAAGTGGCAGTGCGCGCGGGCGCCCCGGTCCTGGCGGTGGAGCAGGAAGGTGAAGCCGTCGTTGCGGCGGATCGCTTTCTTGCGATCGTCCGAGAGCTGGTGGATGTAGAGCTGGAGATCGACGCTGATGAGCAACGCTGCGCGATTATCGCGGAGCGCAGCGAGTTTAAGATTCCAGTGCAGAGTGGAGCCGACTTTCCGGTGGTAGCTCAGTTTCCGGCTGAGCCGGACTTCGTAGTCGACGGGCGCAAGCTACGGCGGATGATCGAGCTGACGGCGTATGCTGCAGCACGGGAGGCAAGCCGGTACGCGATTAACGGTGTCCTTTGGCAGAAGCAGGGGAATAGGCTGTACTTGGTTGCGACGGATGGGCGGCGGCTGGCGCGTGCCGGCGGATCACTGAGCCGCTGCGAGGTCGCGGACTTCGAGGCGATCGTGCCCACGAGGGCGTTAAGCATTTTTGATCGCGTCTTCGCCGTCCCGAGGGGTGAGCGAGACTGGTACGTGGACGTGAGCCTCACGCCGAACCAGCTCATGCTGCGCAGCGGCCCGCGCCTGCTGGCGACGGGCCTGGTGGAGGGCCGGTTCCCCAAGTATGACGACGTCATACCTAGGGACAACGATAAGATCGCGGTCGTGGGCCGGGAGGAGCTATACGGGGCGGTCCGACGGGCAGCGCTGGTGACCACTGAGGAGTCGCGCGCAGTGAGACTAACCTTTGATGGCGGCGGGCTGGTAGTAACGGCGCAGTCACCGGAACAGGGCGAGGCGCGTCTGGATGTCGCCGCAGAGTACCGCGGGGAGCAGATGACGATCGGGTTCAACCCGGCGTTTTTGGCTGAGGCGCTGCGGGCGTTCTCAGGTGAGCGTGTGCAGATCGAGATGCGCGAGAGTTTCCGCCCGGCAGTTATCAGCGGCGGAGATAAGGACGAGTTCCTTTACGTGGTTATGCCTGTGGCGCTGCCAGGCTAGCTGCGGGGGTCGGACGCGTCGCATGACGGAGCGACAGCTTCAGCGTCTGCTGGAGAACCGCCCTCGGTATGAGGTGGTGCCCCTGGTCGATCAGGCTTTCTTGCAGGGTCTGCTGCGAGCTAGTGCTCGGGCCTGCCGGAGGCGCCAGGCGGCTGAGGACGCCTGGCGCCGGGTCGCGCCTGCGGGTCTGGTGCCGTCCACGACCGTGGAAGCTTTTGACTGCGGCGTCCTACTGGTACGCGTTCAGGAGCCGGCGGTGGCATCGGAGCTCCGGCTACTGCGCGCGGTGATGGAGCGGCGGCTGGCGGGGCTGGTACCAGGGCTGCGTGAGCTACGTGTTCTAACCGGCCCCGCGGTGGCGCAGGACGAGGCGTGAGGGCTTAAGTCGTGCAATTGGGTGAGGCTGCCGCCGTTTACGACGAAAGCCACGTACAGGTCCTCGAGGGGATTGAGCACGTGCGCAGGCGGCCGAGCATGTACATCGGTGACACCGGCGTGCGCGGGCTTCATCACCTGGTTTTCGAGGTCATCGACAACGCGATTGACGAGGCCATGGCCGGCTTCTGCCGGGAGATTGCGGTCGTAATTCGCGCCGATGGCAGCATCGGCGTCGAGGACGATGGGCGCGGCTTTCCGGTGGGCATCAAGGAGGAGTACGGCATTCCCGCGATCGAGTTGTGCCTGACGAAGCTGGGTGCCGGCGCGAAGTTCGACCGCGATTCCTACAAGGTTTCCGGCGGGCTGCACGGAGTGGGTGTCAGCGTGGTCAACGCACTGTCGGAATGGATGGAGGTGCAGACCTGCCGCGACGGCAAGGTTTGGCTGATCGCCTTTGAGCAGGGCCGCACGACGCGGCCGCTGGAGGCCATCGGCGAGGCGCGCCGGACGGGGACGCGCGTTGAGTTCAAGCCGGATGCGACCGTCCTGCGCGAGGTCGAATTCAATTATGAAATTCTGGCCCGGCGGCTACGCGAGCTCGCGTACCTCAACGCGGGTTTGCGAATTACTCTGACCGATGAGCGCACGAACCGGCAGGAGATGTTCCTCTTTGCCGAGGGGCTGCGCCAATTCGTCGAGCACCTGAATGAGGGGAAGGAGGCGCTCCATCCGGTCGTCTCCTTCCAGCATGAGGATCGGGAGCAGCGGCTCATCTGTGAGGTGGGATTTCAGTACACTGATAGCTTTACAGAGACCATCCTTTCATTTGTCAACAATATCAACACAGTCGAGGGCGGGACCCACCTGTCAGGCTTTCGCAGTGCGCTGACACGCAGCGTGAACAACTACGCCCGCAAGAACAATCTGTTGCGCTCCAACGATCCGGTCCCGCAGGGCGAGGATATTCGGGAGGGGCTGACGGCGGTTATCTCCGTTAAGGTTCCGGAGCCGCAGTTTGAGGGCCAGACGAAGACGAAGCTGGGAAACAGCGAGGTCGGTACCTTCGTTGAAATGGCAGTCGGGGAGCTGCTAGCGAACTACCTGGAGGAGCACCCGGCGGAGGCCCGCCGCATCGTGGGCAAGGCGGTGCAGGCGGCGCTGGCGCGCGAGGCGGCACGTCGGGCGCGCGAAACGGCAAGAAAGTCGGCCGTGTCGGGAGCTGGGTTTTCCCGCAAGCTCGTCGATTGTTCCAGCCGCGATGTGGAGTCAACCGAGCTTTACATCGTGGAAGGGGATTCCGCTGCGGGCTCCGCAAAGGGATATCGCGACGCACGGACCCAGGCGATCCTGCCCATACGGGGCAAGATCCTGAACGTTGAAAAGGCACGGCTGCACAAGGTTCTGGCGCATGAGGAGATCGTCGAAATCATTGCGGCCCTGGGAACCGGCATCGGCCCCGAGGAATTTGATCTCTCGAAGCTGCGCTACGGTCGGGTCATTCTTATGACCGACGCGGACGTCGACGGCTCGCACATCCGTACCTTGCTGCTCACGTTTTTCTTCCGGCATCTGCGGCCGCTGATCGACAGCGGTCGGGTGTACATCGCCCAGCCGCCACTGTATCAACTCGCCTCTGGCAAGCAGGTGGAATATTTGCTGGACGATGCCGAGCTGAAGGCTAGGCTCTGGCGGCTGGGGTTGGAGGGCACGGTGCTGGAGATTCGGCGGCTGGCTGAGCCGGCCCAGCCCCTCTCGACCGAGCGGCTGCGCGAGCTCTTCCAGGTTGTCGCGGAGATTGAGCGGCAGGCGCGCGTGCTTTCACGGCGGGGCATCGGACTACAAGAATTCCTGCAAAAGCGCGATGCGGCGGGGCGGTTGCCGGTGGTACGCGCCTCTGCCGAGGGGCAGGAGAGTTTTTTCTACAGCGAGGAAGAGTTCCAAGCGTACCGCCGCGAGCAGGCCGGCCGCGGCATTTCGGTGGTACGCCATGATCTGGCCGAAGCGCGCGTCCTTCAGCGGTGTCTGGATCGGCTGGGTGAGTTCGGGTGCACCTGGGATGACCTGTTTCTGGGCAGGGAGGAGCAGATTACTGGCGAACTCACTCCGGCGGTGTTCGTGTTGCTGCCGGCGCGAGGTGAGCCTGTCGAGCTCAGCAATCTGCTGGACCTTCCAGACGGGGTCTGCCAGATAGGTGCCCGCGGACGCGAGGTCAAGCGTTTCAAGGGCCTCGGCGAAATGAATAAGCAGGAGCTTTGGGAGACAACCATGAACCCCGCGACGCGCGTGATGCGGCGGGTGATCGTAGGGGAGGCGAGTGATGACCCTGAGCAGGCGGAGATCGATGCCGCCGAGGCCGACCGCATGTTCAGTATTCTGATGGGTGAAGACGTCGAAAAGCGCAAGGAGTTCATTGAGCAGAACGCGATTCACGTGAAGAATCTGGATATTTGAGCCGGTGCCGGACGTCGGCGCGGGCCGGAGGTGATCCGATGAAAGCTGCGAAGATCGCCGTGCTGCTGGTGATTCTGGCCTGTTGCATCGGCGTTGCGGCGTACCTCTTAAAGTCCCGGCCCGCGGGGCCGGGCAAGGCTGCCGAGCTGCGCCAGACCGGTCAGGGTGTTCGCGTCGAAGAAAAGTACGGCGTCACATCGGAAACCGTCTCACCGTGAGCAGTGGTGGCCAGATCGTCTTCGCCGGTCGACGATTCTCGATCCGCCGGCAGGAGGTAGTGGTCGGTGGGGGGATGCGACGCTTCTACGAAATCGTGGTGCATCCCGGCGCCGCGGTCGTCTTGCCGTTGCTGCCGGACGGGCGCGCGCTGCTCATCGGACATTTCCGCGTCGCAGTAGACCGGGAGCTTCTGGAGCTGCCGGCAGGTACGCTTGAACCGATGGAAGACCCGGCCGAATGTGCGCGGCGTGAACTGCTGGAGGAGACCGGCTGGCACGCAGGCCGGATCGAGCCGTTGACCCGATTCTTCTCGTCGCCGGGCATCTGCGACGAGTGTCTGCACGCATTTGTGGCCCGAGACCTGCACCTTGAAGCCCCCCGCCGTGAGCCCGGTGAGCAGATCCGGCTAGTGCCGATGGCGTATGAGGAGGCGCTGGCCGCTGTGGGCGACGGCCGCATCACCGACGGCAAGACCATGCTCACGCTTCTGTACTATGATCGTTACGTCCGCGGGAACGCCTGATGAGTTTTCTTTCCGGTTCGCTCCGCGTCGGCACGCTCTTTGGGATCGAAATCCGCGTACACGTTCTGTTCGTGCTGTGGATCGGCTACCGGCTGCTTCAGCAGGGATCGCAGTGGCAGTATGCAGCTTTGCACCTGGGGCTGCTCTTTTCGATTGTTTTGCTGCACGAGTTCGGACACTGCTTTGGGGCGCGCGCCGTCGGCGGCGAAGCGCGGCAGATCCTGATGTGGCCGCTGGGCGGGCTGGCGTACGCCAGTGCCCCGCCGCGACCCTGGCCGCAGTTTGTCACAGTGGTCGCAGGTCCGGCGGTGAACGTGCTCATCTGTCTGATGACGGGGGTGATTCTCTATCTGACGGTGCCCGTCGCATTCGGACTGAACCCCCTCGGCCCGACCATTCAACTAGGCCACGGCGCTCCCGCCTGGGCGGTTTACCTGGCCTGGGTCTACGACGTCAGCTTTTTCCTGCTGGCCTTCAATCTGCTGCCGATTTACCCGCTGGATGGCGGGCAGATCGCCCAGACGATCCTCTGGCCGTTTCTTGGCCTGCGGCGGTCTACCATACTGGCCTGCTACGTCGGGCTGGCAGGCTGTGCCGGCCTGGGATTGCTGGCGCTGCGGGGCGGTGGCGGCGTTTTGCTGTTCATCGCGCTTTTTGGCGCCATGGTATGCTGGCAGCGACTGAAAGCGGCGCAGATGGGCTTGCTGATCGAAGATTTCGGCGGGCCGGATTACGATTACACGCCTCGGCCCCGTCGGCCTGCCCTATGGTCGCGCCTGCGCGGCACGCGAAAGCGGGCCGGCGCTGCCGGAGCGGTTTTCAACCCGAACCCCGGCGGCTGGGAGGCCCAGCGCGCAGAGCGCGAGCGGCTGGAGGCGGAGGTGGACCGGATCCTCAAGAAGGTCTCCGAGCGCGGCCTGCACAGCCTCAGTTACGTCGAACGTCAGACGCTGGAGCGAGCGCGGCGGCTGCGCGAGGAAGAGGAACGCCAGTAGCAGCGCCCGACGGCGACGTGGCGAGACCGTATTGGGAGTTCTATGTTCGACGTCGTCCGAACGAGGTTCGCGCCATCGCCTACCGGGTATCTGCACGTTGGCGGGGCGCGGACGGCTCTTTTTAACTATCTGCTCGCCCGCCGGCTCGGCGGAAAGTTCGTTCTGCGGATCGAGGACACCGATCAGACGCGGAACATCGAGGCCGCGGACGAAAAGCTCATGGAGGATCTGCGCTGGCTGGGCTTGCAGTGGGACGAAGGGCCGGAAGTGGGCGGCCCGTTCGGCCCGTACTACCAGAGCCAGCGCCTGGAGCTATATGAGCAGGTTGCACGACAGTTGCTGGATACCGGCCGCGCCTACTACGCGATGGAGACGCGCGAGGAGCTGGAGGCGATGCGGCGTGCCGCCCAGCAGCGCGGCGAAAAGGGATTCCGCTATCCTCGGCCCAAGAACTTTCTTTCTGAAACCGCGGCCCAGCGGGCGCGGTCGGAAGGCCGGCCCGTGGTCGTCCGCTTCATGATGCCCGACCAGGATTTTGTAGTTCCCGATCGGATTCTGGGGGATGTGCGCGTCGCGGCGAGTGAGTTAAGCGATTTTGTGATTCTCAAGGCAGATGGCTGGCCCACCTATCATTTTGCGGTCGTGGTGGACGACGCCGCCATGCACGTCACGCACGTGCTGCGCGGGCAGGAACACCTGATGAATACGCCCAACCACCTGGCTCTGCAGCAGGCATTGGGGTATCCGGCACCGGTGTACGCGCATCTGCCCATCATCTTCAACATGAACGGCAGCAAGATGAGCAAGCGCGACAAGGACCGGGTGGTTCGGGAGGCGGTCCGGGCCGCCCGGCTAGATGGACAGCGTGTTCAGGAGCTTGCGGGGCTGAATGATGCAGGACTGGTGAGCGCGTGGCTTGCGGAGGATGCGCAGCTTCCCGCAGCGGCGCTTGAAAGCCTTGCTAAAGCGCTGGCGGTTCACCTGCCGGAGATTGAGATTCACGATTTCCGCCGCAGCGGCTATCTGCCGGAAGTGCTGGTGAACTTCATTGCCCTTCTGGGCTGGTCGGCGGGGACGAATCGCGAGAAATTCACGCTGGAAGAACTGTGCCAGCTTTTCAGCTTGGAGCGCGTGAGCCGAACGAATGCGAGGTTTGATCGGGAGAAGCTGCTGGCGTTCAACACCGCAGCGCTTGAGGCGGCCAGCGTGGAGCGGAAGCTTGCGGGGCTGCGGGACTATCTGCGGGTGAACCCTGACAGTCTGCTGGCCGGGCTCTCGGATGCGCTTCTGCTGCGGCTGATCGAGCTGTGTCGGGGGATGCGGATGTTTGGCGACGTTGAGTACAAGTGTAGGGCGCTGTTTGTGGCGGATGAGGCGGTCCGCTACGACGAGAAGGCGGTGAGCAAGTGGCTGCGGCGCGGTGCGGCGCCACTGCGGGAGCTGCGGGTGCGGCTTGCGGCTCTTGAGGACTGGTCGGTCGAGCGGCTGGAAGCGCTGCTGCGGGATTTTGCCACATCGCAGGGGCTGGCGCTGGGCAAGGTAGCGCAGCCGCTGCGGGTGGCGGTGACCGGTGGCGTGGTGAGTCCGGCGATCGCCGACACGCTGGCGATTTTGGGCAAAGAGCGAACGCTGCGCCGGATTGACAAAGCGCTGGCGATGCTCTCGGCGCAGGAGGGGTGATTGTGAAACGGAACCTCGCGCGAAGCGTTTTGCTAGGTGCGGTTCTTGTCGGGGTTGCGCTTGCAGGAGGCTGCGGCCGAGCCATCGCGGGTTCCTGGAAGGTCGTGGAGGCGGTTCCGAGCCGTCTGGTCTTCTGTATCGACGAGGCAAGGTTTGAGCGCGATGGCACGTATACGGCGACCACCACGATCGAAGGCAAGACCTTGCAGGAACGCGGGCGCTACAGCTTCAACGGATACAAGCTGATATTGCAGCCGCGCGAAGGCGGTCGGCGGCAGTATACTGCCCTTGTAAAGCTTAACCGCCTGGAGGTCGCCGACCGGGATCGCAAGGTCGTGCTTACAAAGGTGCGCTGAAATGACGCACGAAGCGGGTCGACCTCGAACTCGGCGGCGTGTAATTTACCACGGACGGGTGCAGGGGGTTTTCTTTCGGGCGACTTCGCGGGAAATAGCGCAGCGGTTTGCGGTCACCGGCTACGTCCGCAATCTGCGCGACGGGACCGTCGAGCTGGAAGCGGAGGGGGCGCCGGATCAGGTGGAAGCATTTCTTTCGGCGGTGGCGCGTCACTTCCGCGGGAACATCACGCGGGCAGAGGTGAGCGATGTTCCGCCACTGGGAACGGAGCGCGGCTTCGAGGTTCGATATTGAGGAGAACCCCTCAGGCGTGGGCCGCGCCGCTGGGCTCAGCCGCCGCCGGGCGGTTGTGCGGGCGTCTCAGCGCTCGGTTCGGGCCGGCCGGCCTCGCGGCGTGGATGCTGGTCGCGGAACGCGGCCATGTCCGGCGGTTCCGGAAATGCCTTGTTCACATCGAACTTCCACTGCTCGCATTCGGCCGTCAGGCTCGCCAGCAGATCGTCGTAGACCCACTGCTTCAGGCCGGGCGGAGCGTTCCGCCAGAGTCGGGCTTTGGTGATCAGCACGTGCGGGTGGTAAGCCGGACTTGCCAGCCACTCGCGGAACATGTCGACCTGCATACTGCCAAACGAGGGCAGGCGCATCCGCGGGCCGCGGTAATCCTTCTTTTCGGTCATGAAAGTTTCATGAAGCTCAGCGGCCTTGGCGACGTAGCGGTTGTACGCGGTCAGGTTTCCCTCAGCCAGCTCATCGTAGGCGCGCAGCAGCAGGTCGTTGACCACCCGGGCGGTCTCGCGCAGGTTCTCGATCGAGCCGTACATGGTGGTCAGCACGAAGTCGTGTAGTGGAAGCGTGAAGCGTTTTTCAATCGCCTGGTCTTCTTCGCGGCGGCCGTAATGAGTCCGCAGGTATTCGTAATAGCGCTGCGCCTCGTCCACGCGATCGGCAAAGTAGAGCATCCGGATGGCTTCGGTGAGGAAGTTGACATGGCCGGTGCGGAAGATGGCGCCGGCTCCGCTGGCGTCGCCGGGATCCGGGTCGATGAGCGGGCCGTAGGTGATGAAGGCCCGATGCATTGGTTCGATGAAGTTCATGTCCGGGGCCAGGTTGATATAGGAATTCGCGATGTTCTGCGGGTCAGGCTCAAAAGTGAGCCGGTTGCGGTGAAACAGGTTCCGCAGGCTGAAGAAGATGAGCCGGGCCGTGTTTACCCGGTCGGTCTGGAAGTTTGTGGGGGTTTCTCCGGCGCGCTTCAGCCCCAGCGTCACCCAGTACAGGCTGTGGGCATCCACAGACCGCCAGTCGACCGGACCGAAATTGTCCACCACCGAGATCATGTGCTCCGGGTCGAGCTTGTAAACCTCGCGCAGCACCTTGGCTTGCAGAAAGCGGACTAGGGCTTGGCCGGCAGGGTGCTCCTGTGCAAGACCGAGCACTTCACCGAGGCGCTGGGCTTGCTGCGAGTCGGCTTCCGCGGCGCCGGAATCCTGCTGGCGAAGTCTCCGGGTCAATGAGGGCGTGTCTACGAGCTGGCGATAGCGGGCAAAGAAGGTTTCAGCCAGTCGGCCGGCATACCAATACTCTTCTTCGGTCAGCGGGTCGTCGGTGATTACGACTCCCAGTTCGCGCAGGCGCAGCAGCATCTGGCGCGTCTGCGGGTGCGCGGCTTGAAGCTCCTGGAGCGTGTGCGGTGCGGCGGCGACGCCCCGCAAGTACTCGATCTCGGCACGCCGGGCAATTTCGCCCGGACGAGGCAGCTCTGGCGGACCAGGCTGTTCTGGGAGCCGCTTGAGCCGCGCTTCCAGAGGGCTGGCAGTGCGGAAAGGCGTTCCTTCGGCCAGGCGCTCAAGACGCCGACGTTCGTGTTGCTGGGCGATGGCGCGAGCTGCCGGCAGTACGGGATCCTCGACAATGTCGACAGCCTCCGCCACCTCCTGGTCCGGTGGCCGGAACCGGGCGGAAACCGCCAGTCGCGGCCCAAGAACCAGGTGCATGTGCCAGGCCCAGTATCGCTTGTATTCCCAGTGAAAGTCGTCAATCGGCTCGCTCATCTTGTTGTTGAAAATCCAGGCGAGCTGCTTGTAAAGGTTGATCGCGCGCGGGTTGTACGGAATGCCCTGGTCGCGCAGAAGTTTGACGCCGTTGTAGACCCAGTTCCAGCGCTCCTCGGGTGTGAAGGTGGTCACGGAGATGTTCCAGGCCATGTTCCAGGCGTGGAACTCCCACACCGAGGGGAAGCGCGGCTGGAGCTGGCAGATCCAGGAGGCCAGTTGCATGGCATCGAAGTAGCGCCCCTCGTCCTTGTACTTCTCGGCCCGGAGGAAGGCGATGTTCGTGATCAGGCTGCGGAAGGCGCCGAAGGCTTGGATCGCGAAGGCGTATTCCGGAGGCGTGCTGGCGAGCACGTCTTCAGCGCCGAAGGCGTTGAGCGTCTTGCGGCCCTCGTTGAGCGGCGGCAAAAAACGCGCCGAAAAGTACAGCGTAAGGCCGCACAGCAGCAGTGCTATGAGCTGCAGCGCCCGGGCTTTGCCCATCTAGACCGTTACCTCCGCGATCTCCCGCCTTAAGAAGATTAGCCAGCCAGGCAGAAACAAAAGCATGGCGCCATACCCGAGTGTATGCGCCAGGCCTTTCAGTAAAAGCGGGACCGGGATGTAGTGCCCGGCGACCAGGCGCTCAATGCCGTCGTAGGTTGAGAAGTCCGGGCAGGCCAGGCGCATCAGCGGGAATAAAAAGAGGCGCACGAAGGGCCCGAAGCGGCCGTAGAGGTCGAACTGGTCGCTGCGGTACTCGAGCCTGGCTCCAATGGCCTCCTCCCACCAGGGCATTCCCAGGCAGAGCATGTAGACGGTCAGCACGCAGAAGCAGGCTACGGGGAAGGAGGTGAAGACGCTGAAAAACAGCCCCAGCGCGGCCAGAAACGAGAGCCGCCCGATGATCAGCAGCACCGTTTTGAGGTAGTTTTCTTCGAACGACCCGATGTTGTAGAGCAGTTCGAGCCATTCGTCCTGGTCGAAGAAGATCGCGGTGCGCTTGTCCGGCGGCAGCGGGTTGCCCACCAGCAGCGCCGCCTTGCCGTTGCGGATTACGCCGCGGCCGTCGGCCAAGAACTGGTGCCATTCGTTGATCCGCTCGCGCGTGCTGTAGATTGCCCCGATGGGCTGGAAGGTCTCCGGGTCGGCAAAGGCAAAGTCGATGGCCAGCATTTCGTCGATCGGCGTTGGCTGGCCCCGGGCACGGTAGCGGACCTGTATCTTGGCACCGGCCTCGCGGGGCGGTATCAGATTCTCGAACACGTAGATCGCGAAGTGTCCCGGCGCAATCTTGCGCCACTGCGTCTCCAGCTCTTTAACGCGTGCCGCGATCGCGGCGTCAAAGCCGCGGGCGAACTCCTGCCCCTGTTTGAGCTGGTTCTCGACCCACTGGCGGGCCTCCTTGTGCAGGTCCACCGGCGGCTTGGGCTTGGCACCAACGCGCGCCCGCCAGACCACATCGCGGATCACGACCCGGTCACGGGCGAAGGCTACCGGCCGGTTCTTGATGACGGTGGCAAACCCGTAGATTGCCGCGGTGCAGAGAGCGACGAGCAGGAGCATCAGAACGTTGATCCCCAGCCATTTGCCGGCCAGGACCTCGAAGCGCGAAACAGGTTTCGTGAGGACCAGGTGGATCGTGCAGTTCTTCACGTCGCCGGTGAGCGTCGCGCAGGACAGAAACACAGTCGCCAAGCCGAGCAGCAGGCTGACAGCCCCAAGCGAGTATGAAAGAAAGGTCTGAAGCTGGCCAGCGACGGTTTCGTCCCCGCGCACCGTGAACGGCAGACGGAGCGTAATGAAGGCCAGCACCAGCACAACCACGAGCAGGATCCGCATCCGGATCCCCTCAGCGAAGGTAAGCCGGGCGACGGCTACTATGTTCCTTATCATGCCGCTTCTTCCGGGCGGTGCTTTCGCTCGGCCGGTGCGGACCGGCCCGCTTGTTGCGGAGCGTCGTTTTGGCTACCGGCTAGCTCATCGAGAACGGCGCGGTCGATCTCAGACTCAGGTGGAGTTGTTTGAACCGCTTGTGGGGCGGCCGGGACTGCCGGCGTGAGTTCCCGGAGAACTTCGCGGTCCGCCTCGGCCGGTGCGGTGACGGGGCTCGGCTTCGGGGTGGCCTGAACCGGCTCCGCTTTGATCAGTGATTCAAGCAACTGCTCGGTTTGAGCCTGTTCGCCCAAAAACGGGGCGATCGGGCCGGCGACCGCGGTGCCAGCAGTTTCCACCTGCTGCGCGGTAGCCTGTTCGACGATCCGCAGAAACAGCGTTTCCAGCCGATCGCGGGCCGGCGCCACTTTCAGCGTTTTACCCTCACGTTGCCGAACAATTTGTTCAAGCTCTGTCAGCGTCTGCGGCTGGAGCCGTTCGCAGGTGATCTGTAGTCGGTCGCGCTGGCTCAGCACCTCTTCCATCCGGCCGGTCACCTGGGCTTTGCCCCCGTAAAGGATGGTCAGCCGGTCGCAGACTTCCTCGACGTCGGCCAGCAAGTGGCTGGATAGCAGGACGGTTTTGCGGTGGACGCGACCCAAGCGGATGATAGTGTTTTTTACCAGCCGGGCGCCGATCGGGTCGAGACCGCTGGTCGGCTCGTCCAAAATCAGCAGGTCGGGGTCATTGATTAGCGCCTGAGCAAGGCCAATGCGGCGCGCCATGCCCTTGGAGTACTCGCCGACCGGCCGGCGCGCCGCCGAGCGAAGCCCGACCATTTCCAGCAGGTCCTCGGTGCGGCGTCGGCGCTCGCGGCGCGGGAGCGAAAAGAGCGTCCCGTAGTAGTCGAGCGTCTCCCGGGCGTTGAGAAACTGATACAGGTACGATTCCTCCGGCAGGTAGCCGATCCGCGACTTGATGCGCACGTCCTCCGGCGGACGGCCGAAGACGCTGACGTGGCCCCGTGTCGGGCGCAGCAGCCCCAGGATCATCTTGATTGTGGTGCTTTTGCCGGACCCGTTGGGTCCAAGCAGCCCGTAGATTTCTCCGGGATAGATCTGCAGATCTAGGTTGCTGACGGCGCGGACGCGTGCGCGGCGCCAGAAATCTTTGAAGATTTTTGTCAGACCGACCGCGGATATGACCGGCGGAGCCGTCACGTTGCACCCGTTGATCCTCAGGGGCTGCCCTCGATCTGCTTACGCAACCGCTCGCGCTCCAGTTCGAGGGCGCGGTTGGGGTCGCGGTTCACGATGATCTCGATGACATCGCTGTCCGGCACCCAGAAGATTTCGTTGTCCTTGCTGTCGAGAATTTCCTGTCGCATCCGCGTCCAAAGCTTGATCAGGGTCTGGCGCGGGTACAGGCGGTACTGCTCGCGCCAGTAGAGGAACTCCTGGAACTCGCGGAGCAGTTGTTCGCGGATGGCGTTGGCGGCGGCCTCGGCCTCGCGAAGTCGGGCCGCCACCGCCCCCTGACACCCCGGCAGCAAAGCGTCAATCTCCGCACGCAACTGCGCCATACGCTGCGGGTCTGTCCCGAGGGCCTGAGCGGCGCCGTATTGGCGAATTCGCTCCAGCAGCACCACGTGCTGCGGGCCGGCAGCTTGATTGAGAATCTCCGTGGCCGTCTGGTAGGCAGCGTCTTCCTGCCGCTTGCGCTCGTTTTCCGCCCGGGTAACCTCGTCAAAGGCTGGAGCCACCTGCGGCGGCACGATCGTGTTGGCGTTGACCTTTAAAACGTCGATACCCGCCTCGAGCGCGTCGAGTTCTTTCTGGAGTCGCTTGCGCACGGCTTCGGCGACAATGTCGCGCTTCGTGCGGGTGACTTCCTCGACCTTGCGGTAGGCCACTTCGCGGGTAATTGCGTGTTCGAACAGGCGCCGCAGGATCGGTTCGGCTGCCTGGGGGCGCTCCCCGATAGTGCGGATGAACTTTTCGGCGTTGGCCAGGCGGTATTCGACACGCCACAGGCCATGGGAGAGGTTCTTGTCGCCGGTAAGCATGGCTCCGTCCAGGCCGGGACGCAGCGACCGGCCGGAGCGGCGCAGTGAGGCAATGTCGGTCTTGTTGGCGATCTCGTCTGCGTCGCGCTCGAACAGGAACGCGTCGGTCTCAAGCTCGTAGTTTCGACCGGGTATGCGAATTTTCTCATCGAACGGGTCGGGCAATGCCAGGCGCCACCCTTCCCCGAAGATCTTGGTGCCCTTGTACGGGCCTTCGGCCTCGTTGGTGACCAGGTCGCCCAGTCGGACGATGACCCCCTGGTCGCCCGGCTCGATGGGGAAGACCCCGGAGAAAATGTAGAGCACCACGAGCACCAGCATCGCCAGGCGCAGTACCGCGAAGCTGGAGCGCAGGGCGCGTACCAGGGAGGCTTGCGCCGGGTCCGGAGTCCGTTCGGGAAGCTCCGGCAAGCTCCGCGGTGGCCCGAACGGCGCATCAGGGCTGGCCATGGGTCTCCTCCAGCGCCGGGGGCAGACTCGAAACCGGCAGCTCCGGCGACTTCGGCGGGGTCGTACCCTCAGGCGTCACCGGCGCCTGGAAATACTGGAACAGATCCGAGCGGCTGTCCAGAAAGATCGTACTCTTCTGGCGTAGCGCCACCCGCAGCGCATCCAGCCAGCGGAGCCATTCGAAGAACTCCGCATCTTCAGTCGCGATCTGTTTGAGAATGCCGGTGCTGGCCTGGATGCCGGTGGACTGGATGCGGCCGGCCATGGTTTCGGCGAACTTCATGATCGAGTTGCGGTTGGCTTCGGCCTGCGCCGTAATGGTTGCCGCCCGGCTCTTGCCCTCTTCGCGGAAGCGGGCAGCTTCCTTTTGTCGCTCGGCGATCATCTGCTGGAAGACGCTTTGAGTGGTTTCTTCCGGCAGCGAGATTCGGCGGATGCCGACCTTGACCAGCTCGATGCCGAAGTCTGCCAAGACTGAGTGGCGCAGCGAGATTCCGGCACGGTCGCCCTCGGTCTGGATGCCGGTAAGCATTTCCTGCTCGATGCGGTCGTAGTTGGCGTTGACGAGCTCTTCGTTGAGGTTGACAAAGGCCGACAGGTCCTCATTGCCGATGACCGCGGCGCGGCGCTGGTTGATCCGGGCCCGGAGCTTGTCTTCAGCCTCACGGATACTCAGGCGGCTTTCAACCAGGGTGCGCGGGTGTCGGATGCGCCAGATGGCGTAGTTGCCGACGATGATGTTCTTGCCGTCGCGGGTTTTGGTTTCGCTTTCGACCGTGTCCAAAACGCGCAGGCGGGTGTCGAAGCGCTCGATGCGTTCGAACGGTCGGGGCCAGCAGAAGTACAGTCCGGGCCGGTCGATGGTCTCGACCACCCGGCCCAGGCGCACCTTTACCGCTACCTCCGAGAAGCGGACGACGAAAGTAACCATGTACACGGCCAGCACGAGCACCACCAGTGCCGCGGTGAACACGGTTGGCAGAGAAACCTTTCGCATCGGACACCTCCGCTCGGCTCGTCGCGTCGCCTTGGGCGACATTCAGTTTCGCTGCGGGCCTGGCCCCTTCAGCGCTAGCTGCGCAGCGGCTTCAAGGCTTGATCCGGGCCGGCATTTCGCCGACGTCGGGCCGCGCCTGTTCTTCTGCCATGAAGCGGACGCGCACCTGGCGTCCGCGGGGTTCGAAGGCCAGCACGTATTTCCGTGTCTGCTCGAGTCCTTCTACCAGCACCTGGAGATACTTGCGTATCCGGTAAAGGCCTGGGGCGGCATGATACGCCTCGCGCTCGCCGAGCAGGCGCGCTACTTCCTCGCCCGCGCCCAGCTCAAAGGCCCAGCGTTCGGCCTGGGCCTTGGCCAGCAGTGCGGCCGCCTCGCCCTGAAGTCCGGCAAGCCACTGTTCGAGCTGGCGGTTCCAGAACTCCAGAGCAGCACGGGCTTCGGCCCATTCGCGTAGGGCATTTACCGCGTCCTCGTCAAGCTCGCTGAGGGTCCGCTGGCGCAGTGATTCCCAGGCCTGCCGGAGTTGTGGCTCCAGAGCCTGCAGCCGCTGTTCTGCGCGGCGGACATTTTCGGCCGCGATGGCCCGCTCGGCGGCGGTACGCCCAAGCCCCAGCTCCGCATCCAGTTCGGTCTGCCGGTGCGCCTCCTGAGCCTCGGTAAGCTCCCACCGTGCCAGCACCAGCTCGCGCAGGAGCGGCTCGAGCGTCTCAAGCTGACGCCGATAGTACGCGATGCGGTCGGCGCTCTGCTCGCTCTCGCCTCGGAGAGTCTGGCCCTTGGCCGACAGGATTCGCTCGGCCCGGGCCACGGCGATCTCGCTCGGGCGGATATTGTTTATGGCCTGTGCCAGCCGCAGCGCGGTCTGGCGGTCCCCGGCTACCTTGGAGAGGATCTCGTTTTCCTTGACCAAGGCTTCGCGGATGGCGGCGATTTTCTCCTGCTCGGCGCTGATGACCTTGCGGAACTCGCGTGCTACCGTCGTTTCCGGGTGCACGTTCTGGACCCCGACGTAAATGATCTCCACCCCCAAGTCCAGTTCATCACAGCGTTTGGCAATCCGCTGTTTCAGCTCGGCGCCGGCGGTCGCGTATTTCTCCCCCAGCAGCGTGAAAATGTCCCAGCAAGCGACGTAGCGCGTGACTTCCTCCCAAGCGAGGTTGCGGATGGCGCGGTCCGGCTCGGCGGCGGCCCGGCTGTAGCGGGCAAGATGGTTACGGTTGATCCGGTACTGCACCACAACGTCCATCCGCACGATGTTGACCGGCCAGGCGCGTTCGCCCTCACCCCGGCGCGCCGGGTCTTTGGCGGACCCGGACGGAGCCGAAGTCGGGGCCGCCAGCCCGGAGCTGTCGGTCTGGGGCGGCACCGGGATCAGAAAGTTGAAGTGCGGCTGGCCCCAGTGGCGTTCGTCGGTCCACAGTGCGGCAGCCCTAGTTTGACCCTCTTCGCTTTCGGCCTGGGCGTCGTAGACGGCAAAGCCGACGTGGACCTGCTGGATTCGGCCGACGTCGAATATTCTGGCGATCTCGATCGGCCAGGGCAGTTTCCAGTAAAACCCCGGCTCGCGCGGGGCGTCAGGGTCTATTTGTACGCCGAAGCGCTCGATGATCGCGTACTGGCCGGGCTGGACGATGAGCATGGTTGACAGCAGCCATAGGGCGACCAGCCCGGCTCCCAGCAGCGGGACGAAGGTGCGCTGAAGCAACTGGTAGAACCAGGTCTGCGAGACCTCGAACCCGAACTGGTAGTTAATGGCCTCGGCAATGGTGGAGGCGATGCCGCCCGGTTCGGCGATGAGCGCTAGCAGCCGGCTGTCGAAACACGCCCGCGGTTCGACTTCGGGTACTCGCGGCCGGTAGATATCCAAGATGAAGGCAAAGAGCGTTTCGGTCGCCAGCACGAGCATTACTACGCAGAAGACGTAGGCCAGCACATGCTCGGCGGTGGCCGTCTGTGCGTACTGGTAAACCCCCAGCACCACGATCGCCGCCAGCAGCCCCAGGGCGTTGCCTAGCATGTAGGAGCCACACCCGCGCAGGAGCTGCCATTCAGCGACGCGGGCCATTCCCGAGGCGTAGCGTGAGAAGAGGAAGAAGAGCACCCCGATGATCGCCAGCACGATCATCGCGATGGGGACGTTCGCTGGTGCCGGCCATTCTGTGCTGAGCAGCGGCTTGAGCCGTGTCCAGCCGTAGGCGCCGAGCACTGCGAGCAGAACGGCTTCGATCAGGCCAAAGGTCGGGACAAAGTATCGCTGCAAAAAGCGCAGCCGGGCCTCGGCGACGCGGAACCCGGAGCCTTCCGCAGCGGCCTGGTCGAACATGCCTTCGGCGCCTGCGGCCTGGCGCTCGCGGCGCAGTTCCTCCAAGTCGAGGGCTTCCAGGGCGACCAGCTCGCGCTGCCGGAAGATCAGCAGGGCGGCGAACCACAGGACGGCTCCGGTTCCGATGTACCACGACAGCACCCGCAGTGCGTGCGAGCGGGTCAGTTCTGAGAGGATCAGTACCCCGCCAAACGCCAGGATCTGGAGGATCAAGCCGTAGAGGCTGGCCCGACGACTGCGCGTGTGTGCGGTCTCAGTCACGGCTTTCCTCGCTTGCCGGCCGGGTCTTGGCGGTGCCGGTGAACGTCCTGCTGACAACGGCTGCGAACCCGGCCGCCGCGGGTGCGTAGCGCAGGTTGTTCAGAGGCGCAGCCCCCGCGATAATCGGTTCCGACTGATCGCGGGAAAGAATCGCCGGGTAGGCTAAGACGCGGTAACATATGTGGAATCAGCTTCGCGCGATCACGGCCAATAGCTTTATCGAGACGGTCCGCCAGCCTATCTACGCCATTCTCAAGTGGGTGGCGGCCTTCTGGATCGGGCTGGTCAGCCCGAGTCTGGCAGGTTTCACGCTGGAAGCGGGCAACGACCGCAAGGTGATGATCGATGTCAGCCTGGCTACGCTGCTTCTTTACGGGCTGCTCACCAGCGTCTTTTCCGCCGGGCATGTGGTTTCGCGTGAGATCGAGAGCCACACCGTGCTGACGGTGGTCTCCAAGCCAGTCGGCCGGCCGGTTTTCCTGCTGGGCAAGTACCTGGGCGTTACCGGTGCCGTTCTGGTCGGCTATTACTTTCTCAGCCTGCTGCTGTTTCTGACCGTCCGGCACGGGACGATGGAGACGGCCGCCGACAAGTTCGATCAGCCGGTCCTGGTCTTTTCGATCTCGGCGGTGGTGATCAGCCTGGTGGCCGCGACTTTCGGCAACTATGTTTATGGGTGGCACTTCGTGACGGCGCTGACAGCCTGGGTGGTCCCACTGATGACCGTGGCCCTGGTTTTGGTGCTTTTTATAAGCCCGAGCTGGCAGCTCCAGCCGCCGACCAAAGACTTCGGCGACTGCCAGTTGCTGTATGCGGTCATTGCAGCGTTCTGCGGGCTGCTGATCCTGACGGCGTTCGCCATCGCACTGGCCACGCGCTTTTCGCTGGTCATGACGCTCTTGGGCTGTGCGGGGGTGTTTCTGCTGGGCCTGCTGTCGGATTACTACTTGGGGCGGGCGGCGGCTTCGGGCCAGGGCCTGCTCTATGACCTGCTGTATGCCGCCGTGCCGAACTTCCAGTGCTTCTGGCTGGGGGACCCGCTCACGCAGGAACTGACCATTCCATTCCGGCAAGTTGCCCTGGCGGCGGGCTATGCCGGCATCTACGCTGGCGCCGTGCTCTTGCTGGCTTGGGCCCTGTTTTCGACGCGTGAGGTAGGGTGAGAAGGCGGCTGCGGGCACGGTCATCCCACTGGTTGCAGCGCGACGCGACCGGCAGGCGCCTCCGTGCGTCTGGCCACCGGGCGGTGCGCTTCCAGGTGCTCCCCGAAGCGGACCATCCGCGCACTGTTGAAAACCACGATCGCCGATGACAGAAAATGCAGCAGAGCGGCCAGCATCGGACCGATCAGCTTGTAGATGATGGCCACCTCCGCCACCAGAATAAAGCTGATCCCGAAGATCAGGTTTTGCCAGATCACTTTGGTGGTCTCGCGCGACAGAGCGACCAGAAACGGCACACGTCGCAGATCACTGCTCATCAGCGCCACGCCGGCGCTGTTCATGGCGATGTCGCTTCCGGCGGCGCCCAGGGCGATGCCGAGGTTTCCGGCGGCCAGAGCGGGCGCATCGTTGACCCCGTCGCCCACTACCGCCACAGTATGGCCCTTGGCCTTCAATGCGCTGACCAGCTCGAGCTTGTCCTGGGGCAGAACCTCGGCCTGGACGTCGGTGCAGCCCATCTCGCGGGCGACGCGCCGGGCTACAGACCAGCGGTCGCCCGTTACCATGATGAGGTGGCGGATTCCCAGCCGGCGGAGTTCTTCGAGGGCCCGCTGGGCTTCCGGTCGCGTGCGGTCTTCCAGGCCGATCCAGCCGAGGCAGCGGCCGTTCCGGATGACGTACAGCGTGCTCAGCCCCTCAGGCTCCCGGTACTTCTCGTCGTCGAGGCTGCTCAGGTCAGCCCCCATCTCCTGGACCCAGGTTCGCCGGCCCAGCAGGACCTGTTGGCCGTTGAGGCGCCCCAGCACGCCCTTGCCGGAGACCTCGCGGAAGTCTGCTACCTCCAGGAATGGCAGTCGGGCTTTCTGCGCGACCGCAACAATTGCCCGGGCGACCGGATGCCGGCTGTAGTGCTCGACGGAGGCCGCGGTCTGAAGCAGCTCGGCGGCGTCGACGCCCGGGGCGGGCAGGAGGCGCGTCACGGCCAGTTCCCCGGTCGTGAGCGTCCCGGTCTTGTCCAGCACGATCGCGGTAAGCTTGCGGGCCCATTCGAGGTTGCTGACGTCCTTGATGTACACACCCAGCCGCGCGGCCGCGGACAAAGCCGCGACCACCGCGGTGGGTGTCGCCAGAATCAGGGCGCACGGGCAGGCAATCACCAGCAGCGAGATCGTGACGCTCATGTCGCGGGTGAAAAACCAAACGACGCCGGCGAGCATGAGGGTGACCGGCGTGTACCAGGAGACGTACTGATCGATCATGCGCATCAGGGGGATTTTCGTCCGCTCGGCCTCGAGAATGAGATCGCGGACCCTCCCCAGCGTGGTATCCGCGCCGACTTTGGTGACCCGGACTTGCAGTACACCCGTGAGGTTGCTGGTGCCGCCGAAGACGTCGTCCCCGACAGTCTTTTCGGCTGGCACCGACTCGCCAGTGATGTTGGCCTCATTGATGGTTGAGCTGCCGCTGACGATCCGCCCGTCGGCGGGGATATTGTCGCCGGGACGGATCAGAACGAGGTCGCCTGCCTGAAGCGCGTGGGCTTCGACGACTTCTTCGGAGCCGTCGGGCAGGAGTCGGCGGGCTTTAGTGGGCGTGAGGCGGATCAGGCCCTCGATCGCAGCGCGCGCCCCCAGCGCTGTGCGTGTTTCGATAAGGTTGCTCAGCAGCAAGAAGAAGGCGACCACGCCGGCGGTCTGGTACATGCCCATTGCCATCGCGGCCAGAATGGCCAGCGAGACCAGCTCGTCCATGTGCATGCGGCCCGTGAAAACGCAGCGGACAGCGTGGTACCAAAGTGGTATGGCCAGGAGCAGTGCTCCCAAGGCCGCTAGGACGCTGGAGTAAATGTTCGGAAACGTGGCTTCGCCGGGGGCAGTCTGCCGGCCGAAGACCCATTCGGCCACGAAGGACATAAGAATAAGCATGCCCCCCAGCAGCGTGGCGACGAGTTTGGCCGTGGCGCGACCCGTCTCGGACTTTACCGAAAGGTGATCATGTACCATGCGTCACCCTGACGCCGATTGGTCTGCTGCCGGCCACCCGGACCGTACTGCCCGCCCGTCGGCGCGCGATCAGCAAGCTACGGTACTCTAAGCACTAAGCGCCTTTTGTCAATCGCGCGCACCGCGCGCTGCGCTGCCGCTGCGATTAGTACGCGGCTAAGCCGCCCCGGTTCGGTTGGGCGGGCCTACCCGGTAGGCGGGAAGTTCAACCCTCAGACGTGGCAGGACTATTTCTGCTCTGTGGCGCCGCCAGAAGGTGGTGCAGCCTCGCCTTTCTTGGCGGCCGCTTTCTTCTTTCCTGCCTGAGCTTTGCGGTGGGCAACTTTCGGCAGATGCAGCGCGCTGGCGTCTTCCCGGAACCGTTCCTGGGCCATCAGATGGGCTACACGTTCAGCCCGGGTCAACACGTTCCGATGCCTTTCCAGCGAGCTCTTCCGCCGCAAAGAACGGTCGATGGACATCAGTTCCCTCCGAACGCTGAACGCATGATAGTAGCGGTAGCTTCCGCGGCGGGCAAGGTTATCGGCGGGTTTGCGGGGAGGGGCCGGCGTGGTAGACTCTGTCAGATAGCTCTCCGTTGCGAGAGCATTGTGGTTATGCTGGTTGACCGCTCACGCAGGCCGCCCGGCGGGCGGCCTGCGTGAGCGGTCCCGACAGCGGGTCCGACGCATGTCCAATGATTCGCTTGACGCTTCCCAAGAGCGGATCGGGTACCGCTTTGGCGATCCGAACCTGCTCCGGGCCGCGCTCACGCATTCCTCGTGTGCCGAGAGCCCCCAGAGCAGCAACGAGCGGCTAGAGTTCCTGGGCGATGCCGTTTTGGGGCTGGTGGTGTGCCACGAGGTCTTTTGCCGGCTGCCCCAGGCGATGGAGGGTGAACTTACCAAGATCAAGTCGACGGTTGTTTCACGCCGGACGTGTGCTCGGGTGGCCGCCCGACTTGGCCTGACCGAGGTCCTGCAATGCGGCCACGGGATGGATGTCGGGGAGCAGATGCCGCCGTCCTTGGCTGCAGCGGCCTTTGAGGCCCTCGTCGCCGCCATTTACCTGGACGGCGGTTTTGACGCGGCCCGGGATTTCGTTTTGCGGCATATGGGCGATGAGCTTGACCGGGCGATGCGTTCAGAGCACCAGTTCAATTACAAGTCGCAACTTCAGCAATACGCCCAGAGGGTCTTGGGCCACATGCCGTCGTACGACCTGTTGGATGAAAAAGGACCGGATCACGCCAAGTGCTTCGAAGTAGCTGCCTCGATCGGTGACCGGCACTTTCCCAGCGCGTGGGGGCCGAGCAAAAAGGAGGCAGAGCAGAAGGCTGCCAAACTTGCTCTTATAGCCCTTGGTCAGCTCCCTGCTGAGGTGGGCGCTGAGGCTGGTGCTGAAAGCTGAGCCCCCACTTTTGGCCCGGGCCGTTTTCGCTCTTTCCTGTCGAAACGACTATCATTCCCAAGCCGCGCTGCGGTGTCGATAGAAGGGAGAGACCATGCTGGCTTTGGCGTGGGCGAATCTGACGCATCATCCGTTGCGGACGGCACTTAGCGTTCTGGCCGTCGGCTTGGGGATTGCGCTTCTATTGGTCTCCAAGGGCTTGGCCAACGGCTCGATAGCCGAGGTTAACCAGCGGATTCAGAGCGTCGACGCCGAAATTGTTGTTCTCCCGGCCCAAGAGAATGTCATTTTCACGAATGGGGCGCCTTTCCCGCAAAGCTTTGCCAACCTGATTACCCGACAGGCCGACGACCAGGGAGCGATGGCCGCCGCAGTCATCCCCGTTTTCTTTGCCCAGGTGAACATGGGGGGGCAGCAGCAGCGGCTTTTCGGCATTGATCCAGCCCAGATGGGGCTTTTCCTTGGCTCACGGCGGGTCTTGGCCGGCAGGCCGTTTGACCGGGCCTATGAGTTTGCCCACGCCGTGACCGAGCGCCGCCGCACCGGCGGCGCACAAGCTTCTAGCGATCAGGAGCTGGCCGACGGGCTGGAACTGGTCATTGACGACCGTTTGCGTCGGGCCGGGTATGTGGACACGCAAACCGGTCAGCACCGACCGTACCAGATCGGCGACGAAGTCCGGGTCATGGGACGCGCCTTCCGTATCGTCGGAGTGGTCGAAGCCGGGGTCGCGGGCCGCGTGTTCGCCCCGATCCAGACGCTGCGCGAGATGCTGAACGGCGGCGAGCCGTGGTCGAGTATGTTTTTCGTCAAGCTCCGCCCGGGGGTGGACGTCAGCCAGGCACTCGACCGGTTTCAGAGCGTCCTGGGCAGCCAGGCGCGGGTCGAATTGAAAAGCGAGTATGGCCGACTGCTGCACGAAAGCTTCGCGCAGCTCAATCTGTACATGACCGCTACCAGCAGTCTAGCGCTGGTCGTGTGCTTCCTTTTCATTCTGCTGACCATGTACACCATGGTCGTCGAACGCACCCGGGAAATAGGGGTTCTTAAGGCGCTCGGCATGCTGCGGCGAGACCTCGTCCTGCTGTCGGTTATCGAGGCTTCGCTGGTCTGCGCCACGGGAGTCGCAATTGGGATCGGTTTTTCCTGGGCTGCCAAGGGCGTGCTGGCGATGGTCCGCCCGTTGCTGACCGTCGAGCTTGCTGGGGGTCTGGTACCTATGGCGGTGGGTGTGGGTCTGGTCGGCGGGCTGGTGAGTGCTCTGTACCCGGGGTACCGAGCGGCTCGATTGAATCCGGCAATCGCGCTGAGCAATGAGTGAGCAACTGGTGGTCGAGGCCCGTGGCATCTATCACGAGTACCGGCACGGCAGCGTGGTTGAGCCGGTGCTTCGTGACCTTGATCTTACCGTCCGGCGTGGGGAATTCGTCGTTATTATGGGACCATCGGGCTGTGGCAAAACCACGCTGCTCAACATTCTTGGCCTAATGATGCCCCCTACTCGGGCGACGAGCCTGCGACTTCTCGGCGCGGATTCCCTGACGTTACCCGACGACGAGCGCGCGCGGCTCCGGCGCCATGCATTAGGGTTTGTTTTTCAGCGGTTCAACCTGTTGCCGACGATCAGCGCCCGCAGGAACGTCGAGCTCCCACTGCGCATCGCCGGGCAGCCTATAGATGGCTCAGTGGACCGGCTCATTGAGCGCGTTGGGCTTTTAGGGTTTGCTCACAAAAAACCGGGGCAGCTTTCGATGGGGCAGCAGCAGCGGTTCGCGCTGGCGCGGGCGCTGGTTACTCGGCCGGCGCTGCTGCTGGCGGATGAGCCGACAGGGAATCTCGATTCAGCCAATGCCCAGGCGGTCTTGGAGCTGCTCTCCGACGTGCACCGGGAATGGGGCCAAACGATCATTCTTATTACGCACAACGAGCGGCTGACCGTCCGGGCCGACCGGGTGCTCCACATGAGTGATGGACGCTTCGTCGACTAGCTTTGCCGCTGGAAGTGCCTTGGTTCCACGGGCCCTCCAGCTTGATGAACTTGACGCGGTCGACGCCGCCACGCTGCGCTATGAGCGTGTCTGGTTCGCGGTTTATATAGCCTGGCTCACCGGGCTTACGCTGGCGGCTCTGGGATTTGCGCGCCTGGCGGAGCAGGCCGTCTCGGGGGCACAGGGTGCCTGGCTCCTGGCATTGCTGTGTTTTTACCTGTCGCTTTGCAACGCGTTTATCCCACTGCCGACGGCCTGGATCGTTATGTATGCGGCGTCGCCAGCGGCGGGACTTTTCCATACTGTGTGGCTGCGCGTTCTGGTGGTCGCCTCCGCGTCGGCCCTGGCGACCGTAATGGCGAATCTGAACGAGTATCACGTCCTGTGCGTGCTGCTGCGGCACCGGCTCGGTCGGCGCGTGCGGCGTACCAGAATATATCAGCGGGCGATACGCTGGTTTGACGAAGCTCCCTTTCTCACGCTTGTGCTGGCGGCACTGATCCCCATTCCCATCGACGCGATCCGGTGGCTGGCGATCCTGCGGCGGTATTCGCGGGTGCGTTTTGGTTTGGCATACTTCGTTGGGCGGCTGTCGCGCTATGGGTTGCTGGCGCTGGTCGCTGCCTGGGGGCAGCTTACGGGCCCGCAGATTGCGCTGATTCAGCTTGCCCTTGTGCTGGCTGCGGCGGCGGCACGATTCTGCCGGCGCGCCACGACCCTAGGCCGGTTGCAAACTGGTGCCTCTTGTTGATTAATGTCATTTGGCACTGTCCGAAGTTGTGCCCCGACCACGGGCGGATATGCTGTTTGGACGCCGGTCCGGTCGCGCCGAGCCGGGAAAGCGGAGGAAACCGGGTGCGCATTTGTGCGATTCTGCTGGCAGCGGGGCTTTGTCTGCCCGGGTACGCAGAGATCGCGGGCTATCAGGGCCTTGTGCGGGTCGTGGTGCGGCAGTACGAGTCTGGGCAGGTGCTGGCTGCGGACGAGCAGGTCGCTTCATATCCACAGCCGGGTGTGCAGTTGCCACTACAGGTAGTCGCCCGGGCCGGCGGGCGGCAGGAGAACGCCGCCGGCTCGGTCGCGGCACAGTTCGCCGACCCGCTTGAACTTGGTCGACCCAATCCCGAGGAGTTTGCGGTCAACCTGGCATTGCTGACGGCACAGGCGTCTCCATATTTTGCAGGCCTGGCGACGACGCAGGAGCGTCGGGAAATCGTGCTCACACCCGCCGAGGTGCCCGGGGTGGTCAGTGGCCAGCACGTCAGGCTCGCCGGCCGCTTTTACCTCGACGGGGCGCTGGCGCTTTTCAGTCCGATTCACGGGGCTGACCTGAGTACAGCTTCGGTAAAGCTGCACGTCAGCGTGGTCAGGTCTGCCGAAGGTGAAGCGGATCAAACCGTTTTTTCAGGGTCGCTCGAGCTGCTCGGCGGGTCGGACGGCTCAGTGCAGCAGATAGCCGAAGGGGACTTTCCGGTCGACAGGGTGATTCGGACCGACCTGTCAGCATTCGTCGAAGAGTTTGAGCTGTTCGAGGTTCTGATCCTGCCGCGGCTGATCCTGCGCTATTCTTACGAAGCCGTAATTGATCGGCCGTTTGTACTGACGGCGACGCTCGAAGTAGCGGCGGTCAACGCGCCGCAGCAAGTGGGCGTGGCAGCGGTGCTGGGCACGCCGGTGGACTCGATCCGCCAGGTGATCTCCGCCGTCCAGGGTGAAAAGGCAGCCGGCAAGGCGCTGGCGGCCCTGGCGGCAGAACGGGCCCGGCCGACCGGGCAGCCTGCTTTTCCTGAAGTTCGCCCAGCAGCCCCCCTCTGCGGACCGCTCGGCGTTGAAAGCGCGTTGGGCCTGCTGGCGCTGACGGTGCCGCAGCCGCTGCGTTGGTGGCGGAGGATGCACTAACATGTTCTACCTGCGCCTGGCCTGGACAGCACTGCGTAGTCTAGATGCACATTTTCTGCGCTCTCTGCTGGCCACACTGGGAGTGCTGATCGGGGTAGCGTCCGTTGTGGCGTGCATGTCGATTCTGGAGGGCTTTTCGGACGACATCGCCCGCCGTTTCCGGTCCCTGGGATCAAACCTGCTTTACATCCAGCCGGAAGCGGCTTTTGTCGAGGGGCGGCCGGTCGGCGTCGCACAGACGCTCACCATGGAAGACGTTCGCGCCCTGCGTCGCGAACTCGGGACCGAACTGGATACCATTGCCCCGGAGTGCGTCGGAGGCACTTCTGTCAAATACCTGCAAAATTCTTTTCCGATGGCAACGGTTATTGCCACTTCAGAAGAGTACTTCACCATGCACGCCTTCGAGGCCCAGCACGGTCAGGTGTTCACCAGATTGCAGGCCGAGGACGAGGGAGCCGCGGTGGTCTGTCTTGGGGCCAAGATCGCGGACAAGCTTTTCGGCGGAATGGATCCGGTCGGACAGACCGTCAAGGTCGGGGATAAAGCCTATCGTGTCGTGGGGGTGATGGAGAAGAAAGGATCGCTGGGATTCCTGGACGCGGATGAGACGGTCTACATGCCGATCGAAGCCGGTCTGAAGAGGTATTTCAACCGCAAATGGCTCAACCGCATCACGGTCGGGGTAGCGGATCCTACGCATATTGATGAAACGCAGGCCCGCATCAAGCGGCTGCTGCGCGGCACGCACCGGATCCGGCCCGGCGAGCCGGACGATTTCCGTGTCTACAACCAGGAGGAAAGCCTTCAGAATTTTAATCAACTCATGCTGATTTATAAGATCGTTTTCTATAGCATTGCGGGCATTAGCCTGGTAGTGGGCGGAATCGGGATCATGAACATCATGCTGGTCTCTGTCACCGAGCGGACACGGGAGATCGGGGTGCGCATGGCGGTTGGTGCGCGACGGGGCGATATTCTGCTTCAGTTTCTGGTTGAAGCGCTCATTATCAGTCTGCTGGGCGGCGGGTTCGGGCTGCTCCTGGGCGGCATGTTCGCAGATCTGCTGAACAAAATTGTGGTGGGGTTCTTCCGGACGCAGATAACTACAGTGGTAATGGCTACCGCGGTGGCTACGGCGACGGCGGTGGGAGTGCTCAGCGGGCTTTACCCGGCAGTGAAGGCCAGCCGCCTGGATCCGGTTGAAGCCCTGCGCTACGAGTAGCAGGCCCGGGAGCCAGGGTTAGCGAATGCCGATTCGTTTCTATTGCGCTTCCTGTGCGCGTCCTATTGAGGTTGACGATGAGCACGCCGGAAAGGTGGCCGCCTGCCCGTATTGCCGGCAAGTGGTCCCGGTTCCACCGCAGTCAACCTACGTACCGACAGCGCAGCCCGTAGAGCGCAGCCCCGAGGTTTTCGAAACGGCTGCGCTTGCACCCCGGCGGCGCCAGGCCGCGCGGACGTACGGCACGTATGCGATTGTGCTTGGGATAATCGCTTATGGGCTGATGATCGCGACGGTGCTTCTGACGCCGCCGCAGGTACGGGAAAAGCTGGCCTCCGGTCCGCCCGCTACCGGACCGGTTAGCCGCCAGGAGCTGGCGCGGTGGCAGGAGCAGCAGGTGCGCGAGGTCCTGGAGGAGTTACGTAACAATCCGCTTCAGCCGGCCCTGGGGTGTGGAGGGCTTTTTTTTGCAATCTGCGGGCTAGTGCTGGGTATTGCAAGCCTCGCGCAGAGCCGCAGCGGAAACTGGCGCGGCTTTGTGGGGTTGGGGCTGTCGGTTCTGTACCTCCTGCTGCAGTGCGCGGGCTCGCTTTTTTTTGTGATGCTGTCGCGCGGTGCGGGTTAGTCCGGCCCGACTACCGTCCAACGTGCCGCACGGATCTTCTCTGCCAGCGCCGCCTCCTCCTGCGGGGTTCGTGAGGGCGCCGGGTGATATCGGACGAAGGGATCGCCGCAGAGGATCTTCTCATCTACGCCGCGGAACACGTAGTGCTGCGTTCCCCACGAATAGTCATGATTGCGCATCCGGTAGTAGCCTTCGGCCAGATAGCTTCCGCCGTCGGACTTGAGCGACTCGATCAGCTCCGTGCAGTACCCGGCAAAGCCTCCCGTGGATTGTGGCGATGCGCTGCCCCAGTATGCCACAGTGACAGTGTCTGGTGAAAAAAGCAGGCGGTTTGCCAGACTTTTGCTGTAGTCCGGAGTGATGCTCAGATTGCCGCGGAAGTTACCATTGCTACAGCCGGAGGTGGTGATGATATTTGCCGCTCCGGCAAGGGCGGCCAGGTCGAGCACCACTGTTGATTCCGGCTCATTTGCCGCGGCGACCACGCCGGTGCCGTCCCAGAACCAGCCGCGCGGGCTGCCGTGTGTAACAATGTGGGCGTGTTGCCAGGTCTGGAGTCCGAAGGCGGTCAGAAAATCGGTGGCGGAAAACTCCTCGCGGCGTTTGTTGGGGCGGAAGGTTCCCTCATCCTGTCCTACGCGGCACCAGATGTAGAGCTTCTGGTCCAGGGGTGCCATGGTTTCCTTGAGCAGTACCGTCCAGCCTTCACAGATTTCCACGTCGAAGACGTTGCCGGAAAACCACAGCATTTGGTCGCGGCCGGTCATTTCCCCGCGATGGTACCGCTCGAGCTTGTCAAGAAAGCCCGCGATCAGGTGAAGCTGCCCATCTTCGTCGTTGACAGGCGGGACCCACCAGGTTGTCCAGATTTCGGTGGCGTTTGTCCGCCGGTCGGTGCGCACCTCCTCGAAGACGCCGTCGTTATCGCGGTCAACCCACTCGGCGTCGAAGTCTTCGTAATACAGCGGGGTCGGATAGACGACCGCCTTCGGATCGCCGCGCAGGGCGTGGGGTATTGGCCCGACCATGATGGCACCAACCAGTGCCGGTCGGCACTGCTCGTACTCGGCGCGCAGACGGGCACGGATCGCCTCGGGCTTCATGTCATAGAAGCCGTCGACGAGGGTGCTGCAGCCGACCCCGTAGTCCGCCCGGATGGCACCAACGTATTTCTGAAGTCGGTCTGCGATGTGGGGATAGACCCGGGAGTCCACCACGATGGCAACTGTCTTTTCCGCGGCTGGCTGTCCGGCGTAAACGCTGGTCGCGACCAGCCAGAAAATGACAACCGCACAGACCGTCCCACCTCTTGGCTTCATAATGCGCACCGAGTATGCCGCAGACGCCCCAGTGCATCTGGCACTGCGAACGCTTCGGGCGGTATCTTATCAGACATGTTCAATTTGTCCTCCGACCGCAAAGCGGGTGCCCTCTGGCTTAAGGTCTTATGGTCGCTGGCGCTGTCGGGATGTGTACCGTCGGCGCGGGTGACACTGGATCAGCCGTTTGCGCCGTCCTCGCAGCGGCATCTGGAATTGCGTGGGGGGCCGGCATCTGCGGCTGATAATGTGGGACGTTGCAGCTATCTGTTGGGCTTTCGGCGACCGGGGCAGAGCGATGGGCCGTTCGACTTTCTTATTTATATCTCGGCTCCCGCAGGCACCGGTGCGTTCGAAGTCGATTCTGATCGGCCGGAGGGCGTGCGTGGATTTTTGATTCAGGAGGTCGGCCTGCTTCGCGGCAAGACACCCTTCTCTGGCGGCCGCATATGTGTTCGACCCCTGTGGCTGCTGCCGGGTCGGCAGGAGCTGGAACTTTCGCTCCAGTGTGCCGACGGGACGGTCGTTACGGGGCGCGCGATCGCGGAGCGCTCGGCAGGGCCCGTACGGCTGTTCGAGCGGAAAAAGGCGGCGGACGTGATGCTGCTTACCAGTTCGCCAGAGCCCGCGGGGGATTCAGCCGAACCGACGCCGCGGCGGGGGTTGTCGGAGGTGCCTTGAAGGCGGGGGGTTGGGTGGCGTCGTTACCAGTGTAGCCGGTCTGCTGGCTCGTTGTCTGCCAGCTTCGGGGGGCCTCCGCTGGCCGTGCCTGGGACAATTGCTCAGGCGTCCTAGGCGGACCGCGGATCTCGCTTGCACAGGCTTTGGACAAGCGGGTAAACTGCATGCATCAGGCGGTGCCAAGTGGACCAGCAGACCGGCATCCAGATCGATCCGCGCCGGGGGCAACCAATCTACAAGCAGATTTACGAGGAACTTTCGAGCCGGATTCGGCGTGGGGCCTATCCGGTCGGATACCGTCTGCCTACGACTCGTCAGCTTGCGAGAGAGCTTTCGACGCATCGCAACACGGTTTCGCGCGCTTTTGAAGAGCTGGAGGCCTGCGGACTGGTCTATGCGCGGGTGGGTCGGGGGACTTTTGTCGCAGAGCAGCCGCGCATAGCGCTGTCGGGTCGTACGTCCGAAGCTCCGGAACTGCCGTGGGCAGCCCTGCTTTCGCAGACGGTCAGCGCTGAGCCGCTCGGCCGGCTCGATCGACTGCTCCATGCGGTTCAACGCCAGGACGTGATCAATCTCACCACGATGTATCCGTCGGCGGATTTGCTGCCGGTACGTCAGTTGCGTCGCTGTGTTGATCATGTGCTACGCCGGTACGGGGTGGACGCGCTTGGCTTTGCCCCGCGCTATGGTTTGCCGCGGCTGCGGGAGCTGATTGCCGGAATGCTGCGGGAAGCGCGGATTCCGGTTACGGCGGACGAGGTTCTGATAACGACGGGAAGTCAGCAGGCTCTAGATCTAGTTGCCCGGGCCCTGGTGAATCCGGGCGACACGATGCTGGTGGACGAATACACGTACACGGGAGCACTGACGGCCTTTGCTGCGGCCGGAGCGCGGCTGGTCGGGGTACCGGCTGACGCGGAAGGTCCTGACATGGAAGCCTTGCGTCGGCTCGCTCGCCCGAGCGTGAAGGGTTTTTATCTGATGCCTAATGGCGGCAACCCGACGGGCCTTACGGTCAGTGTCCAGCGGCGTAAGGAGCTGATTGCCTGGTCGCGCGAGTCGGGTACGCCGCTTATTGAGGATGATTACGGGGCAGACCTGGAGCTGGATGACTGCCCGCAGCCGGTGCCGCTGCGCGGCCTGGACCCGGAGGTGCTCTACGTCGGCACGTTCAGCAAGCGGCTGACACCGGCTTTGCGCGTCGGCTTTCTGGTCTGTCCGGCCGGATTGCGTCGGCGGCTGGGAGCGCTCAAGCACAGCATGGATCTGGGTACTTCGCTTTTGATGCAGCACGTGGTCGCGGAGTTCATCGAGCGCGGGTACATGAAGTCGCACTTGCGGCGGGTTGTGGCGGCGTATCGACAGCGACGTGATGCTCTGGAGGCGGGGCTGGGCGAGCATCTGCCCGCGCAGGCGACCTGGGAGCGGCCGCGCCGCGGGGGCTTCCTCTGGCTGGTCTTGCCCGACCGCTTCGACAGTGAAGAGCTTTTTGAGGAGGCTCAACGGCAGGGCGTGCTGATCTCCCCGGCGACGCTGCACAGTGCCGGCCAGCCGCTTCAGTGTGCGCTGCGGCTTACTTTCTGCGGCGAGCAGCCGGCGCGCTTGCGGGAAGGTGCGCGGCGGCTGGCCGCCGCCATTGCCGTTCTGCGGGCGCGACACTCCCTGGCGGCGGCCCCGTCGCTGGAGGGCGTATAGCATCTGGCAGTTCAAAGGAGGCTTTAGCATGACCGAGCGGGTCTCATTAGACTCTTCAGCTCGCAGCGCAGGCTGCGTATCACAGCCGTCGCAGCGCGGCGTCCCGGAGATTCAAATGAAAAAGGCGGACTTGGACTGGGCGAACCTGCCCTTCGGCTATCACAAGACGGATTACAACATCCGCTACACCTGGCGGGACGGCGCGTGGGATCGGGGGGTGCTCACCTCCGAGGAGACCATCAACATTCACATGGCGGCCACGTGCCTGCACTATGGCCAGGAGTGTTTTGAGGGATTGAAGGCTTTCGAAACCCGCAATGGCGACGTGGTCGTCTTTCGCATGGATGAGAATGCCAAGCGCCTGATCCGCTCAGCCCGCAAGATTCACATGGAGCCGCCGCCAGAGCGACTTTTTTTCGAAGCGGTCTTCCGCGTGATCAATGCGAACCGGCGCTTCGTACCTCCCTACGGCACCGGGGCCAGTCTCTATATTCGCCCGCTGCTGATTGGAATCGGCCCCCAGATTGGAGTGCGTCCCGCGACGGAGTACATGTTCATAGTGATGGTTACCCCGGTAGGTCCCTACTTCAAGACCGGCTTCAAGCCGGTCTCTTTGCTTATCGAGGAGGACGTTGACCGGGCCGCGCCACTGGGAGTAGGTGACGTCAAAGTGGGCGGCAACTACGCGGCGGGCCTGCGTGCCAGCCTCAAAGCCAAGGAGCTTGGGTACGCCGATGCGCTTTTTCTCGACGCCAAAGAGCACAAGTACATAGATGAGTGCGCTCCGGCTAACTTCTTTGCGATCACCAAGGACGGGCAATACGTGACGCCTGACAGCCCCTCAATCCTGCCGTCGATCGTGAACAAGTCGCTGATCACCCTGGCGGCGGAGATGGGCTTGCGGCCGCAACGCCGACCTATGCCTGTTGAGGAAATCTTCGAGCTGGCCGAAGCAGGCTGCTGTGGGACCGCCGCGGTCATAACTCCCGTCGGGTCAATCCGGTACCGCGACCGCGTCGCCGTCTACTGTCCCGACGGGCGACCAGGTAAGTACTGCACGCTGCTTTACGAGACGTTGACCGCGATTCAGGTCGGCGACGCTCCGGACCGCTACAACTGGCTGTTCCGCGTGCCGGAGCCGTAGGCCGCCAGCAGTGATTCGCGTTGTGACGCCGGACCTTCCGCCACAAAGCCGCTGCGGCTACATTGCCTTTTGTGGGCAGGGCGCCATCTCGTCCAGAATCGGCTAGCGCCGCGCGAGCCACCGGGCCGTCCAGCGAACCGCTCGGGCCAGAGCGGCTCACGCCCGCAATGGAACAGTATCTCCAGCAGAAGCGCGAGGCAGGTGATGCCTTGCTGCTGTTCCGCATGGGCGACTTCTACGAACTCTTCTATGACGACGCCCACATCGCGGCTCGGGTGCTGGGCATCACGTTGACTAGCCGCGACGGCGGCAAGACGCCGCTGGCGGGTATCCCTCACCAGGCGCTGGAAACCTACCTTGCCCGGCTGGTCGCGGCCGGCTACCGGGTGGCGATCAGCGAGCAGATCGAAGACCCACGCCTCGCCCGGGGGATCGTCAAGCGTGCTATCGTCCGGATCGTCACGCCCGGAACGCTCACCGACGAGGCTCTGCTCGACCGAACCGTCAGCAACCTGCTGGCAGCGGTGCTGGAACGCGGCGACCAAGCGGGTCTTGCGGCTCTGGAGCTTTCCACGGGCGCATTCGAGGTGCAGCTCCTTCCAGCGAAGCGGCTGCTGGATGAGCTGGTCCGGCTGGCAGCGGCGGAGGTGCTGCTGCCCGACGACGGCACCGGCCCCAATCCGCGGGAACGCGAAATCCGCGAGCGCCTCAACGCCGCAGTCACCTACCACACTGCCCTGGATTTTGCTCCGGCCCGGGCGGAGCAGCTTATCAAAGAGCAGTTCGAAACCAGTGGACTGGAAGGCTTCGGCTTTGATCGGGTGGACCTTTCGCTTCAGGCGGCGGGTGCCTTGCTGGCTTACGTGCGACAGACGCAGAAAACTCTGCCGGCCCACCTGCGCCCACCACGCCGCCGCTTGCTGGAAGACTACCTCGTGCTCGATGCGGTGACGCTCCGTTCACTGGAAATTGAGCGGACGTTGCGCGGCGGCACCCGGGCCGGATCGCTTCTGGCAGCAGTCGACCGCACCTGCAACCCGATGGGGACACGCCTGCTGCGCAACTGGCTCTGCTATCCGCTGCGGGACCTTGCGCGCATCACCGCGCGGCAGCGCCTGATCGGTGCCCTCCGAGCCGCCGGACCTGTCCGCGAGCGGCTGCGACAACTTCTGCGCCAGATCGGCGACATCGAGCGGATCGCTGGTCGACTCGGAGTCAAGCGCAGCAGCCCGCGCGAACTTCGCAACCTCAGTGAATCTTTGAAGCAACTTGGGCCAATCCGTCAGCTACTTGGCGAGGTGGGCGATCCGGAGGCCGACCGCCTGGCCGAGCAGCTCGACGGGCTGGATGCACTCTCCGCTCGGCTGTACGCCGCACTGCGCCCGGACGCGCCGGTCAGCTTGCGCGAGGGCGGTATCTTCGCTGACGGGTATGACCCCGAACTCGATCGCTTGCGCGGCATCGATAGCGCCGCAGCGCGCTGGCTGGTGGAGTTTCAGGCCCGAGAGGCGCAGCGCACCGGCATCCCGTCGCTGCGGGTCTCGTACAATCGCGTTTTCGGTTACTACATTGAGGTGACCAACGCGCATCGGCACCGCGTTCCGCCCGATTACGTCCGCAAGCAGACCGTTAAGAACGCCGAACGCTACGTTACGGAAGAGCTTAAGAAGCACGAGCAGGAAGTACTGTCAGCTCAGGCGCGCGCGAACGAGCTGGAGTATGAACTTTTTACGGCCTTGCGCGAGGAGGTCGCTCAGTACATTCCCGCACTGGCACGAGCGGCAGTCGCTTTGGCGGAGCTGGACGTGCTGGCGGGCTGGGCGGAGCTTGCTCGGCATGAAAACTACACCTGCCCGCAGTTCGTCGACGAGCCGGTGCTGGAGATCGAACAGGGTCGACATCCGGTGGTTTCGCAAGTGCTGGGGACCAGCTTCGTTCCCAACGATACGTATCTGCGTGCCGGCGGGCAGTCGCTGGCGCTGATCACCGGTCCGAACATGGCCGGGAAAAGCACTTACATAAGACAGGTGGCGTTGCTGGCGCTGCTGGCACACTGCGGCTGCTGGGTGCCGGCGCGGCGCTGCCGGCTGGGCCTGATCGACCGGATTTTTACCCGCGTGGGCGCCAGCGACGAGCTGGCGCGCGGTCAGTCTACCTTTCTCGTCGAGATGCTCGAAAGCACCAACATTCTGCACAACGCCACGCCCCAGAGCCTGGTCATTCTCGACGAGGTCGGCCGCGGCACGAGCACTTTCGACGGAATCGCTTTGGCCTGGGCGATCACAGAGCATCTGGCGACCGCTTGCTGTTGTCGAACGCTCTTTGCCACCCATTACCACGAGCTGACCGAGCTTGCGGGGCTTTTGCCGGCAGTTTTCAACCTTACTGCCCAGGTGCGCGAGTACGAGGATCAGGTGGTTTTTCTTCATCGGATCGAACCCGGTGCTGCCGACCGCAGCTACGGTCTGCACGTCGCGAAGCTGGCAGGCCTGCC
>Ga0136652_1000156_pt1 | contig 37519 bp, 27 predicted proteins | sample ConPoolayeEmetaG_FD_94864 | JGI IMG/M metagenome (GOLD analysis project Ga0136652, IMG submission 94864) | Hot spring microbial mat communities from California, USA to study Microbial Dark Matter (Phase II) - Cone Pool mat layer E metaG... ...
AGGTTGCTTATATTATATTAAGAATTTAAACTATGGTAATTTCTCTACACAAATTGGAAATATTTTTTATATTTGGTTTACAAGTAGTCAAATAAATCAAATAAAAAATGATTTTATTAAAGATAGTTTAATTTTTATTAAGGATAGTTTTACAAATTATGATTTTATGAATTATCAATGTATTAATAATGACAAAATAAATAATACTGACAAAATAAAAAATAAAATAAAAATAAAAGATAAGATAAGCTTGGTATTTTTATCAAATAACCAAAATTCGTTTAATAATTATCTAAAAGAGTTAAAGACATGTTTTAATAGAATCAAACCTTTTAAAACTTTTAAGAATATTAAAAATATTAAAAATATTAATAAAATTAATAAAATTAACTTTAACAATGAAAAACATTATCTACAGAGTAGCTCATTATTTATTCAGAAAAAATCAGAAATTATTGAAAAAAGTATCTTGAATTTTTTAAATGGTAAAAGTAAAAAAATAGAAATCAATTACTTTTTTTTAACTGGAAGTGATTTTGAAAAGAAAATTTGGGCGTCAACTTGTAGAATTCCTTATGGGAAAACTGCAAGTTATAAAGAGGTTGCGCGGCTTTCAGGTTATCCTAAGGCTTGGCGTGCTGCTGGTACTGCACTTGGAAAAAATCCTTTAATGTTAGTTGTTCCATGCCATAGAGTAATAAAAGCTTCAGGTGATATAGGTTTGTTTGGTGGAGGTACAGATGTTAAAAAATTTTTATTAAGACTTGAAGGATTTTGCTAATTTTTTTAGTTTTTTAATAAAAGAATTGTAAAAATTGTAAATTAAAATTATAAAAATTATAATCCACCCTATAGAAGTTAAGGTCACTCCAATTTTATTTGCGTAAGTCATACCATAATACAAGGTTACTTTTTTTTGAGTGGGAAATACAAGCATAAAAGAAGGGGAAACTAAATAAGGACCTTCTGCCCCAACTGCATGCCAGTTTGGAAAATATGATACCTTTATTAGATGAGGCTGACCTATGCCTGTTGTTTCAAACTCAATTTTTTCTCTTTGAATGTTTTCACTTAAAATTTCTCCTTTTGGCTGGTTTATAGGATTTGATGGTACTGACTGCAAATCATTGTTTTTAATTTCTTTGAATTTTTGTATATATGTACTGCCGTCATCATAAATTACAGGGTTGTCTAAATTTTCTGGATTTAAATACCATTTCTTTATATCCCAAACCCAATTATCAGTAGGCTTATATCTAAACGGCATGTTATCTAAAATTTCAACATAATTATGTTTTCCTCTTATTTCATAAAAATAATAAGGTTCAATTTTGTTTAAGAAAACTACGCTGTTATCATTATTTAAATCGCTTATTACTTCCGGGGAGCTTGCCATAATATATGTAATGTTAAAATATTTTAAGTGCATCATAGCAGCGTCATAGTTTCTAGAAGGGACTGTCCATCCAGCTACTGTTCCTCTTGGTTTAACCGAAAGTTCTGCTTGATTTATGTAATGAAAAGGTGCAGTTAGTGAGCTTTCAACTAAAAGCCCTTCCATCCCTGCTTGATGTGTCCAGAATGGAATTAGTTCAAATGCCCTTGGGGTGCCATATTTTTGAATAATTTCTTTATCAAATTCAAACATTACTCTTCCATAAGGCAAACTATCTAAATATTTCATTAACTTATTATAAGTTTTCCATTCCTCTTTTGATTCATAACCAGTATAATTATGCCTTGCCCATGCAGGAGCAAGAGGATTTCCTAAAAGAATTGCACCAGAAACTAAAAATGCAATTGTTGGGATTAAGAAAAATATTAAAAATTTAAATAAAATATTTTTGTAATTATTCTTATAATTTATGCAATTATCAAAATCTAAATTGCCTGATTTTTCTTTAAATTTATTTTTAATTTTAATATTCTTAATATTTTTAATATTTTTGGTAGTCTGGAAAATAGTAAATATAAATTTTGTAAGTCTGCCTTGACTTTTTCCATTTGAAATACTTTGAACACGCCTATTTTTAAAAAAATCTGGTATTTTTGAAATTGTAATCCAATAAAGATTTGAAAGCCCATAAGAGGCAAGTAAATATATAAATATAAATATAAAGGGCAAAAACCTTGCATTATATAGTCTTCCATTGCTAATTGTAAAAAACAGTGCAGTAAAAACTATAATTGACCAAATGACTGGAATTAATTTTTTATCTTTTTTAATTATGTAAAAATATAGCCCAACAGCACCAAACACTAAAGCAGGTATAATTTCAAGAGGAAAAAGTTCTTTTATGTTGCGGATACTTGTCCAATGCATTTCTGGAGTAAATTTTATTAAAAGGACAAATGGTAAAGACCAGAATGCTGATAGAAAAAATCCTAATACTAAAACTGCAGCAATATATCTTATACTTTTAAAGTTTCTAAATATTAATAACAGGCTTGGAACAATAATCAAAACTGCAATTAATGTAATTAAATGAGTAAGAACTATGCAGCAAAGAATTATACCATTTAAAACAAAAAGCCAGTCATACTTTTCTTTCTCAGCTCCCCTATAAAGTGTTGCAATAAATAGAAATATTAAACCAAAACTAATTGAATAGCTAAATTCGCCTGCAAATGTCCCTAAAAAATTTCCACCATAAATTTTAAAGCTTTTCATATACAGAAAAGCAAGCGAACCAATTGCTGCAAGCTGAGGATAAGGATACTTAAATCTAAATAATTTTGAACCATAGTAAATTGTTAAAGGGAGTATTAAACTGCCAAGGACTGTTATTAATTTAAAAGCAATATTATATCCAACAATTTTACTAAGCAATGCTATTAAAAAAAATGGAAGTGGAAAGTAGAAAGTAAGCATTGGCATTCCAGCAAACCAGCCCATATCCCAGCCTGTCATTCTAAATTTTGGTAGTAAATTATCAATAAAAAATTTTGCAATATAATTGTGTGCGCCAGTATCACCACCATTTGTAGTTGTGTTTTTAAATATTAAGGTAGGTGGAAAGCAGTAAAATAACATGATGTAAATGATTACAAAAGTAATAATTATTGAAAGATTTAAATAAAATTTTTTGTTAGAAAATAAATTAATCGAACTTAATGCAGTCCTGTTAAATGGCACAGAATATTTATTGGAGTTGTTAATGATTTTTTTAATGCACTTTATTTTTTTAATGCAGACAATTATTTTACAGCTTATTTTTTCTGAGATTAACTTTTTTATTTTTGTAAATAATTTAAGCATTTTAAATAATAAAAATTATCTTTAAATAAGTCATAATTATAAATTACTAAGATTTTTTTATCATTATAAAATACAAATATAATTTTATTTTTTTAAGGTAATTGCAAATAAAATTGCTAATAAAAATGTTTTTTTTCTAAAGAAAACTAAAAATTGGCGATAATTATTTTTTATTTTTGAGTACTTTAAGAAAATTAAACTTGTGGAGTTTTTATTATGATATTTCTTTAATATTTTAGCTTTTAAAATATTTGATATTTATTTTTATAAAACTTATAGATATTTTTGTTACTTTGTGTTAATATTTGTATAATATTATTATTTATTAAATTTTTAAATTTTTAATTTATAAAAATATTTTTAAGGGGAGAGGTTGAAATTTGAAAATATTACTAGTTAATGGTTATAGCTATTTAGGTAAAAATATTGCAGAAAAACTAATAAATCTAAAGCATGAGATAACCATTATTGACCTTCTTTCAAAAGGAAGAAAAGGACCAATTCGTATTGGCCATAAGTTTTTTAATATTAGTCCTTATAGTCCTGAGTGCGAAAAAGTTTTTGAATCATCAAGATTCGATGCGGTAATTTACATTTCAGAGACACTAACTGAAAATTGTAATTTAAAAAATTTAGATAATTATTCAGGGTTAAACAATATTTTAAAGTGTTCTGCAAAAAGTAAAATTAAAAAGTTTATTCTTCTGGTTTCTTATAAAATTTATGGAAGTGTTAAAAATCAGATTGCCTTTGAAACTGACAAACCAAAACCGTTAAGCAAAGAAGGCTTGTCTGATAATGTTCGTGAATATTATGTAATGAAATCTGCTCAAATCAATAATTTTTCTATATGTTTGCTTAGGATTGCGGAATTTTATGGGGCTTATGATGACTATTTCTGTATAGAAAAAGGCAATTTAAAAACAAATTTAGTTTTCAATTTTATAAATGATGCATTATTAAATGGAAAAATTATTGTTGAAGATAAAAATAAGTCTTTAGATTTTATTTATATTGAAGATGTTGTTGAGGCAGTAGCAAATGCTTTAACAAATAAAAACTGCAGTGGCATTTATAACATCTCAACAGGCTTAGCAACCTCTTTGTATGATTTAGCAAATTTAATTATACAGCAAATAAAAACTAAAAAAGTTGAAGTTGTATTAAAGCAGTCAAAAAGAATTTTAACTTATGATGAAAATTTGCTAGAAGAAAACTTTTGTTTATCAAATGAGTTATTTAAAAAAGATATTGGCTGGAATCCAAAAACAAAACTGTCTGATGGGATAGAAAAAACTGTAAAAGGGCAGGTAGAAGTTTTTAATAAAAATAAGTTAGCTAAAAAGAAAAAAAGAAAACGAAATGATATTGATGTCAAAATAGAAACTTACGATGAGTTAGCATATAGAACAATTAAGCCAAAACCATCAAAAGCGTGGCAAGTTTTGGCTTTTTTTGAAAATATTATTTTATTTTTAATATTTAGTTTTTTGCAGTGGGGGGATAACTTTTTTAAAATTAATTTACCAGATATACGTCTTGATTATTTAATAGTTTATATATTATTGGTTGCCATTATTTGGGGACAGGTTCAGGCTTATATAGCAATGATTTTATCTTCTTTTATCTTTGTATTTGTAAATTTTTTACTTGGTGTTGATATTATTACATTTTTTTATATGCCGGAAAACTTAATTCAAATTGCAATTTATTTAATTATTGGAGTTATTGCTGGTTATTCAATAGAAAGAAAAAATAGAGAAATTGAATCAAGGGATAATTTATATGCTAATTTAACCAACAAATACATGTTTCTTTTAAATGTCTATAATCAGACGAAGCTTGTAAAAAAAGAACTTGAAAGCCAAATTGTAAATACAGAGGATAGTTTTAGTACTATATATAATATAATACAGGAAGTTAACAGCCTTGAAATAGAATCAGTTTTTTCTGGTGCAGTTTCAGCAATTGAAAAAATAATGAAGACTGATAAAGTATCAATATACACTATAAACTGGCATAATGGGAATGCAGAGTTTATTAGATTAAAAGCAAGATCTGTTGCTTTGGCTGATAAAACGCCTAATTCTATTAAAATTTCAGACTTTCCGCAAATTGAGCAAGTTGTAAAAAATAAAAGTGTTTACATTAATAAAGATTTTAATCCCAATATCCCTGTTATGATAGCTCCAATAATTGATGAAAAGAAAGTTATAGCAATAATTTCAATTCACGATACAGCATTTGAAAATTTGACAAAGCATTATGAAAATTTATTTTTAACCATAGTTGGGCTAATCAGTGATGCAATAAAAAGAGCATATTATTTTGCAGAAAGTTTAAAGGATAAAAGATACATAAAGGGCACTAAGATATTAAATGAAGATACTTTTGAAAAAATTTTAAATGAAGTAAAAAAACATAAAGAATCTCTTAATATGAGTTATTCATTATTGAAAGTAAAACAACAAGCCTACAGCTTAGTTGAAATATCCAATAGAATATCTTCAAGTGTTAGGGATAATGATTATATTGGAATAGGTAAAGATGGAAATATTTATATTCTTTTATCAAATACAAAAAATGATTATGCAAATGTAGTGATTGAAAGATTAAAAGCAAAAGGAATTATTTCTGAGATTGTTCCAGAGGAAGTATATTATGAGTAATATTTTTAATAATATTTTTAATAATTTATTAAATAATATGTTAAGAGATTTTTTAGATTATAACAGCACTAATTTATTATTGCTTTGTCTTGCAATTCATAGCTTATTTTGTCTTATTTTCTTTGGTATTAATATTAAGAAAAATGGCTTGCAAGATAGCATATATAAATTTATTATTGTTTTTTTCCTGCCTATTTTTGGCTTTTTATACTTTGGTATTTCAAATTTAGTAAATAAATTTATTAAAAAATCAGAAGAAAATATTGAAAGCTATTTAAGATATATTCATCAAAAAGGCCATATTTATTATGAAGAGCCTGTTGATTTTGAAAGTGAAATAAATACAATTCCTCTGATTGACAATCTTCAATTTTCTGATAATAAAAATAAAAGGGCTTATCTTCTTTACCTTTTAAAAAAAGACTTTTCTGGACACATTAATGGATTGAAAGAAGCAATTAAAAGTGATGACTCTGAAACTTCTCATTATGCCGCAGCAGCTATGATGGAAATAAAGAAACAATTTGAATATTTAATTCTATCACATAAGGAAAATTATGAATTAGATAAGAATAATATACAGAAAGCAAAACAATATGCAGATGTATTAAGAAAATATTTAAGAAGTGGAATCGCAGACCGTGTTGACTATTTTGAATATTTAAATAAATACTCAGATTTACTTGCTTTTTTAGTAGAAAATTATAAGTCTGAAGAAATTTATTTTTCAGAAAAAGTTTTAGCTGACTTAGAATTAAATGACTTAAAAAGTGCATATAAATTTTGTAAGCAGTATTTAGATAGCTTTCCTGACAGTGAAAATGCTTATATTTTATTATTAAAAGTTTTGTGTAAGCTTAAAGATTATGAATCTTTCCGAAAAGAGTTAAAAAAAATTGAAAACAAATTTAAAAACAAAATCTATGAAGGAAAACTATATGAGATTTTACAATATTGGAAAGATTACTTAAAAGATGAATTAAAAGGAGCGGAAAGAACTTAATTTATGTTTATACGAAGAATTACAGCTGTAATAATTTCAATTGTTATAATAGCATCTGGGCTTCAGTTTTTAAGAAGCCTTGGAATGTTTAATTTATTAAAAAATGTAAATGCAGAAATTACTCTTGAGCCAGCAAAAAAGCTTAATGCAGCTGAAATTAATAACATAAAGCCTGAAAAGTATCTAATTATCATAAATGAAAAAGAGGAAAATAGTAATAAAATTGCAATTCAGTTAGAACAAACTCTTAATTATTTAAAAAAAGATTATGAAGTTATTGATATTTTAAGTCAAGCTAGCATTGATAAATTAAATGATTATCAGTATTTAAATAAATTTGATAGTATTTTAATTGCTTTTGAAAGACTGGATAATGTGAAAAATTTAAATATTTTTTTAGATTATGTTAAGAGCGGCAAAAGCTTAGCGTTTATTGAGAGACCAGTTGTAGATAAAACTTTTAAAGAAAGCTATACCAATTTTGGTATAAAACAATACAAGGAAAAATTAAGTGATAGTAAAAGAGGTATAAGAGTTGTTTCTGATATTTTATTTGGTGCAAAGGGATTTGAGACAGATTCTAATATGATTATTAATTCTTCAATTATTGTTGAGTTGAAAGACAATGTAAAAATACATTTAACTAGCTATGATAACAACCCACTTCTTTGGGAGAATGATTTTGGAAGTGGAAAGTTTATATTTTTTAATGGAACAATGCTTGCCTCAAAACAAAACAGAGGGATAATTGTTGCAATTTTAAGTAAATGTAAACCTGATTTTATATACCCAATTGCAAATATTAAAATGGTTCATATAGATGACTTTCCTGCGCCTATTCCACAGGGAATAAATGAAGCTATATATAAAGAATTTTCTAGAGACATCCCACAGTTTTATAGTGAAATCTGGTGGCCAGAAATGTTAAAGCTTTCAAAAAAATATGACATTAAATACTCTACTTTTATTATAGAAACATATAATAACAAAACAAAGCCTCCTTTTGATAAAGGCACAAGCGCTACTATGCGTAACTTAATGATATACGGAAGAGAAATTCTAGCAAATAGTGGTGAGCTTGGACTTCATGGTTATAACCATCAGTCTTTAGCACCTAAAGGATTTATAAAACAGAACCTTGGTTATAACTACTGGGAATCAATAGATGATATGAAGGCTTCAATTGAAGAATTAATAAGGTTTGTGCATGCTGTTTTTGGCCATTATAAATTACAAGCTTATGTGCCTACTTCTAATATATTAAGTCCTGAGGGAAGAGAAGCTGTCAAACTTGCAAACCCAGATTTAAAAATTATAGCTTCAGTTTATTTGCCTAATAAAGAAGGAGATGTATATGTTCAGGAGTTTAATATTTCGGAAGATAATATAATAGAATTTCCAAGGCTGAGTGCAGGTTATGAAAAAAGCGACAGCACAATGTGGAGTATTTATAATGGCATAAATGCTTTTGGAGTGTTTGTTCATTTTGTCCATCCAGATGATGTTTTAGATCCTAGAAGAAATAATAATAAAAGCTGGACTGAACTTTCTAAAGAATTTGAGCAGATTTTAAGTGAAGTTGCTAATAAATATGGCTGGTTAAAAAGCTATACTATATCTTTAGCCTCTGTCCAGCTTGTAAAATATTTGGAATGTAAGCCTTATATAGATTACAAACAAGAAGAAAATGTAATTAATATTTATATTGATAATTTTAGAAATGATATTTATTTTATTTTAAAAACAAATAAAGAAATAATTAGTTCAAAGGGCTGTGTCTATAAAAAGATTTTTAATACTGCAGGTAACAGTGCTGATTTTTTTAACAGAAATAATATTTTAAATTTTAATGTTCAAAGTGATTATCAGGAGCAAGTATATTTAATTACTGCAAATGAAAATATTTGCTCTTTAAAATACTATTAGTTTTTAAGGATTTTAAAAATGAAAATTTGTTTACTAATGGAAGGAAGTTATCCATACGTAACTGGTGGAGTTTCAACGTGGGCTCAAATGCTTATTGAAAATTTAACAGAACACCAGTTTATTGTGTTTGCCATAGGGGCAGAAAAAAAGTATAAAAAGCAGTTCAAATATATTTTGCCAAAAAATGTTCTTGAAGTAAAAGAGGTTTTTTTAGATGAAATGCTTAGTCAAATAGGAAGGTATGGTAAAAGGTATAAACTGTCAAAAGATTCAGTTAATAATTTAAAAAATTTAATTACAGGGGAAAAGGTTAATTGGGATTTAATTTTTAAGATTTTTTTGGAAAATAAGATAAAAAATGAAATGGACTTTTTTATGAGTATAAATTTTTTTGATATTTTAAAAGATTCATATGAAGAAAAATACAACACTGCGCCTTTTACTGAGTTTTTCTGGACAGTTAGATCAATGCTTGTACCGCTTTTTTTCTTGTTAAAGATAAAAATTCCACTTTCTGATATTTATCATAGCGCTGCAACAGGTTATGCAGGGATTTTAGGCTCAATGGCTAAGTTCTTATATAAAAAACCTTACATAGTTACTGAACATGGTATTTATTCCAGAGAAAGAGAAGAGGAGATTATTAAATCCAGTTGGGCAAAAGGTTATTTTAAAGATATGTGGATAAAATTTTTTTATAATGTATGCAGAGCATCTTATGAGTATTCTGATAAGGTAATTACTTTGTTTGAAAAAAACAGGCAAATTCAAATTGAATTAGGATGTCCAGAAGAAAAAATGGAAATTATTCCAAATGGAATAAATGTTGAATCTTTTAAGGAAAATTTTAATGAGTTAGACAAAAAAGAAGAAAATAAAATTTCTAATGAATTAATAGGAACTGAAGATAAACATATGCTAGACTTGATGCTTTTAAACAAAGAAAAAAGAACAGAATTTATAAATATTGGCACAATTACAAGAATAGTGCCGATAAAGGATATTAAAACTATGATTCAAAGCTTTAATATTGTTCAGAGCGAAATTAAAAATTCTCGGTTTTTTATAATGGGCCCTAAAGATGAAGATGAAGAATATTTTGATGAATGTGTTAGACTCTCACAAAGACTTGGACTTAAAAATCTAGTATTTACTGGTAAAGTTGATACAAAGAAATATATTCATTTAATGGATATTATGGTTTTGACCTCAGTAAGTGAAGGTCAGCCGTTTTCTATACTTGAAGCTATGGCAGCTAAAAAACCAGTTGTTACAACTGATGTTGGCGGCTGTATGGAGCTTTTATATGGGAGGAATGATGGTTTTGGAAAAGCTGGTATTGTTGTGCCTGTTATGGATATTGAAAAAATAGCTCGTGCAATAATAACGCTTGCAAAAAACGATAAGCTTAGAAAAATCATGGGAGAGAGTGGAAATAAGAGGGTTAAAAATTTGTATACTTTTGAAAAATGTGTTGAAAGTTATAAAAAAGTATATGAGATGTATTTAAAAAAGCAGTAATATGACAAGATTTAAATTAAATTAAATTCAATAAAATAAAATAAAAAAAATTAGGGAATAATAATGGCAGGTATTGGATTTGAACTAAAAAAATTATTTAAACCTACTGGGTTTTTGTCAAAAGTTCGCGCAATAGCATATTCAGCTCTTGTTTCACTTGGACCGTTTATTTTATGTACTGCGACAATAGTAACCCTTATAATATTTTTAAATATAATGAAAATACCTTATAAAGAGAGGGAACTTTTTATTGCTACAATTGTATATGTATTTATATTTTCTCAGATAATATCAAGTGGATTTAAAATGATTATTACCAGATATATTGCAGATACTCTATATGAAGAAAACTATAAAGATATTCTTCCATCACTTTCAGGTTTATTAAGTATAGTTGTTTTTATTTCTTCTGTTTGTGCAATAGCTTTTTACTGGTATTCGCCTCTGCCTTTTTATATAAAATTTACAAGCTATGTTTTGTTTATTGAGCTTATAATTATATTTATAATGATGGAATATCTTTCAACAGTAAAAGATTATATAAAAATAGTAAAAAGTTTTTTATCAGGAGTTATTGCGAGTATTTTATTAAGTTTTATATTCTTAAAATTTACAAATTTAGATACAGTCTTTGGACTTCTTCTTGCTTTAGATATAGGATTTTTACTAATTATTTCTTTTTTAACTGGATATTTAAAAAATTTTTATGGAGAGACTGCCAGTAAAAAATATTTTAACTTTTTAGAGTACTTTGATAAATTTCCATCACTATTTTTTGTTTCTTTGTTTTACACTTTAGGCCTCTATAGTCATAACTTTGTTTTTTGGACAAGCAATTTAAGTGTTAAGGTTGCAGATACCTATGTATATGCACCTGTTTATGATGTTCCAACTTTTTATGCTCTTTTATCTATTATGCCTTCAATGGTCATGTTTGTTGTTTCTACAGAGACGTCATTTTATGAAAAGTATCGAAATTATTATTCTTTAATTACAGGAAAAGGGAATTTTGCAGATATTGAAAATGCTAGAAAAGATATGGTAAGGGTTTTATGGTCTGAAGTTAGAAACTTAGTGGAATTTCAGCTTTTCTTTACTTTATTATTTTTAGCTGGAGGCTATTATATATTGCCAAGGATTGGTCTTGCTCAGCTTTCAATTGATATTTTTAACCTTCTTACTCTTGGGGCTTTTATGAATTCTTTAATTTTGGTAATAATTTTACTATTATTATATTTTGAAGATAGATCAGGAGCCCTTTTTGTTTCAACGGCTTTTTTAATTTCTAATGTTGTTTTTACTTATTTAACAGTAAATTATTCTGAAAGCGTATATGGTCTTGGATATTTTGCCTCTACATTGTTTTCTGTAGTAATTGCATTAATAGAGCTTCTAGTATATGTAAAAAATATAAATTACCACACTTTTTGTGGTCAGCCAATTTTATATAAAGAAAAAAAAGGTATTTTTGGCAAGTTAATAAGCTCTTTAAGTAGGGATAAAAATAATTAAAAGTTAGAAAAAATTTGATTAACATCTAAAATTTTGTGATGAAATTTTGTGATGAAAAGTAAAATAAAAGAAATAAAAAACTGTATCTACTAAGTTTAACTTTAATTTCTATGATATAAATTTAGAGGCTTCAAATATAGATTATATCTTAATTAAATATTATAAAAAGTATAAAAGAGATTGTGTATTTAGACTAAAATATACGGTAAAATAAAAATGAAATAAACAGTGAAATAAAAAATGAAACATATAAATAAGCTTTTAATATTTTTCTTTATATTTAATTTAACTATTTTATCATTTTTGTTTTGCAATTCTAAAAATTCTACTTTGTATGGAAATTTAGAAACTTCAGATTTAAATTTCTTAAATTTACCTATTGTCAGTATCAAATATTCTGACTCAAATAATATTAATAATAAAAACAGTTTTTTAAATTTTAATTTTAGTAAGAAATTTATTTATGTTTTACAATCAATTGATTTTCAAGATCTAAACAAAGAAGATTTTGATATAGCTGTAGTTGATTGTGATGACAGTAAATTAACTAGCAGGCAAATTCAACTGCTTCACAAACAAAATAAGAAAATTTTAGCTTATTTAAGTATTGGAGAGGCTGAAGATTACAGAGATTACTGGCAAAAAGACTGGAAAGTTGGAAACCCGGAGTTTATTGATGAAGAAAATCCTTGTTGGTGTGGAAATTATAAAGTTAAATATTGGTATAAGCAATGGCAGGATATAATATTTTCAAAATTGAATCAAATAATTAGTTTAGGTTATGATGGTGCTTATCTAGATTTAGTAGATGCTTATGATTATTATAAACAAAGGGGGTTTATTTTAGCTGAGTATAATATGGTAAAATTTGTAATAAGTTTATCAAGAAATGCAAAAAAAATTAATCCTGACTTTTTAATAATACCCCAAAATGCTGAAGAATTAGTAAGATATAAGGAATATCTTGCTGCTATTGATGGAATTGGAAGAGAAAGTTTATGGTTTGAAAATGAAAAAAGAATAGATTATAAAACAATGAGTAAAATAATTGATTATCTAAATATTGTTAAAAATGATAAAAAACCAGTTTTTGTAATAAATTACTTTGATTATTTAAGTAAAAATAAGATAATTGAGTTTCTAATCCTTAGCAAAATTCATGGCTTTATTCCATATATAGGTCCAAAAGACTTAAATACTATATATAATATTGAAGATTTATTTATGATATAAAAGATTTATTTAAAAGGTATTATTAATTAATAGTTGTCTTAATATAAAAAATAAGAAAAGCTTTTTAATTTTTTTATAAAAAAATTTTTTTTGCGTTACAAATTGCATCTAAATTTAAACTATAAGCTAGTGAAATTTCACAATGAACGGAAAAACCGCAGTCCTTACAGGAAATATTTTTAACTTTATTTTTTAAGTAACAACCATAAGAAATACTGCCATCAAATTCAACACTTGCAACTAAAAAGTCTAAACATTTCCATGAATTATTTTTCATTTTAGTAAGTGCTGCTGAAGAGTTTAATAATTTAAGATTTTGTTTCTTTAATTCTAATAATTTATTAATTACGTCTTCTTTTTCATTTTGAGAAAGAGTTAAATTTGGAAGGTTTTCAAAAGGGTAAAAAAACTGGACTGTGATCCCATAAACTTTATCATTAAGAAATTTTATTAAATCTTCAAACTTATCTATATTAATTTTAGAAATACATATATTTACTATTATCTTTTTGTTTTTATTAGCTTCTATATTCTCTAATATCTTATCAAAACTTTTTCCTCTAATTTTGTCGTGGGTATCTTTTAAACCATCAATGCTTACAAAAAAAATATCAGGATCATAGTTTGATAAATCTATTGTTCCATTTGTTGTAACACCTGTAATAAAAAATAGCTTTTTAGAATATTTTATAACATCATTAATATCCTTGTTATTTTTTAAGTCCTTCCATAAAAGAGGTTCACCACCTTCAAATATAATAATTTTAATGCCATCTTTTTTTAATCTATTTAAAATTTGTGTAACTTTGCTAAAGTCAAGATTTTGCCCACCATTAAGTTTTTGTGTTTTAATTTTTTGTGTATTAATTTTCCAGAACGGGCAGTGCAGGCATTTAAGATTGCATTTTTGGGTTATCTTAAAGCTAGTTATTAAAGGCAGTCTAAATTTTTTAAATAAAGCAGCTTTGATTTTATATAATAATAAAAAAGCTGTAATCTTTAAAAAAGCTATAATTTTTACTTTCTTTTTTTTAATTTCAGTTTTTTTTATGTTTAACATGTATTGCTAAATTTGATACAATATTTTTCAGTCATTAAATTTGTTAAATTTAATATTAAATAAGTTTGATAAAAAATTATATAAAATATTATATAAAAATAATAAAATATAATAGACTATACCATTATAATAGAAATTTAATAAATAATATAATAAGTATAAAAACATAAAGATAATAAGTATAAAAGCATAAAGTAAAAATATAAATAAAGTGTTCTATATAAAAGATTTGTTTACATATACTCATACTTATATGTTTATACTAATAGATGTGTAAACAAATAAAAATGTAAGTAATTATTGGTATCGGTATCAAAAAATATGGGTTTTTTAAAAAATTTAAAAAATTTATTTTTTAGTCCTGTTACTTCTGGGCAGTCGAATTTTATTAATTTTAAAATCAAATGCTCAAGATGTAATGAAGAAATCTTAGTTAATTTAAGAAAGTCAAGTGACATTTCTAGGATATATGAAGATGAAGGTGGACCATCAGGTGCTTCTTTTTTTGTTAGGAAAGAAATACTTGGTTCAAAGTGTAATAATTTAATTTACTTGACTGCATATTTTGATGAAAGTTTTAATTTAATTTCTTCTGATGTATCAGGTGGTAAATTAATTGAATAAAAATACAGTAAATGAAAAATCAATTGAAAATAAATTTAAAGATTTAAATATTGCTAATAAAGATTTGAGCATTATTATCCTTGCGGCAGGCAAGGGCAAAAGAATGAAATCAGATTTGCCCAAAGTGCTCCATAAAATCTGTTTTAGACCGATTATTTATTATGTTTTATCAAATGCTTATAAATTAAATCCTAAAAACGTCTTTACAGTTGTAGGTTTTGGAAGAGATGTACTTCAGCAATATATTGAAGAAAATTTTAAAGATTGTATTTCTGTATTGCAAGAAGAACAGTTAGGCACAGCACATGCGGTTTTGTCTGTTGAAAAACACAAAAAAGTCTTGGGTAAAGAGGTCTTAATAATTGCAGGTGATATGCCTCTTTTAAGTTATGAAACATTATTAAAAACTCTAAAATTTAAGCATGAAAATAATTTAAATGCAGTTTTAGTAACAGCAATAGCGGAAAACCCTTACGGATATGGTCGTATAATAAAAAATAATGAGGGTTGTGTTTTAAAAATCGTTGAAGAAACTGACGCAAGCCCCAAAGAGAAAGCGATAAAAGAAGTAAACTCTTCAATATACTGCTTTGATACAGATATATTATTTAATTATTTAAAAAGAATTAGCGCTCAAAATGCACAAAGCGAATTTTACCTAACAGATATAATTGAACTTATTTCAGCAGAAAAAAAATACAGTATTAAAAGCTATATTATTGATAATTTTTATGAAGTTGAAGGAGTTAATGATAGACTGCAGCTTTCAAAATTAGAAAAAAAATTGCAAAGAAAAATAAATGAGAAGTTAATGCTTTCAGGGGTTACAATAAGAGACCCAGATACTGTATATATTGATATTGAAGCTGAAATAGGGAAAGATACAATTATCGAACCCTTTTGTTTTATTTCAGGAAAAACAAAGATTGGAAACAATTGCGTTATTGGACCTTTTACACAAATAAATGAAAGCATTATTGGTAATAAAACAAATATAAATAAGTCATTTATTCAAGGCTCAACTATAGGGAATTTTAATAATATTGGACCAACAAGTTATATAAGGCCGGGAACTGTAACTGGTGATAATGTAAAAATCGGTGCATGCTGCGAAATAAAAAAATCAATTATTTCTTCAAATTCTAAAGTGCCTCATTTAAGTTATATTGGTGATGCAGAAGTAGGTAGTAATGTAAATGTAGGTGCTGCAACTGTAACATGTAATTATGATGGATTTTTTAAAAATAAAACAATAATTGAAGATAATGTATTTATAGGTTCAGACACAATGCTAGTAGCTCCAGTTAAAATAGGGAAAAATGCAATAACTGCAGCTGGCTCAGTTATTAGTGAAGATGTTCCACAAGACAGTCTCGCAATTGAAAGAACAAAACAAGTAAACATAGTTCAAGGAGCAATAAAGTTTAGAGAGAAAAAAAAGAATCAAAAAGACAATTTAAATAAATAATTAAAAAATAAGTAAAAAAATAATTAATTTTGTTAAATTTATAAAATAAATTTAAATTAAAGAAAGTGAGGCAGTTATTTATGCGGGATTATCCAAGCAATAAGAGAATGTTAATTTTTAGCGGATCAGCTCATCCTGAACTTTCAGAAAAAATTGCTCAAAATCTTGGAGTTTCTTTAGGAAAAGTTATAAGAACAAAATTTAAAAATGGAGAAATCTATATTAAGTTTGAAGAAAGTGTCAGAGGTGCGGATGTATTTGTAATTCAGCCTTGCGGTGATCCTGTAAATGATAATTTAATGGAGCTATTAATAATGATAGATGCTTTAAAAAGAGCGTCAGCATCAATGATAAACTGTGTAGTTCCTCATTTTCCATATGCAAGACAGGATAAAAAAGCAGAAGGAAGAGAACCAATTACAGCAAAATTAGTAGCAGACCTTTTAACTGTAGCTGGCATGGATAGAATGATTGCCACTGATTTGCATACTGCTACAATCCAAGGGTTTTTTGATGTACCTGTTGATCATATAACAGCTATTCCAATAATTGCAAATTATTTTAAAACAAAAAATATAAAGAATGGTGTTGTTGTAAGCCCAGATGTTGGAGGAGTTAAAAGAGCTTCAATTTTTGCAAATCAGCTTCATTTTCCACTTGCAATTTTAGATAAAATAAGGCCAGGCCCTAATATGGCAAAAATTGATCATTTAGTAGGTGATGTGGATGGAAAGGAAGCAATAATTTTTGATGATATGATTGATACAGGGGGAACTATTTGTGAAGCTATTGATGTGCTTTTTAAATTTAATGTAAAAAAAGTTTATGTTGGTGCTACTCACCCTGTTTTCTCGGGAAATGCTTTAGAAAAACTTCAGTGTTCAAAAGCTGAAGAAATAGTTGTTGCTGATACTTTGCCTATAAAAAATAATCTAAATAGTCTAAATAGCAAAATTATTGTGGTTTCTATTGCACAACTTCTTGCAAAAACAATAAAAAAGATTTATCATTGCAACTCTGTAAGTGAGTTATTTAAGGGCGAAAATTTAGTTTAATTTAGCTTAAAGCTTAAATTTAAAAAAATATTAATTTGGGGTGGTAAAATATGAGCAGTGCAGTTTTGGCTACAGATATTAGAAATAAGGAAGAACTAAAGAAAAATGCATCTAGGAGATTAAGAAATGCTGGATATATTCCTGCTGTAGTTTATGGTTTAAACCAAGAGCCAATTAAGGTTAAAGTAAAAGAAAAGGATTTTAAGGATGTTACCAAAGGCAGAAGTCTTGCAAATTTAATCCTAGATTTACATATTAGGATGGATGGTAAAGAGAAAAAAGAAACAACCTTGGTTAAAGAAATTCAAAAAGATCCAATTACAGCTGAACTTCTTCATATTGATTTCATAAGAATACAGATGAAGAAAGAAGTTGAAGCAGTTGTTCCAATTCATATATTAAATGAAGAAGAGTCTATTGGTGTTAAGCAGGATGGTGGTGTAATACAACATGGCTTAAGAGAGCTTCATATTATGTGTCTGCCTGCTGATATTCCAGAATATATTGAATATGATATTAAAGATCTTCATATGGGACATAACGTAAAAGTTGCTGATCTTAATCTTGGCGATAATATAAAAATATTAAATAACCCTGAAGAAGTGGTAGTGTCAATAATTCATCCTACTCATATGGTTGTTGAGCAGCCTACTGAGGTAGAAGAGGAAGAAGAATCTTCAAAGGAGCCTGAGCTTGTAGAAAAGCCTAAACATTCTGCTAAAGGTGAAAAAGAAGAATAATAATGATACTAATTGTTGGTCTTGGAAACCCTGGTAAAGAATATTCAAATACTAGGCATAATGTCGGGTTTTTAATAGTTGACAGGCTTGCATTAAATTTAGATGTAAGTAATTTTAAGAAACGTTTTACCTCTGAATACTGCTTAGTAAGTTTTTCAGCTAATGAAAATAATAATGAAAATAATAATAATATAAATAATAGGAATATTAAAAAAGCTTCTACTTGCCTAAAAGAGGAATTACTGCTTGTAAAACCATTAACATTTGTTAATAACAGCGGTATAGCTGTCGTTAAATTTTTTAAATTTTATAAAGAAAAAATTAATAGAATTTTAATTATACATGATGATTTAGATATAGAATTTGGTTTTATAAGATTTAAAAAAGGCGGGTCTAGTGGTGGCCATAATGGTGTTGAGTCAATTATAAGAACTTTAAATAGTGATAATTTTGATCGGCTTAGATTTGGAATTAGCAGACCTGCAGCAAATAAAGACCCTGCGGATTATGTTCTTTCAAGTTTTAATAAAAGTGAAGAAAAGCAACTTTTTAATTTAGTTGATTTTTCAGTAGAAGCCATAAAACAATACATTGTATATGGCATTGAATATGTGATGAATATTTATAATAAAAGATAATTAAAAGATAATTAAAAGCGAGATAAAAAGTAATGAGTTGATAATCTGTTAATAGATAATAAAAAAAATTGAAGTAAAGCCCAAAAATGGAAGTAAGTCCTTATAAAAATACTTTAAATAAATATTATAATTGGCTGTTTTATTATGTGTTATGAAAATTATTTTATATATAAATTTCTTAATAGCAAGTCATTTAAAAATTTTGTAAATGATTTTAATAATACTTATAAGATTGACCAAAAATTAAAAATCAAACTCCAGCCTCATAGTAGCAACGAAGTTCTGCCTAGTAGTAGCGATAAACTCAAGTATCATGATAGCCACAAAGAAATCAACATTTTAAGTGTTGAGTCAAAAGATCAAAATAATTTTATCAATGGTTTGGTTTGTGATGAAGATATTTGGCCTTTTGTTATTGCCTCTCTGTTTGTAAAGTTTAGGCTTCCTTTGTTTATTTTAACAGCAACTAATGATAGGGCTAAACAATTAAACAGAGAATTAAAAATGCTTTTTCCTTTAAGCAGGGTTATGCATTATCCTTCATTAGGAAATTCTCAAATTTTATCTTTAATTCAAAAAACCAAATTTTCATATGACTTGCTTTCTCAAAGGTCTGAAATACTAAACAGCATTTTGGAATATAAGAACAGCAGTGATCCTTTTTTTATTACTGCAGCTGAAAACTCAATTATTGATCTTATTCCACCAGTTGAAAGCTTTATCTCTAATTTATTGATATTAGAAAAGAATAAAGAATATGATAGGGATAAAATAATATCCAGTTTATTAAACTTAGGGTATGAAAGGGTAAATAAAGTTTACGATAAAGGTGAGTTTAGTTTTAAAGGTGATATGCTTGATATTTTTAATGTTTCTTCAGATTATCCCTGCAGAGTAGATTTCTTTGAAGATAAAATAGAAAATATTTTTTCTTATGATTTATCTAACTTTAATTTAATTGAACAAAAAACTGCATTAAAAATTTTTCCAAATGCAAATATTAGCTTAAAGCAAAATTTTGAACAAAAAGATTTAATAGAGCGAGATTTAAATAATCGAGATTTAAAAGAACAAAATTTGCAAAAGCAAGATTTACAAGGGCAAGATTCACAAGAACAAGATTTAAAAGAGCAACACCAAAAATTTCAAAATAAAAGGAAAAATATTAGTATTATTGATTTTTTAGCAGATGCTGTTAAAGAGTTTATATTAGTTATCTGTGACCCAATCGAAGTTGATTTAAAGTTAAAAAGTGACATTGAGTTAATATTTAGATCTTTGCAAATTGAAAAATTTGAAAAATTTGAAAAATTTGAAAAAATTGAGAAAATTGAAAATAATTTGAACAATATAATTATAAACAAGAATTTTTTAACTAAGCTAAATAAATTCCACTTTGAAACTGCCAACTTTAAAGATTTTAATTTCATTTCAGACAGAAATATTTACTTGTTAAATTTATTATCAACAAAAATAGAGAGTGAAAATTTTCATATATTTACTTTAGAAAGTGTTAAAAGACAAAAAAAATGTAAAGGAAATCCTGAGATTTTTATAGAAAACATAAAAAAAGATTTTGTTTTAAATAAAGAAGTGGCAATAGCAATTGGCAGTGAAGATAAAGTTAATAAAATAACTAGGCTTCTTTCCCAATCAGATATTTCTTTTAATATGATATTAAATAAAAAAGCAGAAAAACAAGAAACAACACAACTGCAGTTTAAAAATATTGTAAACATTTATAAAAACAATCTTTTAACTGGTTTTGAAGATGAAAATTTTTCTTTATATGGAGAGCTGGATATATATCAAGAGTCTGTTTTTAAAGGTTATTTTGATAAAAATGAAGCTAAAATTTTTGAGGGCGATGATTATATTTATGATTTAAAAAAAGAAGAATTTAAACCTGGCGATTTTGTTGTGCATAAGACACATGGAATAGGAAAATATATAGACATAGTATCAGAGCAAACTAACGGCAATAAAAAAGAGTTTTTTTTAATTGAATATGCAAATAATGATAAATTATATGTTCCAGTATGGCAGTCAGATAGGATTCATAAATATATTGGAGATAAGAATCCAACAATATCTGAATTAAATTCAAGTCAATGGTCTAATTTAAAGAAAAAAGTTAGAAATTCAGTAAAAAAACTTGCATTTGATTTAGCCTCATTATATGCAGAAAGAAATGTAATTGAAGGCTATGCTTTTACAGAGAATAATATCTGGCAAGAAGAGATGGAAGAGCTTTTCCCTTTTGAAGAAACTGAAGATCAAATTAAAGCAATCAATTATGTTAAACAACTTATGGAAAAACCAAAACCTATGGATTTACTCTTATGCGGGGATGTAGGGTTTGGAAAAACAGAAGTTGCTGTTAGAGCAGCATTTAAGGCAATTATGAACTCAAAACAAGTTTTAATGTTGGTGCCAACTACCATATTAGCAGACCAACATTTTAAAACTTTTTATGAAAGATTTAAGAATTTTCCTGTTACAGTAGAAGTCCTAAGCAGATTTAAAAGTGAAAAAGAGCAAAAAATAATAATAGAAAATTTTAAAGATGGAAAAATTGATATGCTTATTGGAACGCATAGGATACTTTCTGAAGATGTTAAGCCTAAGGATTTAGGTCTAGTAATTATAGATGAAGAACAAAGGTTTGGAGTTAATGCTAAGGAGAAAATAAAACTCCTAAAGAAAAATGTAGACGTAATTACTTTAAGTGCGACACCAATCCCAAGAACTTTATATATGTCTTTAACTGGAGTGAGAGATATTTTTTTAATTGAAACCCATCCTGCAGGAAGATTTCCAATTGAAACTTTTGTAGGTGAGAAAAATGATTTGCTTATAAAAATGGCAGTAGAAAGGGAAATAAGGAGAGGTGGGCAGGTTTTTTACATTTATAACAGAATAAAAGATATTGACCAAGTAAAAAATAAGCTTCAAATATTGTTACCTACAGTTAAAATAGCATTAACTCATGGTCAAATGGAAGGAAAAAAAATAGAAAATATAATGGAAAGCTTTATAAATAAAAAGTATGATGTTTTACTTACCACTTCTATTATTGAAAGCGGAATGGATATAAGCAATGTAAATACTTTAATTGTAGAAAATGCACATCGTTTTGGTCTTTCACAATTATACCAGCTTAGAGGAAGAGTAGGGCGCTCTTACGAAAAAGCTTATGCATATTTTTTCTACCCAAAAAGAATTGTATTAAATTTGCAAGCTTTTCAGCGTTTAAAAACGTTAGCTGAATATACAGATTTAGGGTCAGGCTATAAAATTGCAATGAAAGATTTAGAAATTAGGGGCGCTGGAGAGCTTTTAGGCGCAAAACAGCATGGACATATAAATAGTGTAGGATTTGACCTTTATTGTCAGATAGTAAATGAAGAAATAGAAAAGCTAAAAGGCAAAGAAATTGAACAAGACTATAGTATACAAATAGAATTACCTGTAAGTGCATATATACCTAGAAGTTACATAAGAAATGAAAAAGAAAGAATAAGTCTTTATAAAGATATTGGTAGCTTTAAAGAGCCAAAAGAGGCAGATAATATTATTTTTGAATTGGAAAAAAGGCATGGGGTTCTTCCTGATGCTGTAAAAAATATAATAGCAATTGGAAAAATTAAATGCCTTGCAAAGAAAGCTGAAATAGAAAAAATTATCTTTTTAAAATCAAGAGGGCTTACTATAAAAAAAGTAAATATTAATAGTTCTCAAGAAAAATTACTGATGCAAAAATATAATAATCTTTATTATAATAGTAAAAATAAAGAGATAATTTTAAAATTAAAAGACGAGGATTTAAACGTTAATGTAGTATTAAAATATCTTGATGATATAATTAAAATTATTAGTCTATCAAAATCAATAAATAAATAAACAAAAAATGAAATTGTAAAAATGAAAAATTACAAAGGGAAGGAAATTAATTGGATAACAATAAGGACTTAAAAAAACTATTTAAGTGGGATGAAGATGAAGCAGTTGAGCAGCAAGAGACGCAGAAAAAGCAGGAAGACAGCGAAGTACAAAAAAGAAAAGTCAGTAAAAAGGTTTTAAAACGCCTTGAAAAAGAAAAAGAAAAACAAAGGAAAAAAGGAATTCTTGAAGAAAATAAAAAATCAAAAATTACAAAAAAAGGAAAGGTAATAATTATTGCAGTTTCTAGTGTTATTATTTTAGGTATAGTTTTTTGGTTATTATTTGGTTATTTTGGAATTGGTTTTGATTTAACAAGGACGCTTGCCAAAGTTGATGATCTAAAAGTTACTGAAAAAGAGCTTATGACATATTTAGATTTTTTAAAAAACCAGAATGAAAGCTCTGTTCCTGAAAAAAGTAATCCACAATATGACGTTTTAAGGCAGAATTTGTTAGATTCAATAATTGTATTAAAGCTTATACAAAAGTATGGCAAAAATAATGGTTTTGTTATAACTGATAAAGATATTGATGATGAGCTTGCAAAATTAAAATCCAATTATAAATCTGAGGATGAATTTATAAAAGAATTAAAAACAAATAAAATTACAATTAATTTTTTAGAGAGTCAAATTAAAAATCAGCTTTTAAGAGATAAAATTTTTGCAAAAGTTACGAAAAATATAAATGTTAGCGATGAAGAAGTAAAAAAATATTATGATGATAATAAAGAAACTTTATTTACTGTTCCAGAACAGATAAAAGTTAGCCATATTTTAATAAAATTTACTGTCCCGGAAGGTCAGCAGCTAACAGATGAAATTAAAAATCAAGCAAAGGCTAAAATTGAAGATATTCAAAATCAATTGAAAAATGGTGCAAGATTTGAAGAGCTAGCAAAAAAATACTCTGAAGATACAGTTAGCGGACCTCAAGGTGGGGATATTGGATTTATAAGCAAGGGGCAAACAATTGCAGAATTTGAAAATGTAGCTTTTGCTTTACAAGTTGGTCAGGTAAGTGACATAGTTCAGACAAGTTATGGATTTCATTTGATAAAGGTAACTGATAAAAAAGAATCTTATATAAAAAGTTTTGAAGAAGTAAAAGAAACTATAAAATCCTATTTAATTAATACAAAACAGATGAAAGCGTGGGAAGATTTTGTTTATAATCTTATAAAGCAAGCAAAAATTGTTTACACCACAGATTTAAAAGGTAAGTTAACTGATTTAGATAAATTACAACAAAAAACTGAAATTACAAACAAGTAATCAAAGTACAAGCAGTACTCAAAGCGAGAGTGCAGTACAAAATGGTAAATAATTCAAATAATTCAGAAGTGCAGCAAGAAAAGTTAAAACTTAATTTAGATAATTTAGACAATTTAAAAAGTTTAAACAGTTTAGATAGATTAGATAATTTAGCTAACAATGACTTAAATAAATTAGTTATCGATGAGTTTAAAACTGGTGAACTTTTTAAAGTTCTTACCTTTATTATGGAAAAACTTAGGTCAGATAATGGCTGTATTTGGGATAAAGAACAAACTCATCAGTCTATAAAAAGAAATTTAATTGAGGAAGCTTATGAAGCGGTTGAATCAATTGAGGAAAATAATTATGAAAATCTAAAAGAGGAAATGGGTGACCTGCTCCTTCAAGTAGTGTTTCATTCACAGATAGCTAAAGAAGAGCAAAAATTCAATATTGATGATGTATTAAAAACAATAATTAAAAAACTCATTAGAAGACATCCACATGTTTTCGGCAATTTAGAAGTAAATAGCAGTAAAGAAATTTTGTCAAATTGGGAAGAAATAAAAAAAGAAGAAAGAAAGCAGAAAAAAGACAATTCTAATAATTCTAATAATAAATCAATTTTTTCAAATATCCCAAAGACATTGCCTTCACTTCATTTAGCACATGAAATTCAAAGTCGTGCAGCAAGGTTTGATTTTGATTGGGAAAATGCACAGGAGGTTTTTGATAAAGTTAATGAGGAAGTTTTAGAATTAAATAAGGTTTTTAAAGAATTTAAAGATAATACTTTTGAAAATAACAGTTTACAAAACAAATTAAAAGATGAAATAGGTGACCTGCTTTTTAGTATAGTTAATTTATGTAGGCATTTAAAAATTGATGCTGAACAATGTTTAAAAGATAATTGTAAAAAATTTATTTCAAGATTTGATTATATGCAGCAATATTCAGAAAAAAATAACATTGATTTTAAGAAATTACCACTTAAAGAAAAAGATAAAATTTGGAAAATAGCTAAAAAAATAGTAGATTATGAATAGATTATAAGTAAAAAGATAAAAATAGTAGGTTATGAGTAATAAGTTTAGGGAAGTTGGCGGATTAAGCAGAAAAACAAAATTTAATATTTTTATAGCGGTATTTTTAGTTTTTATAATAATTGCAGTTTTAGCATCTTTAAATCAAATTATCAATATTGTAAGAGCTAAAGAGAAAATTCTTGAGCTTGAAGAAAAATTAAATTATGAAAGGCAAAAAAACATTAAGCTATTGGCAGAAGAAAAATCCTTATACAGTTTAGATGCAATTGAACTTGAAGCAAGAAAACAATTTAACATGGCTAAATCCGAGGAAACTAATTATTTTATTGATTTAAAAAATAATGAAAATAATGGTGAAGAAAATAATAATGATAAAAATAAAAATGTAAATAATAATGAAAATAAAAATGTGAATAATAATATAGGCGGCAATTCAAATATTTTAGATGATTCTTTAAAAACTAATAATGGTTATTTGCTTTCAACAAAATATAAAGATGGCGATTTATGGGAAAATCTTAAAATTTTTTACGAAAGCGAGATTAAAAATAAATGATGGTTGCAGCTATTGATGTTGGTACAAACTCGACTCGTCTCTTAATTTGCAGTGTAACTCCAATTTTTAATAAAGAACCTTTAATTATCCCTCAAGTAAGAGAAATGTGCATAACAAGACTTGGTAAGAATATTAGTTTTAGTGGTGAAATATCTAAAACCTCAGCAGATAAAACAATTAAAGTTTTAAATAATTATTTAAAAATAATAAATGATTATAATGTTCAGAGGTTTAAAGCTGTTGGAACTAAGGTATTAAGAAGTGCTAAAAACTCACTATGGTTTATTAATAAAGTTTTTAATGAACTTCAAATAAATATTGAAGTTATAAGTGAGATACAAGAGGCAAGTTTAAGTTTTATTGGTGCAGTTAAAAATTTAAATAAAAATTTTTTAGATAAATTAGGGGAGACAAAAAACGTTCTTGTTATTGATATTGGAGGTGGAAGTACCGAATTTGTGATAGGCAATTTAAACGGAGAAGTTTTTTATGTAAATAGTATCCCTATTGGTTCAGTAACTGTTTCTGAACTTTTTTTAAATGAAGAAAAACCAAACACAGATAAACTTTTAGAAATGTCCCAATATATTGAAAGAAATCTAAGAACCGTTATTAATGAAGTAAAAGAATTTAATTTTTCATGTATTTTGGGGCTTGCCGGAACAATTTCTACTCTTGCAGCAGTTGACTTAAAATTAAAGAAGTATGATAGAGAAAGGCTGAATGGTTATATTTTGTTTTATGAAAAAATAATTGAAATTCAAAATCTTTTTTGCTCGACCAATTTAGAAAAGAGAAGGAAAATTGCTGGCTTAGAAAAAGAAAGAGCTGATATTATTATCGGGGGAACTCAGATAGTAATAAAAATATTAGAATTGCTTAATGAGAAAAAAATTTTTGTAAGTGAAAATGATATTCTTGATGGAATTATTTACAGTATAATTTAAATTTGTTAAAATAAATAAACTTTTAATTTTAATTTTTATAAATTTGCTATTTATTTGTATTTGCCATTAAATAAACGCCCGAGTGGCGGAATAGGTAGACGCAACGGACTTAAAATCCGTTGAGGATTTTCCTCGTGTCAGTTCGATTCTGACCTCGGGCACCACTTTTCTTTTTAATATTAAAAATATTAGAAAAAATTTTTAAGAATATAATTTTAAATTAACCAATAGAATATAATTTTAAATTAGCTAATTTAAGTTAATTTAACAAGGATTTATAATGATAATAGTAAATGTTTATGTTTCTGTTAAACCAGAATATATCCAAGATTTTAAACTAGCTACCATTGAAAATGCTAAAAACAGTATTAAAGAGCCAGGAGTTATAAGGTTTGATTTTGTTCAACAAGAAGATGAGCCATCTAATTTTTTATTAATTGAAATTTATAAAAATGAAGATGCAATTTTAGCTCATAAGCAAACTTCACATTATTTAAAATGGAAAGAAACGGTTGAAAATATGATGGCCCAACCTCGTAAAAGTGTAAAATACCATGCTGTTTATCCCGATAATGCAAAATGGTAACTTTTGTAAATTTTTACTAATTTTTTTATTTTAATTAAATTTTTTTAATTAAATTTTTTTCTTAATTCTCTTAATTTAGAATTAAGATCGTCTTTTGGTCTTCTGTCGTAATTTGTATTTCTATTGCCCTTTTGGAAATTTCTGCTTTTCATTTCTTTTGCTTCATTTACAACAATTGTTCTATTTTTAAATGAAGTCTGGTTTAATTTTTCCATTGCATTTTTTGCAGCTTCTTCAGTTTCCATCTCAACGAATCCAAATCCTCTTGGTCTGCCGTCGGCGCCATTAATAACTCTAGCATTAGTAACTGTACCAAAATCAGCAAAGAGTGCTGCTAATTCTTCTTCAGTTGTAGAGTATTCAAGATTACCTACATATAGTTTTTTGTTCACTTTTTCCCTTTCTTTTTGTTTTTAATGATGCTTTTAATTATATTTTTAATTATATTTTTAATGATTGCCTATTGTTAGCTTAAAGCAGTATTGTCATAATTTTAAATTGATTTTGCAAAGAAGCTTAAAAACTCAAAAAAATAAGCTGTTTTTTTGCTTTATTTTTTGTTGGCAGAATATTTCAGAATTATTTAGGCTGGTGGTTTAAATTGGGCTTTCTTTGCAGCAATCTTTAGCTTAAGAGTAAATGGTTTTAGAAATATTTTTCTCGCAAATATTAACTTTTAATTATTTCACCTGTTTTTTTCTTTTTTGCTAAACCCCGTTAAATTATAAAATTATATATTAAAAATATTGTTAAACTAACTTGTTAATATCTTATTAAATATTTAACTTTTAAGCTAGCTAATTAAGTTTGCGCACTGCTCGTAAAAAACAAAATAAAATATAAAAAATAAAATATAAAAATAAAACTATCATAAAACAAATTACACACATTTTATATTAACTTATCAAAAATAACAAATAAAAAAATAAAAAATTTTTAGAGCAAGAATAAAAATTATAATTTCTAAGAGCAATAATTTATAACTATAAATTTAAGTTTTTAATTAAAGTAGGTACATGTTTTTCCCATCCAAGAGCTTGAATATGTACCCCAGCGCAAATTGGCTTAATTTTTGTTATTAAATCGTATAATATTTCAAGACACATTGAAACTTTGTCATTTGTATTTGCCATTTTGTCAATTATCCTTTTAGGGACAAAAATGCCAGGAACATTTTTATTCATATAGTTAGCCATTTTTTCTGATTTTAGTAATATTACCCCAATCATTACAGGTACTTTTATGTTTAATTTATCAATTTTTTCCATAAACTTTTCTACTACAGCATCATCAAAAACTGCTTGAGTCTGAAAAAACTCTGCACCTGCCTCTATCTTTTTTTGCATTTTTATAAGTTGAAGATTTAACGAAGCTTCTGTATCTGCTCCAGGATTTACAACTGCACCTTTAAAAAATGAAGGTTTTCCTTTTAATTCATTTCCCACTAAATCATAACCTTCTTCAAGCTTGCTAATTGTATATAATAATGATACAGAATCCAAGTCATAAACAGGCTTTGCCTGTGGATGATCACCAACTGTTACATGGTCACCAGTTAAGGATAAAATATTTCTAATACCTAAAACATAAGCACTTAAAATGTCTGACTGCAGTGCTAGCCTATTTCTGTCTCTACATGTTACTTGAAAAACAGGGTCATGGCCTAAGTCTTTTAAGATATGACAAGTTGTAAGAGAACCAAGTCTCATAACAGAGCTTTGCAAATCAGTTACATTGATTCCATTTACTAGTCCGGCTAGCATTTCAGCAGTTTCATAAATCTCTTTAGTATCAGTTCCTTTTGGTGGACCAATTTCACAAGTTACTGCAAAGTCTCCTTTTAATAAAGCCTCCTTTAAAGAAGGTTTTTTATTTATAGCTTGCTCAGACATTTACCCTCCTAATGTAATTGATTGTTATTAACTATTTTTTCGTTGTTATTATTTTATTATTATTTATTATTATTATTATAATTGTTGTTGTTTATTGTTGCTTATAATCTATTTGTTTTTTATTTGTTTTTGTTATTTTATACCTATTTTATACCTAGTTTTTTAAAATGTTTTTTTATTATTTTTATATTTTTATAGCATTTTTATAATATTTTTATAAATTTTTGAAGTTTATTCTATAAAACCAAGTTTTTTTAGCTGTTTGTTTTCACCAATTAAAACAACTATATCATCAGGTTGAAATCTATAATTTACATCTGGAGGAATTTTTATTTCATTTTTACTATTTTTAACAGCTATTACTGTAATTCCATATTTATGTCTTAAATTTAGCTCAACTAAATTTTGACCAACTAGTATTTTTGGGCAAACAATTTCTACAATACTTACATCAGGACCTATTTCTAAAAAGTCTAAAATATTTGCACTAACTAAATTTTTAGCAACTCTTTCTCCCATTTCTTTTTCAGGATATACGATTATATCTGCACCAACTTTTGAAAGAATTCTTCCTTGTGTCTGAGTACCAGCTTTTGCAATTATTTTTTTTGCTCCTTTTTCCTTTAAAATTAATGTGGAAAGAATAGAGTTTTGTATGTATTTTTCCCCAATAGCTACAATAACTGCATCAAAGTCTCTTACATTTAAAGATTCGATTATTTCTGCATCTGTTGCATTGCATTTCATAGCATCAGTAATTTCTGCTGCTACACGTTGGATTCTTTCTTCAGAATTATCTAGTCCTATAACGCTATGACCACTTTTTGTTAAAGTTCTTGCAACACTTGCACCAAATCTCCCTAAACCTATAACTAAAAATTGTTTTTTCATTTTTAATTAATTACTCAATTAATTTATTGTTTAATATATTTTATACTATTATTTAATTATTCTATTGTTTTATTCTATTATTTAATATTATTACTCTATTTTTTTAGTTTTTATCCTATTGTTGCGCTTTCCTCAGGGCGAACTATCCTATCTTCACTTGTTCGTAATGCTAAAGTTAATGCTAATGTGCTGATGCCAATTCTACCAATATACATACAAAGTATCAAGATAATCTTGCTTGGTGTTGTTAAACTAAAGGTAATGCCTGTAGTTAAGCCAACTGTGCCAAATGCAGATGTTACTTCAAATAAAGCCTCAATAAGTGAGCATTTTTCAAATACAAGCAACCCAATTGTTGCAATTAAAATTAACATTATAGCAGTAAAAGTTATGGTTAAAGCTCTAGAAAATAAATTATTAGGAAGCTTTTTTTTAAACAAAACTACCTGAGTTCTTCCCCTTAATGAGCTTAAAGCACCAGCAGTAACAATTGCAAATGTTGTTGTCTTTATACCTCCACCAGTCCCGCCTGGAGATGCTCCAATAAACATTAGAAAAGTTAAAAAAAACAATGTATGTTGCGTAAGGCTGCCTGTTTTTAAAGTATTAAAACCAGCAGTTCTTGCAGTAACTGCCTGAAAAAAGCTTGAAATAATTTTAGTATCTAAAGGTTTTCCGCATAATGTTTGGGGATTGTTAAATTCAAAAATAAAAAAAAGGAGAGCGCCTCCAAATATTAATATACCAGTCATGAGAAAAACAATTTTAGCATGTAATGAAAATTTTCTAATTCTTTTAAAATTGATAATTTCTGCAATAACCGGAAAGCCAATCCCACCAATAATTATTAAAAGCATTATAACTATGTTAACAACAAAATCAGAAGTAAAACCTTCAAGGTTGTTTGGATATAAAGAAAAACCTGCATTATTAAAAGCACTAACACTGTGAAATAAGCCAAATGTAAAAGCCGATTTTAAAGGATATAAATATTTAAAATGTAAAACTAAAAATAAAATAATAAATCCAAAAAACTCAATTATTCCAGTAACCGCTGCTATTGTTGCGAAAAAACGTGTTACTACAAAAGGCTGTTTTGGACCAAAACTTGATTCTATATAGAATTTATCTTTCATTAAAATTCTTCTTCCAAGTATTAAACCAAAAAGCGAGCCAACTGTCATGATTCCAAGCCCACCTAGCTGAATAAGTATTAAAATGAGACTTTTTCCTAAGTCGGTAAAGTAACTAGCAGTATCCTTAACAATAAGACCAGTGACGCATATTGCAGATGTTGAAGTAAATAAAGCATCTATGAAGCTTATTCTGCCAGCTGTTGTCATTTGCGGAATCATTAATAATAGTGTTCCTGTTAAAATTGAAACTGCAAATGCTGCAAGGACTTGAACCCCAATTTGTTTTTGTGTTTTTGAAGAGATTATTGGAATTTCTTTCATTTTTTAATCTTTTACTTTTTATAAATTAAAACATTATAATAATTTTGCCATTTAATATACAATATAAGTGAAAAAATATAAAATAAAATCAAAAAAGATTAAATAGAATAAAATAATTAAAATAAAATTAGCAATATATTTAAGAATTAGAATAATATATAAAAAAAATTAAATTTATGAAAAGTAAAGATAAAAGTGGCTTTGAAATTATTGAGCATATATCAGATGTTGGGATAAAAGCATGGTCAGAGAGTCTTAATGGTCTTTTTGAGACTTCTGCTCTTGGCATGTTTTCAATAATCTGTAATATTTCACTTATAAAACCTGTATTAAAAAAGAAAATACATTTTAAACAAGATAATGGTTTTAATAGTTATAATTACAATTTAGATGACATACTTATATTGTGGCTGGAAAGATTATTATACTTACATGAAGTTAATAAATTGTTGTTTTCATCTTTTGAAGTTTTAAAGTTTGATTTTAAAAAAGATGGTTATAATTTTTTAGCAATGGCTTTTGGGGAGAAAATTAATTTGAATTTTCATGAAATCTTTGTATCTATAAAAGCTCCTACATATCATATGCTTGAAGTAAAGAAAGATGAAAAAGAAAATTTATGGTATGCAACAGTAATTTTTGATGTTTAATATTAGTTATAATTTGAGTTTAGAAGATAAATATAATTAATAAATTAGTGTATTTAAAAATAGATAAGAAAATAAGTGAAATTAGATAAAAAATTAAATGAATAAAAATATAAACTTTTTTGGAGGTTTAGATATGTCTAGTTACAATATAAAAAAAATTGAGAAATATAAATGGGAGATAGAGAAAAACGACAGCTTAGGTATGTTAGTGCCTGGTATAATATATGCAAATGAAGAAATACTTGAACATGCTAAAAATGAAAACACAATTCAACAGGTAATCAATGTTGCAGGTTTACCTGGAATTGTGAAGGCTTCTTTTGCAATGCCTGATATTCATTTTGGATATGGCTTTCCAATTGGTGGTGTTGCTGCTATGGATATTGAAGAGGGAGTTATATCACCAGGTGGAGTTGGCTTTGATATTTCTTGTGGAGTAAGATTATTAAAAACTAACTTAGAATTTTCTGATATAAAAAATAAAGTTGAGGAAATTATTTATAAATTATTTTCAGCAATACCAAAAGGTGTAGGAAGCAAAGGTAAAATAAAGACTTCAAAAAATGAGATGGAAAAAATATTTACCCAAGGTGTTAATTGGGCAATTCAAAAAGGTTTTGGTGATGAACAAGATAAGTATTTCATAGAAGAAGAGGGCTGTATGGATGGTGCAAATCCTGATTATGTAAGCAAACAGGCATATGATAGGGGAAATGATCAAGTAGGTAGCCTTGGTTCAGGAAATCATTTTTTAGAGCTTCAAAGAGTTTCAGAAATTTATGATTACAATGCAGCTAAAGTGATGGGTTTGTTTGAAAATCAAATTACTATAATGATACATTCTGGTTCAAGAGGACTTGGCCATCAAGTTTGCAGTGACTATTTAAAAGTAATGCAAAAGTCAGATTATTCAAATAAACTTAAACTGCCTGATAGGCAGCTTGCTTGTGCGCCTATAAAATCAAACGAAGGAAAAAAATATTTTGCTGCAATGGTTTGTGCAGTTAATTACGCAATGGTAAACAGGCATTGTCTTGCTCACTGGGTTAGAGTTGTATTTGAGCAAATTTTCTCTAAGTCATGGCAGAAAATCGGCATGTATTTACTCTATGATGTTTCACATAACATTGCAAAAATTGAAGAATATAAAATAAATGGTAAAAAAATTATTGTTTGTGTACATAGAAAAGGTGCAACAAGAGCTTTTGGACCTGAAAATATTTATATTCCAGATGAATATAAGAAAATTGGTCAGCCTGTAATTATACCAGGGGATATGGGAAGGTATTCATATATTATGGTTGGAACTAAAAAGGCAGAAGAAGATTGTTTTGGTTCAACTTGTCATGGTGCAGGCAGATTAATGAGCAGAGCAAAGGCTAAAAAAGAAATAAATGGTTTGAAGTTAAAAAAAGATTTATTTGATAAAAGAGGAATAATTGTGTTAGCAGACAGTCCTGCCAGTATTTCTGAAGAAGCACCAGATGCTTATAAAGATGTCAGTGTTGTTGTTGAAGTAGCACACAATGCAGGTATTTCAAAAAAGGTGGCAAAACTAGAACCCTTGGGTGTAATTAAAGGCTAAAACCCCTTTTGAAAACTAACAAAATTACCTATTTTGCCTGCTTATTTTTTTCAAAATATTATTGGTACATCTCTAATATCTCTAATTTTATTATAGAAGCTAAGCTTACCTTTAATTACTAATACACAAAGATAAAATGCCAAAGGGTATAATTGAAAGCATTTAAAATTTTGTGATAGTAACATTGTAAAAACTTAAGTGCAAGTGTGAGTTAATTTATTTTTAACATAAAAATTCTAAAGATATAAACTATATAGTTTATTGACTTATATTTTAAAAAAATTAAGTATAATTATTAATATTTAATAAAACTTATAACAATAATTCATTTTTTTTAAATATTAATAAAAAAACTTTATATTTTTTAAAATTTAAGGTATTATTATTAAAGTTTTTAAAATATTTAATATTTTAAGGAATATTTTATAATATGTTATTAAAATTTTTAGTAAATCTTAAAAAAATAAAAATATTATAAAAATTTTCGGTTTTTAAAGATTTAAGGGGAGTTGATATGAGAGGAATTAACTTATTAACTGAGTTTTCATTAAAGGCTGGAGAAAAAATTGATCCAACAAAAATAAAAATTGATGACACTACATTAAGGGATGGTGAACAGACAGCTGGAGTGGTGTTTGCCAATGATGAGAAAATACATATAGCAAAAATGCTTGATAGGATTGGAGTACATCAAATTGAAGCAGGTATTCCAACTATGGGTGGTGATGAAAAAGAAGCAATAAAAGCTATAACATCATTAAATTTAAACTGCAGTATTTTAGGATGGAATAGAGCTGTGGTATCTGATATTGATGACTCAATTGAATGTGGAGTTGATGCTGTTGCAATATCAATTTCTGCATCAGATATACATATTGAACAAAAATTAAGAAAGAGCAGAGAATGGGTTTTAGAAAGTATAAGGACAGCTGTTGATTATGCAAAAAAGTATAATTTATATGTTTCTGTAAATGCAGAGGATGCTTCAAGGGCAGATATGGAATTTTTACTTCAGTTTGCACGAACTGCTAAAGATGTAGGGGCTGATAGATTAAGATACTGTGATACTCTTGGAATTTTAGATCCATTTGAAACTTTTTTAAGAGTAAGAACAATAATTGAGATTGTTGGGATTGATATAGAAATGCATACCCATAATGATTTTGGAATGGCAATAGCAAATGCTATAGCAGGCATAAAAGCAGGTGCAACTTATGTTAACACTACAATAAATGGTCTTGGAGAAAGAGCAGGAAATGCATCATTTGAAGAATTTGTAATGGCATTGAAATATTTAGAAGGAATAGATCTAGGAATTGACACAACGTTATTTAGGGAAATTTCAGAGTATGTAGCAGTTGCTTCTGGCAGATATATTCCTACATGGAAGCCAATAGTTGGAGGCAACTTATTTGTGTATGAAAGTGAAATAAGAGCATCTTCAGTTTATAAAAACCCATTAACTTTTGAGCTTTTTGGGCCAGAAGATGTTGGACTTGAACGGAAAATAATTATTGGTAAAAGCTCAGGTCCTAAGACTTTAATGATTAAATTAAAACAGCTAGGTTATGAAATTTCTGAAGAGCAAGCAGAGGAATTAATAGACGTGATAAGAGAAAAAGCTTTATCATTGAAGCGTGCACTTTTTGATAGTGAAATCATTGATACTTATAATATGTTTTTTAAAAAAGATAAAAGTAAAAATAATAACAAATAGTAACACCAAAGCTAATGATTAAATAAAAAATTAGGAGGCTTTATGGCTATAAAAACAGATGAAAAAAGAAATATTAACATAATAGACACTACTTTAAGAAATGGGGAGCAGGCTGCAGGTGTTGTTTTTTCAAAGCATGAAAAGATTCGCATTGCAAAAATGCTTGATGAAATTGGTGTGCCAGAAATAGAAATTGGAACACCTTCGTTAAGTTATCTTGAAAGAGAAATTATAAAAGAAATTGTAAAATCCAACCTTAAATGTAAGTTATTTACTTATTGTGAAGCATTCCCAGAAAATATAGGATATGCAGTTGAATGTGGCATAAAAAATGTGGTCATAAATATTTCAATTTCAGATATACATATTAAAGAAAAGTACAATAAGACCAGAACCTGGGTAATGGGTCAGTTAAGAGATACAATAAGTGAAGCAAAAAGCAAAGGGTTAAATTTTATAGTTAGTGCTGAAGATGCAACTAGAACTGATCTTGAGTTCATATTAAAAGTATTGCACCTTGCACAAAAGAAAGAAGCTTTTAGGTTTAGAATTTGCGATACAGTATCTAAACTTGATCCCTTTAGAACTTTTTTACTAATAAACACTATTTTAAGCACAACAGAATTTCCAATTGAGGTTTATAATCATAATGATTTTGGAATGGCTACAGCTAACGCAATGGCTGCAATAAGAGCAGGTGCTGTAAGCCTTGTAACAAGTGTTAATGCTATAGGCGAAGGCACTGGAAATGCTGCACTTGAAGAAATAGTAATGGCTCTAAAATACTTAGAAAATATAGATTTGGGTATAGATACCTCAAAATTTAGGGAGCTTTCAGAGTATGTGTCAAAAGCTTCTGCAAGAGCAATTCCTGTTTGGAAGGCAATTGTTGGGACAAATGTATTTGCTCATGAATCTGGCATTCATGCAGATGGAGTACTGAAAAATCCAAAAAATTATGAGGTTTTTGACCCTGGTGAAGTTGGTCTTACAAGACAGATTGTTGTTGGTAAACATTCTGGTTCTCATACAATTTTACATAAATTTAAAGAGTTTGGAATTGATTTAACAATTGGTGAAGCAAATGATTTACTTGCAATGGCACGGGCAATGGCAGTTGATTTAAAACGGCCTTTATTTGAAAAGGAATTAATGTATATTTATAAGGAATACAATGAAAAGAAAAAGATAGATGATTTAGAATAAAATTACAAACTAAATGCTATAAAATATTTTTTAGGAAGGAGCTGTTTTGTCCAAAGATTCAAAAACAATTGCAGAAAAAATATTAAGTGAGCATGCTGGTAGAGACCTTAAAGCAGGTGACATAGCTGTTGTTGATGTTGATTTGGTTATGGCTCAGGATGGTACTGGGCCATTAACAATTACTCAAATAAAGAAGATGGGTTTTAATAAAATAGCCAAACCTCAAAGTTCAATCTTTTTTATTGACCATGCAGCACCAAGCCCTAGAAAAGAACTTTCTGATTCTCATAAGCTTATTAGAGAATTTGCAAGAGAAACTGGTGCAATATTAAGTGACATTAATAACGGTGTATGTCATCAAATTTTAGCTGAAAAATATGTCTGTCCTGGTAATGTATTAATTGGTGCAGATTCACATACATGTACAGCAGGTGCGTTGTGTGCCTTTGCAACAGGAATGGGCTCAACTGATATTGCAGTTGGATTTGTCTTATCAAAGACATGGATGATGGTTCCTCACAGCATTAAAGTAAATCTTTTTGGCAGAATTCAAAAAGGAGTTTTTGCAAAAGATATAATTATTTATCTTATAGGAAAAATTACCGCAGAGGGTGCAACATATAAGGCTTTAGAATTCTGTGGTGAAACACTAGATTTTTTAGAAATGGAGGATAGATTTACAATTTCTAATATGGCAGTTGAGGCAGGTGCAAAAACGGGATTATTTCCATCTGATGAAAAAACCAAACAATACCTTGAAAGTCAAGGCAGGGTCAACTGTTTTAAAGAAATATTTCCTGACCAAGGGGCTTTTTATGAGCAGTCAATAGAAATAGACTGTAGCAAAGTTGAACCAATGGTCTCTCAGCCACATACCGTTGATAATGTTATTACTGTTTCTAAAATTGATAAAGTTAAAATTGACCAAGTATTAATTGGTACTTGTACAAATGGTAGGATTAGTGATTTAAGAATAGCTGCAGGTATTTTAAAGAATAAAAAAATTTCAAAAAATGTCAGACTTTTAATTGTTCCTGCATCTAAAGATGTTTATATTCAAGCAGTTAAAGAGGGTAT
>Ga0136652_1000158_pt1 | contig 37418 bp, 38 predicted proteins | sample ConPoolayeEmetaG_FD_94864 | JGI IMG/M metagenome (GOLD analysis project Ga0136652, IMG submission 94864) | Hot spring microbial mat communities from California, USA to study Microbial Dark Matter (Phase II) - Cone Pool mat layer E metaG... ...
GCAAAATTTGGTTGAAAAAACCTCAAACTGGTTACCACGTCAAAATTCCGGTAGGAATGGGACTTTCTTTTTCCCATATTCCACCATAGTATGCCATACTTAAATAAAAATGTCAATTGAATGTGTAGTTACTAAAATTATGACATAAGAAATTTTACAGATATCAATGCCCCCTGCTTTCCACTTTTCAACTTTTTATATTATAACCACAACCTTATTATACCCCCCCAGAAGTTTGTCAGGAGGCGTGAAAACCACAGGAAATTTGACAAAAAAGAAATTATCTGTAAAATGTAAAATAAAGTGCTGGTTATAGTGGTGAAAAAAAAAGAGAGGACAGGATGCGAGGAGCCGGTGGAGATTCTAAACAGAATGCAATTTCCAGCCGTATGAAATTATTTCATCACGGGACATCACCCAAACCTGGAAAATATAGCAGGCACTTAAGAAATCTTTCACTAACACCTTTACAAAAACTTAATAAGTCCTCATATAATAGACCCATTCATAAAGCTGCTTTTACCCTGATTGAACTTCTTGTAGTTATAGCGATAATTTCAACATTAGCAGGAATGTTGCTTCCTGCCTTGAGCAGGGCAAGAGAAAACGCAAGACGAGCAACATGCTTGAATAACCTAAAACAGATTGGTTTAGCTATGGAGATGTTTGCTGCTGATAATGAACAGATGTATCCTGCAAATGTTGGACCACATCATTATGCAAATAATAGAATAAGAAGTTTAGTGCAACCTCAAATTGGTTTGGGTTATCTAATTCCTCAATATATTAACACAACAGATATTATGGTTTGTCCATCAAATAATTGGACAAAACCACAACAAGTAAAAACAAACTGGGAAACAAACCAAAACACAGATTCAACTTATCAATATAGAGGATTATCAGGAGGATTAACAACTTATAAAATAGATTCAAAAGAAAGAAGAGAAAAACCAGCATTAGTTATGGATTTTAATGTTACTGGAAATATAAATAAATGGAATCATAAAAGAGAATATGTTAATATTCTTTTTACAGATGGAAGTGTTAAAGGTTTTCCTGACAAAGAAGAAAAATTAACTTTAGCTGGTCCGGGTCTTCCTTATATAGACGACACTTTCTTAGAAGCAGATAAATTATATAGAAAATAATGCTTGCTCACCTCTAACGAGCTTTGCTCATAAATAATTTTATAAACTTCTTTTCTCTTATTAATTAATGCTAAAAAAAGGTTTGGTTTTTCCTATAATTATTGTTGTTGCAATTTTTATAACTTTATCTGCAAGCATAATTTTATTACAAAATAAAAAATTAGTTGGGTTTGTTATTTTGGGAAATACTTGCCCCCAATCAATTAATTCTCCGGGTTTTTATGAGATGAATGAGAATATTGGACCATGCCATAATACTAACGGAATAAATATTGGGGCCGGTGATGTTATTTTAGATTGTAAAGGGCATAGTATAACTGGAAATGCTGAAGAATGGACAACAGGGATAAATATAACTTCAAATTCATATACTAATATTACAATAAATAATTGTTCAATCATCAATTTTAAATTAGGAATAAATAAGAGGGGTTCTCAAATTACAATAGCAAATACTTCTATAACAGGAAATGATGAACAAAATTGTGGAACAGCTCTTCCAACAGGTTGTGTTTGTGGTTTTTATACTGATGGAGGAGGAAATGGCGGTTGTTTAGGAGGGGGTTGTGTTGAAAATATTGTTAATTCAACTCCTACTAATTGGGTTAATGTTAATTGTGTTAATAATGATATGAACCAATCAAGAAACTTTACAGAATATGATGCAAATGATTGCGGAACTTTTGAAAATATAACTCATTTTGAATACAGATTATTAGAAGCAAACATAACTTCTACTGACTGGACAGAATGGCAGGATAATGTTTGTCAAAATAGTCAGATGAATCAGACAAGAAGCAGGGAGTGGTATGATAGTAATAATTTAGGTTGTTATGAAAACAATACTGAATATGATTATCAGTTGGTAGGACCTGATTATGTTAATGTTTCTTTTGGAGAATGGACAGATTTTTCTTGTGTTAATTCAACAACAAAAAATCAATCAAGAATAATATCACAGCAAGATTCTTATGGTTGTTCTGATGACAGGAATATAACAGAATACAGAAATGTTGGTTGTGATTCAGGTTATTCTTGTTCTAATGGAACATGTGTAGCCTCCTCCTCTGGCGGTTGAGGTGGAGGTGAAACTTGTACTAATGAATGTTCTTCTGGAGAAATTGAAAGAATATGTGTAAATTCAACAACAATAAAAACAAGAACATGTGGCAACTATGATTCTGATTCTTGCTTAGAATGGAGCAGTTATAGTTACAGCACTTGTTCTGATAATGAAGAATGTAAAGATGGAAGTTGTGTAAAAATAGAAATTAACTGCACAAATGAATGTAATGTAAAAGATTATCCAAAATGCAAAAATGAAAAAACAATAGATGGAGTTTGCAAGATTCAAAAAACGCAGCAGATAGAAGAAATTTAAAAATCAGCAATTCGTCTTATGGTATAATTTAATCAGTATGAAAAATTATCCTGTGTTTCCTGATTTTAAACCGATTGAGTTGTCTGACCGGGACTTTATCAGGGAAAAGTTCTGGCATTATCAACCAGAGACAGCAGAATTAACCTTTACCGGTTTTTTCATCTGGAGGACATACTACCAGTTTCACTGGAGTATTCTGGACGATTGTTTTGTCGCTTACTGTCGTGACAGGCAGGGACGCTTTTTTGCCACCGAGCCGGTAGGAAGTGGTGAAAGAACAAAGGTTGTTTATACTTTGTTAAAATTTCTGCAGGAAGAGAAAGGACAAAAACAACCAGCGATAGAAAGGGCTGACCGGCGGCTGGTAGCAGAGCTGGAGAAAACCGGCAGTTTCCAGATTGAACCGGTCCGTGATTACTTTGACTATGTCTACAGAACAGAAGACCTGATTAAACTACCGGGAAGGAAGTATCACCGCAAACGTAACCACATCAGACAATTTCTGAAACAGTATACCTATGAGTACCGACCATTAGGTAAGGAAGAGATTTTAGGGTGCCTGGACCTGGCAAGGAGGTGGTGTCAGGCAAAAAGATGTGAAGAAGATCTGGGATTGCTGGAGGAAAAGGAAGCTGTCCTGGAATGCCTGAAACATTTCTTAGAATTAGAAATTCAGGGTGGCGTAATTTTAGTTCACAACCGCATAGAAGCGTTTGCCGTGGGAGAACTCCTGAATAAAGATACTGCTGTCATTCATGTAGAAAAAGCCAGCCCGGAAATTCCTTCTCTCTATGCTTTGATTAACCAGCAGTTTGCTGAGAAAGCCTGGTCAGGCACAACCTGGATTAACCGGGAGGAAGACTCAGGGCAAGAAAACCTGAGGAAGGCTAAGGAATCCTACTATCCTGACCATCTGGTGGAAAAATTTACTGTAAGGTTACTTTCCTGAACCAACCTTAACACGGGGAAAAAGATGAGCCTGGCAAGCAGAAGAAAAGAGAAAGTGGAGCATCTGATTAGAAGAGAAGTAGAAGATATCATCAGACGGGAAGTTTCTGACCCCAGGATTGGTTTCTTTACCATCACGCATGTGAAAATCACCGGGGACTTAAAACTGGCAAGGATTTCAGTTAGTTTTCTGGGAACAGACCTGGAGAAAAAACGTTCCTTTGAGGGGTTACAAAGTGCCAGTCGCTACATCCATCACCGACTGGCTGGCCGCCTGGTATTGAGGTTTTGCCCCCAGCTGGAATTTATTCTGGACCAGCGTCCGGAGTACCGGATTGAAGATTTGCTTTCTCAGATAAAAAAGGAAAGACAGGATGAAGGAAATCAGGGAAAAACTGATTGAAATATTGAAGAAAGCCCTTAACCAGTTACCAGAAGAAGTATGTATGGGATTCTCTGGCGAGATAAAACTGCTAACTCCGGAGAAAAAGGAATTCGGGGACTTTGCCACCAGCATCGCCTTCAAACTGGCTAAGAAAAATTATCCTGCTGAAGAGATTGCCAGATTTTTAAAACAGGCAATTTCAGCTGAAAAACCAGCCTTTCTGGAGAAGATAGAGGAAAAAGCAGGGTTTCTAAATTTTTTTCTCAGGAAGGAAGTGCAGGTTGACTTAGTCGGAACTGTTTTGAGTAATCCTGAAACTTTTGGTTCCTCCCGGCGTGGTACCGGGAAAAAAATTTTAATTGAATTTGTCAGTGCCAATCCAACTGGACCTTTGACCATTGCCCATGGTCGGCAGGCTGCCGTTGGTGAAGCGTTAGCCAGAATTCTTTCCTTTGCTGGTTATTCTGTGACCAAAGAGTATTACCATAACGATGCCGGCCGTCAGATTCGGCTCCTCGGAGAATCGTTGAAGGCGAGATACGAACAACTTCAGGGTAAACAAACCAGCCTTCCGGAGGATGGCTACCAGGGTGAGTATCTTATGGAGATTGCCAGGTTGATTACTGCTGTCCCGGAAGACCAGCCTGACTTTTTTGAGAAGTTTGCTGTCCAGGAAATATCCCGGGGTATAAAAGAAGACCTGGAAAGGTTTGGCGTAACATTTGATTCCTATGTGAGCGAACAGAGCTTCCACCAGAGCGGCCTGCTACAGGATACCCTGCAAGCCCTGAAAAAAGCTGGTTACCTGTACCAGGCAGAAGGTGCCATCTGGTTTCGGTCCACTGCTTTCGGTGATGACAAGGACAGGGTTCTGATTAAAAGCGATGGTACACCGACGTATCTGGCTCCTGATATTGCCTACCACCGGAACAAAATACAGCGGGGTTATGACCTGCTGATAGATATTCTGGGTCCAGACCACCATGGCTATGTCACCAGACTGAAAGCTGCCTGTGCTGCTTTAGGTTTTTCCCCGGAAAAAATTCATATCATCATTGTGCAACTGACAACACTTTTCCGGGGAAAGGAAAAGTTGAGAATGTCCACCAGAGCCGGAGAGTTTATCACTTTAAGGCAACTGATGGAGGAAATCGGTCCTGATGCGGCTAAGTTTTTCTTCCTTTTCCGTCGGGCAGAAAGTCACCTGGATTTTGACCTGGAAATAGCGAAGAAACAATCATTAGAAAACCCGGTTTATTACCTGCAGTATGCTTATGTGCGGATGCTGCACATCCTCCAGTTTGCTCTCCAGAAAGGTTTTTCTCCCGAACAAACGCAGACTGCTGATTTTTCTTTGTTGCGGGAAGAAGAGGAGTTTAACCTGATTAAAGAAATGGCGCGCTTTTCTCAGATTGTAGAACACATCAGCCAGTCTCTGGAAGTCCATCTGCTGGCGGAGTATCTTCTTTCCCTTGCCCGGCTTTTCCACAGTTATTACCAGCACCACCGGGTAATTACTGCGCAGCGCGATTTAAGCCTCTCCCGTCTGGCGCTGATAAAAGCACTCTTTTCTGTTTTCTCCCGGGCACTGTGGCTTCTAAACATTTCTTTACCGGAAAAAATGTAGCATTATTTCTTTGGTAGTGGCAAATGAAGGGGGTTTTATGTGGAAGGAATTTAAAGAATTTGCGATGAGGGGCAATGTGATAGATATGGCTGTGGGAATTATTGTGGGTGCTGCCTTCAGCACCATCGTTAATTCTCTGGTCTCAGATATCATCATGCCACCCATTGGTTTGCTGCTGGGAAAGGTTGATTTTTCCAATCTCTTCTTTGTTCTGAAACAGGGTTCCACCCCTGGACCATACAGTTCCCTGGCACAGGCTAAAGCAGCGGGCGCAGTGACCATGAACTATGGTCTCTTCATTAACCATATTATCAGTTTCCTGATTGTCTCTTTCTCTGTTTTTTTGCTCATCCGGGCGATTAACCGGATGAGAAGGCAACAGGCTAAATCTGTGCCGGTGACCACCAGAGAATGCCCCTTCTGCTTTTCCACCATTTCTTTGAAGGCGGTGCGCTGTCCTTACTGTACTTCCTCACTGGAACTATCCGGTCAGAAATAGTTAGATAAAGCAATTTTTTTCTCCACCCGTAAAGAGAAGCCTGGAAACAGAAGTTTTTTGACCGCAGATAAAAATTTCCTTAGAATTACTGTTTTCGGCAATTTTTATCCAGAGAAAAATTTTTCAAAGTTGCCGGTAAAAAATTCTGTCTGCTGGGCCGCAGAAAAGTTCAGTTTCTCGCAAAGATGCTTATCTCTCTGGAAGTGTTCCTGCCAGGAGGTAGCAAGCGTTTCCAGAATCCCTTCCTCACCGCTGACCAGCATGTCAGTCCCGAAGATTAGTGCTTCGCTGGCACCAAAAGAGAGTACTTTCTCAAAAACATCCCTCCGCCAGGCAGGGGGAGTACCAGCAGTACTATCCAGGAAAAGTCTGGAACTTATTTCCCCCTTCTGGAAAAGACTCCGCCACTGCCCGTAAAAAGCTATGCATTCATCAGTCCAGGGCCAGCTCAGGTGAGCCAGAGCAAACCGCAAATCCTTTATCTTCAGGCATTCTTCAAAGAAAACCGGCCGGCAGTACCTGGAAGAAAAAGTGGAAAAATAAAGGATGCCAGAGTGAAAAAGACAGGGGACATTCAGTTCTGCTATGGTCTGGCAGAAGGAGAGAACTTTTTCCTCACAGGGATACCATTTGTTAGGAATCATTTTAAAACCCCGGAATTTGTGCCGCTGTACCAGTTTTCTACCAGAAACTCTAATTTTGTTCCATGTGCGGGTTCAATCCAGGCTAGACCATATATTCTGTCCGGGGCTGCGGAGAAAATTTTCTCCACCTGCCTGATATTTTCTTCCTGCTCTTCCAGGTTAGCACCATACCAGGAGAAAAGTGCTATCTTTTCCACTCCAGACTTATCCATAACTGCCAGTAGCTGGCTGGTATCTACTTCTTTTTTTCCTGGTTTGTGATGAAGATGAATGTCACAGAACATAAATGTTTTATCCCTGTTTAAACTTCGGGTCAGTTTCCCGGACTACCTTGATAACCTCCTTTGGCCGGGAAGACTTTTTCAGTTCTTCCATCAACCGGTCATACCGGCGACGGCTGACAGGAAGCTTTACAGGCTTGCCTGTATGCCCGGAAAGTATCATCCCGTTTATAAATTCCACCGAGTTTAACCCCTCTTTCCCCGGAGAAAGAAGTGGTTCCTGGTAGAGAATTGCCCGGGCAAAGTTTTTGATGATGGCACCATGTCCTGTAAGGACATTTTCTGGTAAAACTACCTGTTCTTCCTTCACTTCCAGATTCGCCCACATACCTGTGGCAGCAAAAGTAAATTCCTGGATGGAGGGACAGCAGCTATACCATTTCAGTTCATTACCCCTGATAACCAGTTTTCCCCTGTCTCCAGCAAATTCCATATGATATGGACCAATCGCCTCGTTGGTGGTCACATAATAGTAACCCCAGGCACCATCAGGGTATTCTAAAAGGGCGCAGGCTTCATCTTCCACTTCAATCCGGTGTAGTCTGGTTCTTGTTTTTGCCTGGATAAGAGAAGGAAGTCCACCTAAAAGTGTAAAAATATCAATACCATGTGGCGCCTGATTGATAAGAACCCCACCACCTTCACCAACCCAGGTTGCTCGCCAGCTGCCACTATCATAATAAGCCTGAGTCCGGTACCAGGGTTCTACACAGAGAGTTCTTCTTATCTCTCCTATTTTCCCTTCCCGGATAATTTCCAGAGCCTTTCTTATCATCGGTTCTGCCCGGCGCTGGTACATAACGGCAAAAACTTTCTTACTTTTTCTGGCTGCCTTAATCATTTTGTCTGCATCAGATACCGTCACCGCGATAGGCTTTTCAGAAAGGACATGCAACCCTTTCTGGAAGGCATAGATAGCTATTTCTGGATGCATCCAGTGGGGGGTTGCCACCACCACAGCATCTGCCAGATTGCTATCTATCAGGGCATGATAATCTGTGAAAAACGGGACATTCAATTCCTGCCCTTTTTTTTCTGCTACAGAAGCGTCCACATCGGAGACACAGGTAAGTGTGGTTTCCTCTATTTCCCTGATTTTCTGACAGTGGGCTGAACCCATGCCCCCAACACCAACTACTCCTATTCTCACTTTTTCCATCCTTCCTCCTTCGGTTGACCATGACATCATACCACAGAAGACTATCTCCCATAAAGAGCTTCAAAAAAAAGTCAATGGTCCTTTAGATTGTTACTCCCCCTGTTTAAATAATATGGGCTGGCATTTGTAGTTTTGGTTATGAGCTGGTTAAGGGCATTGGATAGAAGAAGTGGTATTCTGGCAAAGGACAGGATTTGGTGGAGATAACCAGGTTAGGTGAGTTAAATGAGAGATACTATAAACCCTTTCGCACCAGATTAGAGAGGGCAATCTGGTTACAATTTACCCGTAGAATTCTGTGCTTTTCCTCCAGTAGTCTTAGATAAAATTTCTACCTTTTTGCCTCAGGGGTGCAACAATCTACTGTGCAAACATTCCATAATCCGCTTCTGTCATTACCGTTCCTTCCAGGAAAGCTGCAGACCTGTGTCCACGCCGGCATCGCTCAATTCCCAGGCTGGAATTCCTTTGCCTTCCTGAAATCATAAATTGTCAGTTCCTCAGGAAAACACAAAAGGAAGAGTGCCCGGGTAAAAACTACCAGGAAAGGATTCTTTCGAGGTTTTTCAGGTATTGGTAACAATAGGGAATGCCTTCTCTGGGGTTTTGATGGACTTCGTACTCTAAGGAAAGAAAATTGCTATAGCCGGCTTGCCTCAGTGCTTTCAGGCAGCCTTTAACATCTACCTCGCCCTGACCTAAGAGACAGCCTTCCAGTTTCCCCTGCCGCCTGACGACATCTTTGACATGCACCATGACGGCATAACCGGCAACCTTTCCTGTGGCTTCGACCGGGTTTTCCCCGGCAAAAAGGAAATTGGCGATGTCCACCAGAACCCGGAAATAAGGTGATCTTACCCGGTCCAGATAGTAAAGAAGATGCTCTGAGGTAGCAGCCAGACCATGGTGGTCTTCCAGAGCCAGGACTACATTTTTCTTTTCTGCATATTCTGTTAATCTCAAGAAACAATCAGCCACTAAAGGTGCTCCCTCCTCAAAGGAAAGACCATCCCGGCCACCAGCAAAAATCCTCAGGGCAGGCGCTCCCATAATTCTGGCATCATCTATGGCTTCTTTCACTGAATTTATCTGTTCTTCCACTTTGTCTGTGCCTGCCACTGCACCGAAGTTGCTTCTGGTGATGGCTCCGGAAATGGTTAAATTGTATTTCTCCAGCCAGTGAGGAAGACAGAATAGCTCTTTTTTCTTATCCTGCCAGAAGTAACCCAGGTCCACACCAGTAAAACCTGTTCCGGCAGCAAACTCCAGAAACTTTTCCACCGTCATGCCTTCTTTCTCCACCAGTTGCGCCACACTGTAAATCGTCAAACTAAGTTTCATGGTGGCTCCTGTCTAAGCCAGTTGCCTGGCTACCTTCAAAAGACGTCTGATTTTTGGTTCGTCACTTAACCGGCACAGACTGAAAGAAATGGTTTCCGGGTGAAAGAAACTCAGTACCCTGTACAGGTCTTCCAGCTGTTCTTCAGAAAGGTCGCGTACCTGCCAGGAAAGAATGCTCAGGTTAAAAGGACAGGGGCAATAAGTCTTCAGTAATTCCGGTGTCAGGTACTGGTCAGCACTGGGGTCAAAGTGGTCAATTTTTACCAGACTGAGCAGCCCTAAATGGTCTGAATGAAGCAATTCACTGTGTAGATGCCTTTTAGTAGCCATAAGTCCCTGGTACATTTTCTCCCAGTAAGGAAGGACAAATTCGTTAAAAAGGCCCGGAGGAATAAGACCGGCAAAATCGTCCGGTATACCTACAGGTCCTGGCTGGGGTTTACCTCCCAGAAACTGGATTATAGTGCAGGCGTAATGCAGGGCGCTGGTGACACAAAAATCAAGTAGCTTATGGGCACGTGCGGGGTCATCATAAATAAGGTAGAGAAATTTTTCTCCCAAAAGAAGCATGGCTGTGGTAACTGGTCCTTCATAGAGGTGACCTATGGAGTTAACAGTTTCGGGATACTTTTCCTTTAACCGGGCAAGAAGTTCCAATCTCTTCTGGACTAAAGGTGCGACAAGATAATCAGCAGGTTCCTGGAGGTGATCAATTTCTTCTGCTGTTTTTAAAAGGGGTAAAGGTTTTGGTTCAGAATTATCAGGAAAAACTATCTCTGCTCCCAGACTGGCAAGGTGGCAGTAAGCAAAACCAGCCAGATGTGGTTTCGGTGGCTGGACTCCCAATCGTTCAGCCACAGGTATGATAGCCTGGTGGGCTTTAACGATGGCCTGGACATCCCAGTGTAACTGGGTGAGACTGACACCAGCTACTTCAGCCAGAAGTCCATCTGAAAAACCGAAAGAGTATTTCTGTCCCATCTGGAAAATTCTGTTTCCTTATTAGTGTATTATACCCCAGCCAAACTTTAGCCATCAATTCTGGTAATCTGCCAGCCACCCGGCACTTTTATCTTTTGTCGTTTCCCTTTTCTGATTTTTACTTCAATTTCGCCATCAGCACAGGGTAGAAGAATATCAGCAAACTCTACCTCTGGAAATGGTCTCATTAAAACAAGTTTCTTCTTCAGGTTATCAATTTCTTTCAGTCCGGCAACTAACCTGGGTAACCAGTAGGCTGGTGCACCGGCTACTCCCTGACAGACAGCCCGGGAAGTTCTGTTTATTTCCCTGGTTTCCCAGAAAGTGGTTTCTCCCTTCTCCAGCATGGGTGAAAAAATTTCTCGCAGCAGGAGATACGCCTGTTTGTGATACCCTTCTTTAATCAATGCCTTTACTGTAAAGAAAGCAAACATCACATCAGTGCTAAAATGGCGGCAGGAAATTTTCTCTGCCAGATTCTTCATTCTTCCAGAAATAGCCCCGGCTAAGGTAGCAGTTACCAGGGCGTGTTCGGGTAGATACTGCTTTCTCAGCTGACAGCAAACAGTCTCTTTTTTCCTTTTTAACGCCGAAGAAATATCCTTTTGTCCGGCTAAAGAGAAAAGTTCTGCGGCTGTTCCCAGAGCCAGACCATAGAATCCGTTTAAAGCCAGCCTGGCTGCTTCTCCTTGCAGCTGTTTATCTTTTCTCTGCCAGTCAATAAAGTTCCAGATAACCTTTCCCCCTTCCCGGTGGAAACACTCCTTTACAGTAAGCAGTTTATCCCTGCCTTCCAGCGAAGAAAACCAGGCAAAAGATTTCTCCACAAAAGGTAAATACTCTCTTACCGGAGAAAACTCCCGGGTATGTCTGTAATATTCGCCGAGGCTTTCTATCCACAAGAGAGTCCAGGCAGGTATTACCTGATTCCAGCACCAGGGACCACCAGACTGGTGACTACCATCTTTACCCTGACCCTGAGCAAAGTGACGGAGAAACTGCTTCCAGAGAAGAAGGTCTCCAAATAACTGATAGGCATAAAGAGCCTGAATGTACCCATCACCTCCGTATTGCTGTCTTTCCCGGGTAGGGTTATCCAGATATGTATCAGCCAGGCAAAGACGTACGGTCAAGTGTGCTGTTTCCCAGCAGTGGTTCAGCCAGCTGTCACTGGTTTGAAAGAAAGCTTTGTTAACACAGGGATAAACTACCTCTACCGGTCGTAACTGGAGGGAACAAACTTCTGCCGGTATGCATGTGACATTCACATAACGATACCCGCGCAGGGGGAATGTTCCATACCACTGATGTCTGCCGGCAGGTACTTTCAGACAGTCAGCAGAACTGTTGGTGTTTTTCTTATCTGGTGGTACTTTAATTTTCCCATCTTCCAGACGGTCACCATACCTGATTTCCAGCTGTGTCTTTTTTTTTGCCGCTACCTCCATCTGGATTCTTCCTGAAACCATCCGGCAAAACCGGTAAACTCTGAAGTTTTTACCCTGGTTGATAATCTCCATGGGTTCCAGCAAAGTTTCTTTTAGTGGGGGAATTTGCCTTCTTTCGAGGAAAACTTTTTCCTTTTTTGCCGCAGGTAAAACTGACGCTTTCTGCCAGCCAGGGTTATCCTGACCCTGTTCCCAGATAGCCGGTTGCCAGCGGTCCAAATCCACATTTTCTGTAAAACCCTGATAAAGGTTGATTCTTTCTGAGGAAGATTTCCAGGCATCCAGCTCTACAGCTTCCCAGAAAGCCATACCTGTAGAAAGCGCAACATCCTGCCACTGACCGGCAAGAAAAAAACCAGGTTCTGTAAGAGGCCAGCCGCCGATATCCTCACCAAAGTAATGAACCAGAGCACTGATAACATTCCGTGCTGGCTGTAACAGCAGGCAGATGTCGTAATGGTCCAGCCCGGCATGTCCTGGCCATTCCCGCACGGGTCCCCGGCCCAGGTAATGCCCGTTGACATAAAGCAGATAAAGATTGCCGGCACTGACTGAAACCGGTACTGGACCAGCCGGCGTGTAATCTTTTAGATTCAGTACCAGCCGGAAGGCAACATACTGATTCCTGTGTCTGTTTTTTACCCAGAGCCATTCAGCCTTTTCTGCCAGCCGGCTAATAGATTCTTGTCTCATCGGCAAGTTTGATTATAACATAAAGGCTCCCTGTTTTGTTTTGCCAGCAGAGAACAAAATGCGTAAAATTTAATGTTATGCCTGTGAAAGCGGTTATCTTTGATGTGGATGGGGTAATTTTTGATTCGGAGAATCTGCACGTATCTTCCTGGGAAAAGGTGTTTGGAGCCAGAGGACTTTTTTTTCCGGATACTGTTTACCAGTCAGGCTTTGGGGTCTGCGACAGGGAGTTTCTTTTAAACCTGAAAAGAAAGGGTAAACTTCCAGCAGGTATAAACATAGAGGAACTTCTTCAGGAAAAGGTAAAAACAACTTTACAGCTTGCGGGAAACTCTGTCCCTACCTTTCCTTCTGTTGTGGAAACCATTCTCCAGTTGAAAAAGCAGTACCTTCTGGCAGCTGCTTCTAATTCTGATGAGCGGCTGGTGCATCTTCTTCTGCAGAAGGCAGGTATCCAGCATTGTTTCACCTCTATTTTAGCCAGGAATGATGTAACAAGACCTAAACCTTTCCCTGATATCTATTTTGCCTGTGCTGAAAAACTGAAAGTAAGTCCGCAGTTTTGTCTGGTGGTGGAAGATTCTGTGGTTGGTGTGGCAGCAGCCAGGGCTGCTGGAATGTTCTGTATAGCTGTTACCCATACAACGGCAGCGGAAAAATTAACCCGGGCAAACTTAATTGTGGATAGACTCTCTCCTGACAAAGTTTGTAAAGCCATCAGTATCCTTCATGAGCAAGAAACAAAATTATCGTAAGATTTATCGGGAATCCCCGACAAAAGGTAACATTTACCGGGACAAACTTTACCGGCAGCTGCAGGATTTAATTAGAAAAAAACAAAAAGAAGCTGACAGCCACCGGCAACATTTTTTCCAGCCGGATTTATCTTCTTTAAAAACCTATCTTTCTTCTGTAGAATGCTACCGGGAGAAGTTAAAAGAACTTTTAGGGTGGCCGTTAACCTTAAAGACAGAAGGGAAAACGCACCTGCTCTGGCGTAAGAAGGTAACAGTTGATGCCTGTGGCCAGATAGAGAGAATCTGGATAGAAACAGGACTGGGAACTGGCATCTACGGACTTTTCTTTCAACCTTTTTCAGCAAGCAGGTGGCCTCTGGTTATCAGCCAGCACGGGGGAGGAGGAACACCGGAACTGACTGCTGGTTTTTTCGGTTCTGCCAACTACAATGAGATGACCAGGAGAGTCTGGAAAAAAGGGATTGCTGTCTGGGCTCCTCAACTTTTTCTCTGGGGAAAAGATTTCGGTGTACAGTGCGACCATCTTTCCCTTGACAGGAAATGGAAACATCTCGGGGGTTCCCTGGCTGCCTTAGAAATTTACCGCCTGCAGAAAAGTTTAGATGTTCTTTTGCAATTTCCGGAGATTGACAGGAAAAGAGTGGGGATGATTGGTCTTTCCTATGGTGGTTTTTATACGCTGTTGCTGGCTGCTCTGGATACCAGGATTAAGGTAGCAGTTTCCTCGTGCTGGTTCAACAATCGTTTCCTTTATGATTTCGGTGATGCTTCCTGGTTTGATTCTGCTAAATTTTTTCTGGATGCGGAGATAGCCTGTCTCGTCTGTCCCCGACCCCTTTACATAGAGGTGGGCAGGAAAGATCCGTTGTTTCTGGTGCAGCATGCCAGGTCAGAGCAGAAAAAAGTGGCTGCTGTTTACAAAAAACTACAACGGCCAGAGAATTTTGTCTACCGCGAGTTTGCAGGTGGGCATGAACTGGATATAGAAGAAAAAAATATTGATTTTCTCCTCAAACATCTTCAAGGTTAATAAGGACCTTTTCGGCTGCCTTCTGGCAGTAATGGCAACAGGAACAGTTTTTTTCGCATTTGAGTACCTGCCGGAACCATTCCTGCGGAAACCTTCTATTGTCAACAATAACTGGCCACCACTCCTGGCTGAATCCTGGTTCTAACAAATCAAGAAGGTTTCCTTCATAATAGCCCTGGGTGTAAGCAGCCAACACCAGCCTCGGATGTTGATGCATTCTGGTAGCCAGCTTATATGTTCCCTGGAAAAATGCGTGATGAACAGGAACATCCTCCGGTCTTATCCAGGAACTGTTCTGGAGAAATTCCAGACGGTGAGACTTTTCCCGGTAAAAATAGCGGCACAGCGTGGGTAAGTCCGGGAAAGGTTCCATCCCTTTCATCTGTTTTTCGTGGGCGACAGCATTATCGTGGAAGGTCTGAAAGGAACAGAAATTCAGGCACCCACTATTGGCCAAGATTTGTAACTCCTTGCCTTCTTTCTCTGCCCATTCTTGAATTTCCATAAGTCTTTTCCTGTCCCGGTTATATTCTCGCTGTAAACAGTAACCTTCAAAAAAATCAGCCACATATTTTAAAGAGGCTATTGTCCCCAACCGCATATTCACTGATGCCCGTCTTTTCAATTCCGGGAAATGTTTTTTTATCGTTTTCGCCACCAGCGGAGACATTGTTGTCACTGTTTCCAGCCCGATTTTATCCTGCAGGTATCCTACCAGGGAAACAACCTCCTGTGAGAAAGAGAAAGAAAGAGCCCTGTTTCCATAACAGGAGGCGTTTAAGAGAAGGTTAAGGGAGACACCCAGACGTTTTAGCTGGTTCAACTCCCAGAGAATCTGTTTTTGAAACTTTTCCTTCAAGGGAGCCCGTCCGGAAGGCTGGCCCGGCCAGGCAAAATAAACTTCTGCTACCATTTGTTTAAAGTCGGAAACTATTTCCGAGAAGAATTCATCTTCCAGAACCTGGTAACCAACAGAAAACTTCACAGACAGCGCATTTTTTTCTCGCATGTCTCATTTTAACCTTTAGCTTTACTGGCAGCAACGCTTTTCTTTGCCTTGCCGGGATAACTGGAGTAAAATCTAAAATAATGGAAGTCTTCCAGAAAGAAGACAGGGCTTTGATTATCTGGGGTAAAAAACGCTGGCTGGTAGATTTATCCCGGGGAAAATTTGGCACGCATCAGGGAGAGATAGACCTGTCCCGGGTAATCGGCCAGAGAGAAGGGTTTTCCCTGCCCCTGGGAAGAGAAAAGGCATACTTTTTCAAACCTACCCTTGCCGAAAGTCTGATGCGGCTGAAGAGAAAGACACAGCTTATTTTCCCCAAGGACCTGGCTGCAATGCTCATGACCTCTGGAGTCCAGAAAACAGATAAAATTCTGGAGGCAGGCACAGGTTCTGGAGCAGTCTTGATTGCTCTGCTTAACCTGGTGACAGAAGGTCAGATTATCAGTGTGGAGAAGAATCCTGAGTTTCAAGCATTAGCCAGGGATAATGTCGCCAGATACTTTGGCGAAATTCCAAGAAGGGTTCGCTTTGTTCTGGCTGATGCCTACCAGGAAAAATCTTTCCCTCTGAGAAAACACTGGGCTGACCGTATTTTTTTAGATTTACCAGAGCCCTGGCAGGCTCTACACCTGCTCAAGTATTTGAGACCTGGTGGTTTTCTGATTGTTTTCAATCCGCAAATTTTTCAGATTCAGAAAGTAGCTGTGGCACTCAAAGGTACTTTCCAGGATATCAGCGTCTGTGAAATACTGGAGAGAAAATGGCTGGTGGATGAGGAAAGACTCAGACCAGCGGAGCTCATGCGAGGACATACTGGCTTTTTTCTCACAGCGCGCAAAATCCTGGAGGGACAAAAATGATAAAGACAGGCGTTTCCAGGAGAATGATTGTAGAAGGGTTGAAAAATCTGGGTTTGAAAAAGGGAGATGATGTGCTGGTTCATAGTGCCTTAAGCAGCCTCGGTTATGTGGAAGACGGTCCAGAAACGGTCATTGAGGCTCTTTTAGAAGTTGTTGGTCCGGAAGGCACAGTGATGATGCCCTGGCCGTTAGGCAACTGTTATCTGGCTAAAGTTTTTTCGGAAAGACCGGATGTTGTGTCCAGCCGGCATCCCACCCATGCAGTTAGTGCCTGGGGAGCTAGAGCCACTTTCTACATCAGGAACCATCTGGATTCTCCCACTGCCTGCGGCCCGGAAACTCCTTACGGACGTTTAATAAAAAGCAATGGTTATATTCTGTTACTGGGTGTAGACCAGGATAGAAATACCACCCTGCATGCGGTAGAAGAAATGGCTGATTTGCCCTACCTTTCTGAGAAAACAGTTACCTTTGTAGATGAAAAAGGCGAGGTCAGACAAAAGATACTGAAAAAGTTCCCTGGACCGCATCGGAACTTTATTGGCCTGGATAAGATTTTTCAGAAGCAGGGGGTGATGAAAATTACGCGGATTGGTTCAGCCTGGGTCAGACTGCTTCGTGCCGGGAAGATGGCAGAAGTAGCTTTGAACCTTTTAAAAGAAAACCCGGCTACTTTTCTCTGCGACAACCCCAACTGCGCTGATTGTGTCTGGCAAAAGGGTCGGATTAAGCAGGCACGACTTAAGGAGGAATCATTTATTTTAACAGCTGTTTCCGACCAGGTGGTCTCTGATTTAGAAGAAACTCTGATTATCCTTCAGGGCCAGGGTATTAATCATATTGAACTGGGAAGAATTTCTGGAAAACTGCTTACCGAAATGGAACCAGCCCAGATAAACCAGCTGAGGCAGAAACTGCTGGAGAATAAGTTTTCTGTCTCGGCTATCTCCTCCGGCTATAACCGCTGGCCGATTACTGCAGACTGCGACCCTGAATTATCCTTTTTCCGCCAGTTGCTCAAACTTTCACAACTGTTTGATTGTCAGCATCTGGTAATTTTTTCTTTTCAGATGCCGCCTGACCAGGTAAAAAAATTTCGCGACCAGGTCTTAAAAAGTCTGGAGAAAATGGTGGTACTGGCCAGGGATGCACATATCACACTGCTTCTGGAAAACGAGCCAAACACCTATGCTTCGTCTTCCCGGCTTTGTGCTGACGTCATAGAAAGCATTGGCTCCCTTTTTCTCCGTCTGGCTTTTAATCCAGCTAATTTTGTGCGGGTGGGGGAAAAACCCTTTCTCGGTATTCCTTCCCATATCAGGAAGATGACCGGCCTTCTTTATATCAATGATGCTACCTTTTCTGGTTGCCCGCAATTACCAGGCAGGGGGAACGCTGAAATTAAAGAACTCATCTCTATTTTACGCTGCCGCAGTTTTAATGGTTATTTCTCTCTGAAACCGGACCTGGGAGCCGGGAAGGAAAAATTCAATCAAGCAGCTGACTCTTTCTGGCAGCTATTAGAGACTATGTGAAAAATGAAAATTATTGATTTAAGCCGGCAAATTACAGAAGGTATCAGCCGTCGTTTTGTGCCTCTGGAAATAGAAGGGAAAAAATATCAGGGGGTGATCTATGAGTTGACCCTTTCTTCCATGTCAGGCACCTACATTGACTTTCCAGGTCATATTGCTGAATTTGATAATGGTCTTGATGCTACCAACTACCCCTGGAAAGACCTTTTCCTGGTGGAAACTACAGTTTTGCGTCTGGACCGGCAGGGCCGGAAAAGAGAGATTGAAGTTTCTGAACTGAAAAAGTACCAGGTATCCACTCCAGGACTTCTTATCAATACCGGCTGGCAGGGAGAAATTTTTGACTCTGATGTTTACTTTTATAGCAAACAGGCAATTGACTGGATTGTGCAGAAAAAAATCCGTCTTTTCCTTTCTGATGTCTACGAAAATCACGCCCAGCCCCGGGGTATTTTTGTGGAACTTTTTAGGGCGGGTGTGGCTACGGTTTGCCTTCCCACCAACCTGGACAGAATTACCCGGCCCGTGGTGAAAATCTGTGTTCTACCTCTCTGTCTGGCTGGTGCCACCCAGGTTCCCTGTCGTGTCCTGGCAATAGAGGATTAAATCTTGGGGATTTAGCCTTAAATGCTATAATATAGATAAGCAAATGGAACCTCTCCTTCAGGTAGCACTGGATTTTGTAGATTTACCCCGGGCTCTGAAAGTAGCCAGAGAAGCAGTGGCTGCTGGTGTGGATATCCTGGAGGCAGGTACTCCCCTTATCAAATCCTGCGGTCTTCAGGCTGTGAGGGCGTTACGGCAACAATTCCCCGGGACAAAAATCGTCGCTGACATGAAGATTATGGATACAGGAAGACTGGAAGCGGAAATAGCTTTTAAGTCCGGGGCTGATATTGTGGTGGTTGTTGCTGCTGCTTCTGATGCGACTATCCGGGAAGCTGTGGAAGCCAGCCGTAACTATGGCGGTCAGGTTATGGTTGATTTGATGGAGGAATCAGCCAGACTGGAAAGGGCGCTTTCTGTGGCTGCCTTAGGGGTCCACTATTTAGGTGTCCACATCCCTATTGACCAGCAGATGACCGGGAAAATATCCTTTGCTTTTCTCCGGGAAGTCGTCAGCAATGTTTCTCTACCGGTAGCGGTAGCAGGAGGATTGAATTCCGAAAATGTGGTGGAAGCAGTAAAAAATGGTGCTTCTATTCTGATTGTGGGAGGTGCCATTACCAAGGCAACTGGTGTCGCCAGTTCTGTGGCCAGCATCAAGCAGGCAATAACTTCCGGCATTCCTGTCAAAACACCTCTTTACTGGCGTGCCGGTCTGGAGAAAGTCAGGGAAGTTCTTACCATGGTTTCCACAGCTAACATTTCTGATGCCCTCCACAGAAGAGGATGGCTTCAGGATATTAACCCGGTTGTGCCAGGTGTAAAAATGGTTGGTCAGGCTGTCACAGTCCGGACATATCCCGGGGACTGGGCAAAACCTGTGCAGGCAGTAGAGTTCAGCCAGCCAGGCCAGGTAATCGTGATAGATGCTGGTGGCTTGCCACCAGCAGTCTGGGGGGAACTGGCCACTCATAGCTGTGTGACCAGGAAGCTTTCTGGAGTGGTAATCAATGGAGCCATCAGAGATGTGGAAGAAATAAGAAAGATGAATTTTCCTGCCTTTGCCAGAATAATAACTCCGCAGGCCGGGGAACCAAAAGGACTGGGGGAAATCAATATTCCGGTACGGATAGGAAACCAGGAGATTTTTCCCGGGGATTGGCTGGTAGGGGATAACGATGGGGTGGTGGTAATCAGCCAGCAGAATGTAGTGGAAGTAGCCAACCGGGCAGCTGATGTTCTGGAAAAAGAGAACCGTCTGCGCCAGGAAATAAAAGATGGTGGCACCTTAAGCAGTATTACAGAACTTCTCAAATGGGAGAAACCCCGTTAAAAACTTTTCTTCAAGAAAGGAAAAAATGAACAAGATTGTGAAGAAGGAAGTCTTAGCTAACAACATCAAACGTTTCCAGGTAGAAGCACCACTGGTAGCCAGAAAAGCGTTACCCGGCCAGTTTGTGGTTTTAAGAGTGGATGAAGATGGTGAACGAATCCCGTTGACCATTGCTGGTACTGATAGCCAGGCAGGAACGATTAGTATTATCTTTCAAGAGGTTGGTACCAGTACCATGAAACTGGGATTATTGCAAGAAGGAGAGAGTATCGCCAATCTTGCTGGTCCTCTGGGTAAACCGGTAGAAATACAGCATTTCGGTCAGGTGTGTATTGTTGCTGGTGGGGTAGGTGCTGCTTTTGTCTTCTGGATGGCACAATCCTTTAAGGCGAAAAACAATCGCCTGGTGACAATTCTGGGAGCGCGGAGTCAAAACTTGCTTGTCCTGGAAGACGAATTGCGTGCCATCAGTGATTTATTTTTGCTGACTACTGACGACGGAACCAGGGGGGAAAAAGGACTGGTAACACAACCGCTGGAAAGATTGCTGAAGAAAGGAGAAAAGATTGATTATGTACTGACAGCAGGGCCCATTCCGATGATGAAAAATGTTGCTAAAATCACTGCTTTTCACAGGATTAAAACCATTGCCAGTCTTAACCCCATTATGGTGGATGGTACAGGGATGTGTGGTTGCTGTCGGGTTACAGTGGGCGGCAGGGTCAGGTTTGCCTGTGTGGATGGTCCTGATTTTGATGCCCACCAGGTAGACTTTGATGAGCTGCTTCGCCGTAACTCCCTTTACCGTCAATACGAAGAAATCTCCAAACAGCGTTTCCATGAGTGCCGACTGAAGAAAATCACCTGAAAAAATGGAACCGGTGAGACTGGAAGAATCAAGATATGCCGAATGGGCTGACATTGTGGGGAAAAGAATAAAAGAGGGACAGGTAGTCATTTGCCCGACAGACACTGTCTACGGTATTGTTGCGGATGGGTTAAATGAAGAGTCCTGCCAGCGCATCTATACCATAAAGCAGAGGGAGAAAAGTAAACCCCTTGTTGGTTTTATTCCTGATATAAAAACTGCCAGTAAGTTCGCTGTTTTTCCACAGCGATATCTTGCCCTGGTGGAAAAATCCTGGCCAGGACCTGTTACCTTCATTCTTCCTGCCCGGGAGAACCTGCCTTATCTCACTTCTGAGAAAAAAGAAATTGGACTGCGCATTCCCAACCATCCTTTTCTCCAGAACCTTCTTCCTCTTACAGGCCTTCTGGCTTCTACCAGTGCTAACGTTTCTTCCCAGCCAGATGCTTCCTCTCTGGAAGAAATTCCCTCCCGGGTAACTGAAGCCGTGGACCTGGTACTGGATGGTGGTCGGCTCTGTGGCCAGGCTTCCTCTATCTGGAACCTCGCAGGTGACAAGCCCCGTTTAGTCAGGGGTCTGGTGCTGTTTATCTGTGAAGGAAACTCCTGCCGCAGCCCTATGGCAGAATGTCTTCTGCGGCAGAAGTTAGAAACTTCCGCCATAAGGGTGACTTCTGCTGGTTTGAAGGTAAGTTATGGGGGCAACCTCTCAGAAAAAACAGTCCAGGTACTGCAGGAAGCAGGGATAAGAATTTTTTCTTTTTTAACCAGGCCAGTCACAACAGATTTGATGAGAAAAGCGGACTTAGTCTTTGTTATGGAAGAATCCCAGAAAAGATATCTGGAGGGAATCTTTCCTCTGGCAGGGGAAAAAGTCCGCAGTTTAGATATCCAGGACCCGGCCGGCGGTGATTTACAGCAGTACCGAAAGACCTTAAAAGAAATAAATGAGGCAGTGGAAAAAAAAGTCTTACCGCATCTTTTTCTATAATGGAGAAACAAATGAGAATTGGAATTGCCAGTGACCATGCTGCCTTTGAAACCAAGGAATTTCTCAAGCAAGCCTTAAAAAAAGAAGGGTATGAAGTCATTGATTTTGGCCCGGAAATATGCAAATCAGTGGATTATCCTGATTATGCGGCTAAGGTCGGCTATGCCCTGCAAGAAGGAAGGATTGAAAGGGGAATTCTTCTCTGTGCCACTGGCCAGGGAATGAGTATCACCGCAAATAAGTTTCCTGCTGTCCGGGCAGCAGTGTGTAATGACCTTTACCTGGCACAGATGGCAAGGCAACACAATGATGCCAATTGTCTCACCATGGGTGGCCGGGTAGTAGCGAAGGAACTGGCATGGGAAATTGTAAAGGTCTTCCTGGAGACTCCCTTTCAGGGTGGCCGGCATATGAGAAGGGTTAACAAGATTCGTAAAATAGCTGATGAGTACAATCGTCACTGAGCAACTTCCTTATCTGTGCCCGGAGAAACTTTTTCCCTTCCTGTACCAGGAACCTGGTTTCTGCTGGCTGGATAACGCCTTAGGAAAAAGACTGACTGGCTGTTCCGTTTTTACCCGGCAACCATTTCTTATCCTGAAGGCTAAAGGGAGAAAAATAAGTCTGGTCCGGGATGGCTACCAGTATACTTTTTCTGGTTCACCCTTTCAGGTTTTGCGACAGCTTTTGAGGGAACATCAACTACCAGAGAAATCTTTCTGGGGACCGGGGTGTTTTGGTTACTTATCTTATGACCTGGGCCGGCAGATTGAATCCATACCGGAGATAGCTACAGACGACTTAAAAATTCCGGATTTATGGTTAGGCTTCTATGATAAAATCCTGGTCTTTTCTCACCGCGACAAACAGCTCTGGTTGCAAGGTGCTAATCTGGCGCGAAAAAAAAATTTCCAGTCAGAATGGAAACAAACAGTTATCTTCTGGAAAGAAAAAATAAAGAAAAGTTCTTCCCTGGAGAAAATCTCTTTGCCCAGAATTGATTCCCTTTCCTTTAATATGACTCGGGAGTTCTATCTTAGGGCTGTGAAAAAAATTAAAGATTACATTGCCGCGGGTGATGTCTACCAGATAAACTTTGCTCAAAGGTTTCAGGCCAAAGGGTTTTTCCCTGAGACTCTCTATCTCCAGATGAGAAAGGTCAATCCTACTATGTATGGCGGATTTCTCCAGACCGGGGAATTTTCCCTTCTCTCTAACTCTCCAGAACTTTTCCTGAGAAAAAAAGGCCGGGTTGTCATTACCCGACCGATGAAGGGCACCAGACCAAGAGGCAGCAATCCCGACCAGGATAGACAGTATAGGGACCAGCTTTTAAGAAGCGAAAAGGAGGCCGCAGAACTTTTGATGATTGTTGATTTAGAAAGAAATGACCTGGGCAGGGTCTGCCAGACAGGAACTGTTACTGTGAAAAGATTAAGGATTCTGGAACAGTATCCGACTGTTTTTCAAACCACCTCTTTAGTGAAAGGTATTTTGAGACCCGGGATGGACGTGACAGATTTAATTCTGGCTACCTTTCCCGGTGGTTCCATCACCGGAGCACCAAAAATCAGAGCCATGGAAATAATAGAACAATTAGAACCACACCGCCGTGGTTTTTATACAGGGTGCTTTGGCTATCTCGGATTCAACGGGTGTCTGCAACTGAATATCCTTATCCGCACGATAATGCTTCAATCTTCTAATCTTTACTACCCGGTCGGCGGGGGAATAGTCTGGGATAGTCTGCCGGAACAGGAATATGAAGAAACACTGATTAAAGCTCAGGCTCTTTTTCTTACCTTAGGAGTCAGCCGTGAAGGAAAGTCTGTCAGCCTGTCTGTTTAACGGGCAGATTCTGCATCCGGGACAATTAACCTTACCGGAACTGGCTCGCGGTTTTATGTACGGAGATGGTGTGTTTGAAACCTTGCGTGCCAGAAATTTCGTCATTTTCCGCTGGCAGGACCACTGGGAGAGATTGGTGAAAGGGTTAAGGCTGTGCCAGATTCATCTGGAAAAAGAATGTGACCAGATAAGACAGGAGATTGTAAGACTTCTTTCCAGATACCAGCTGTATGATGCCTATGTACGGGTCAATGTCTGGAGGAAGCAACCGGACATTTTTGACCCGGGAAAGGAGGAAGGAGGACATCTCTTAATTTTTGCCCGTCCTTTCTTTCCTTACCCGGCAGCTGACTACCTGCGGGGGATAAGTTGCCTTGTCAGCCGGCGGTTTCAGAAAAATGAAAACTCTGCCCTGGCCTGTGTGAAATCACTTAATATGCTGGAGAATATACTGGCCCGGTTGGAAGCCAAACAGTCCGGCTACCAGGACGCCTTTCTCTGCAATACCAGGTCTTACCTGAGCGAAGCCACCACTGCCAATATCTTCTTTGTGAAAAATGGTGTTATCTGTACTCCTGATTTAGAGTCTGGAGCGCTTCCCGGGATTACCAGAAAAATTATTCTCTCCCTCTGCAGCCAGAAAAACTTACCAGTGCAGGAAGGTAAGTTTTTTCCTGACCAACTGAAAACTGCCAGCGAGGTTTTCCTTACTAATACCCTGATGGGTGTAATGCCGGTAAGAGAAGTAGGAGGAATTTTTTCTGGCAAGAATTTTCCTTTTGCGCATATGTTACAGGATGAACTTAACCATCTTTTTCTGGAGGAAACCAGTGAACAATATCAGAAAAATACTTGAAGACTGCCAGGCTATCTTGAAAGGTCATTTTCTTCTTTCCTCAGGGCTGCATAGTGATACCTATTTCCAGATGGCCCTTGTTTTTCAGAATCCCGACTACGGTCAGTACTGTAGCCGGATGCTGGTGAAAAAAATAACCATCAGGCAGGTGGAAACAGTTATCGGACCAGCTTTAGGTGGAATAATACTGGCCTATGAACTGGGAAGGTTGTTAGGAGCAAGAAGTATGTTTGCGGAAAGGGAAGCTGGGAAAATGAGTCTCAGACGTGGTTTTTCTTTAAAAGAAGGGGAAAAAGTGCTCATCTGTGAGGATGTGATTACCACCGGGGGCTCTGTAAAAGAGGTAATGGACCTCATCAGAGAGTGGAAAGCTGTTCCTTTAGCTGTTGCCTGTCTGGTCCAGAGAGGCAAGGTGGACCTGGGAATACCGCTTGTAAATCTCCTTCAGGTCAAAGTTGCTCAGTACCGACCTGAAGACTGCCCTTTATGTCAGCAGGGCATTCCTCTGGTAAAACCTGGCTCCCGGCATTTAAGGAGGAGAGATGAAACCGAGACCTGATTTCCTGGAAGAAAATTCACCGCAAGGAATAGAAGTCTTTCAGCTCACCGAGGAAGAAATCCCCTGGTCCCATCTTTATATGGAAGCCCAGGTTTTCACGCCTGATTCCCGCTTTCTTCTTCTGCACCGGGCTGCCACTGCCCATGGTGGTAACCGCAAGGACCCTGCCCACCAGTACTGGCTCTGCGACCTTTCTGACAGGGGCAAGCTTTCTCCGCTGACAGAGGAAACTGGTGCCTGGGCACCATCTGTCTCCCCTGATGGCAAATGGGTTTACTATTTTGTTGACAGAAGTCAACCTGCTGGTGGCAACATAGAGTTGAAAAGGGTGAAAATTGATGGTACAAACCGTGAAACACTGCTTTTTCTGGAGAACATTCCCGGAACAAAAAAGATACCCAGCCGTCTTTATCCTTTGTCCACTATCTCTTCTGATGGCCAAAGATTGGCCATCTCTGCTTTTTTAGGTGATGGCAGGACCCAGAATCCTCCTTTTGGACTCCTAATTTTTGACCTGGTCAAAGGCACTTGCCAGCTTATCTTAGAAGGTCCCACCTGGTGCAACCTGCACACCCAGTACTGCCGCAGTCTGCAGCCAGAAGAATCCCACGACCTTCTCCTCCAGGAAAACCATGGCTGTGTTATCCAGCCGGATGGTACCTGTACCCTTTTAGTCGGTGAACCAGGTGCTGACATCCACCTGCTCAGGGATGACGGTACAAACTTCCGCACCATGCCCTGGGGACGGGACGGGATAGAGCACTGCCAGGGACACCAGTGCTGGCGTGGCAGGAGTTACTGGGCAATTACCAGTACCACAAACTACCGACCCCATGACAGCACCTGCAGAAAGGAAAACCATCTCCTTGAAAGCCAGGCCTGCCCTGATAAAGGGCATCTGGGATTAAAAACCCCTGGTGGTTGCCGGAATGTACTCAGCCGGGATATCCCCCAGCCAGGTTTCTGGCATTTTGCTACTGATATCTCCGGGCAACGGTTTATTGGTGATGTTTACCGGCCCGGGCAGTCACCTGTCCTTTGCCTGGCAAGACTGGGAAGACCTGGAATTGACCCTCTTCTGGACTATACCTACCTGTTCAGCACCAGAACCAGTTCATCCAAAAATGCACATCCCCATCCATTTCTTTCGCCTGATGGCAGGCTTGGTTTTTTCAATTCTGATGAATCCGGGGTTGTTCACGCTTACCTGATTATTCTGCCCTGATAAATAGCCAGAAAGGATAAGCAACCATTCCGAGAGTCTGGCTGTCAATCAGGGAATATCTTTTTTTCCTGCACCAGAAAACCTTTTTTCTGGAAATATTTCCCTATTTATATCTGGTAGCCTGTCTTCCAGTACTCCCGGTTATTTCTTATACAATGTAGCTTCCGCATCATCCAGCAGTTGAATTATCTCTTCTACAGCAGGGTCAAGATACTCCTTTAATGATTTAGCAACATCCCCGTATCCCTTTAAGCGATTACTTTTAATCTCATAGGCTGTTTCCCAGAGGGAAGCAATACGACTGGAGATAAGCCGTTTTGTTTCGTACCTCTTTTTTTTAATGCTTAAGTTTTTTGCCATATCCTTTATTATCTCTCTGAGCCTGTTGATATTCTCCATTAACCTATTCCTGACTTTCTCATCCAGGTTATTCACAACATCATAAACGATGCCGTTTCTCTCCCCGGTAAGACACAATTTTTCTATCTCCTCTATTGTCTCCTCAAGGATTAATACCACAGAGGAGATGGAATTTTTCTGTGCCTCAGTGATTTTTATTTCTTTCATACCTCAAATACCTTAAAACGATAAAAAAATTTTTAAAGGCTGGTGCCCCCTTACAAATGGCAAAAAACCTTTCTCTGCTTGATCAATTATACCACACTTATTTTTGCCAGCACGTGCCTGGAAGGATAAAAAACCATACCCCTGACTTACTTTCAGAAAAACTATACTGCCTTTACCTTCCTTTCTCCAGGAGCGGTTGCTTCTTCCTTTTGTAAAACCTCTTTTTCTTTTTTTCCTACCACCCCTCTTTCGCAGAGAACGGTAAGGAAAGATAAAACAGCGGACTCTTAAAAAATCGCGTTATAAGCTGAAGAATACTGAGGGAAAATGGCATCTGAGTTTTCCCGCTTCCCCTGAAGCGTGCAGCAATTGCTTGACTTGTCATTTATTTGGCGTATCATTTAAGCATCTTACTGAAAAGGAGGATGGTTCATGGAAGAGATTAAAGTTGGTATTATCGGGTTTGACACTTCCCATGTTGTAGCTTTCACCAAACTTTTATCTGACAGGCAGGACCCCAACTATGTTCCCGGGGCAAAGGTAGTAGCCGGGTATCCTTCTTTCAGCCCGGATTTGCCTTCCAGTGCCAATCGTGTAGAACAGTACAAGAAGGAACTCACTGAAAAATGGGGTGTGAAACTGGTCGGTTCTATCCCGGAACTTCTGGAGCAGGTAGATGCAATCTTACTGGAAAGTGTGGATGGCAGGCGACACCTGAAAGAGGCAGAACCTGTGCTCAAAGCCAGAAAACCAGTATTTATTGATAAACCGCTGGCTTCTTCTTATTCTGAAGCTGCTGCTATCATAAAAATGGCCAGACAATATTCCTGTCCTATGTTTTCCTCTTCTTCTTTACGGTTTGACGCCAATATTGCTGCTGTTTGCTCTGACCCGGAACTCGGGCAGGTATCAGGTTGTGATGCCTTCAGTCCTGCCAGTCTGGACCCGACCAACCCTGGCCTTTTCTGGTATGGTATCCACGGTGTGGAAATTCTCTACACTTTTATGGGTACTGGTTGTGAGAAGGTTATCACCACAAAGTCTGATATCTATCACCTGGTAGTGGGAAGCTGGTCAGGAGGAAGGATTGGCACCATGAGAGGTACCCGGGCAGGAAGTCATTCCTACGGAGCGACTGTTTTTGGAGAGAAAAAGTTTGTTCAGGTAACATATTCTGCCCAGGTCCCTTTTTATGCCCAGCTGCTGCAAAAGATTATTCCTTTCTTCCGGGGGGAAGCATCCCCGGTTCCCCTGGAAGAAACAGAAGAAATAATGGCTTTCATGCAGGCAGCTTTAGTCAGCGAAGAAGAAAAAAGGGAAGTCGGGCTGAGTGAGGTAAGAAAATAGGTAATTTTCTACCCTATAAGTTTTAATATCAAATCCCTGTCTAATAGTCTGAGTTCACTCTTATCTTCTATAAATGCTTCCACATCCTTTCTAACCTTCACAAAATTAATTCTGGCTAATTTTTCTTTCAAAAAGTCATTAAAGTTCTCTGCATTTAGATTCATTTTTTGGTGCTGTGTTTGTTCTATAGCATTGTTGAGAAGTTCAAAATTGGGAAGTATTCTTTTTCCAAAATACCAGATAAGGTCATAAAAGTCTCTCCCTTTAGTGTACTTTCTGAAAAAACAGGCGTGTAGTTTTGTGGCATAAAGAGAGGCAAGGTCAAAATGTAAAACAGAAAAAACAAAATATCTGTTTACCAAAGAGAGCTCTGTATTCCATCCCTCTGGCGGATTTGCATCTATCTCCATCTTGATGAATAATTTTTGACTTTTCTGTTTAGATAGCCCCAGAAGATATAAAACCTCCCTGAACTTAAACATCGCCGAGTGAATAACTCCTTCTGGGTTTTTTTTAATTTCTGTTGCAAAACCTGCTTTCTCTAATTCATAAGCAACCCTCTCTAAAAAAACATCAAACTTATAACCCCTGTTATTGATAAGTGAAAAATCAAGGTCTTCAGAGAACCTTCTTAAATTATATAGAAATCTTAATGCTGTTCCTCCCACAAAAGAAAGATTCCGAAAATAACCTTTATCATAAATAGCCTTCAACATCAGTAATTGCAAAAACTCTCTTGTCTTATGAATCTTTGTCTCACTGTCCGGTAAAGTGGAAATCTCTTTCCTGATCACATCCAGCATAAGCTCACCTTTCTTTCTTTATAAAGCAAAAAAAGTTATTTACCACAGCAACAACTTCCCTGTTTTTATATTGTCTGGCAAAGTCCCTCAACTTTTTCTTTCTCAGTATCTCTAAATTTTGAAATCTATATGAGATACTGAAAACATCGTCACCTTTACCCTGGAAATCCTTCAAATTCAAATAAATAAAATCAAGGATAGCTTTTTCTGGCTCTGCCATGAGCACAGAAAATCCATTTTCATCTTCTATCTTTCTAAAGCCAAAAAACAGGTCTATTTTTAAGTGCTGATAAACAAAACTTCCAAATACATTTGTAAATTTAGCTGTCTTTTTTGTAGTAACAGATGTTACATCCGCCACCTTTTCCGGAATTAAATCATAGTACCCAAGGGCATAGGCAGTGCTTACATAAGAAGGTGAATATAGAAAATTGGCAAGAAAAATTCTTGATGGCTCAATTTTTCTATCATTCTCATTTAAAACATAAAGTCCCCGTTTTAACCTGACAACCAGCCCTTTTTTCGCCCAGTTGGTCAACTGTACCCGAAGAATACCCAGATGAGAGATATGGGTTGGAGAAATAACCGGGAACCTGGAGACAGCATTTTTAAACTCTGAGTATCTCATTTCCGTAGGTTATAAAAATTTATTACTTACAGAAATGATATCATAAACATACATCCGGTGTCCAATCCCTCTTTTTCTCCGGGAATGAATAAGCCCTGATTTCCTGCGGTATCTGTTTACTTCTGCCCATTAACTGCAAGATAAGGAAGCAGTTAGCGGAAGGAAAAGGCGGCGGACAGTTTTTTATCTCCGACCCAGCTGCTCCTGGAACTTCTTCACTTCTGGATAATTGTTGATATCTTCAACCAGTTTCAAGTCTTCTATAATTTTTCTCTCCTGCCGGGATAGACGGGAAGGTAGATAAATCCTGATTTTAACAATCTGGTCACCCTGACCGTGACCACCCAGCCTGGGAAATCCTAAATGCCTTAACCGGAGTAAAGTGCCATTCTGTGTTCCTGGTGGGATTCTCATTTTTACTTTTCCCGTCAGTGTAGGAACTTCAATTTCATCCCCGAGAAGAGCCTGGGTCATAGTGACAGGAACCTCGCACAGGACATCATAACCATCCCGCTTGAAGAAAGGGTCTTGCTGGACAAAAACAGTAACATACAAATCTCCTCTTGGACTACCAGAAGGTCCAGCATCACCTTCCCCTTTCAGGCGTAGACTGGTACCGCTTTCAATACCAGCAGGAATCTTAACCTGAATACGGTGCTGGACCTTCACATGACCCTGACCCCAGCAGTTAGAACAGGGCTGCGTGATTACTGTACCTTCACCCTGGCAGCGGGCGCAGGTCTGAGCAAAGGTAAAAAACCCCTGCTGACTTACCACCTGACCGGTTCCACGGCAGGTAGGACACACACTTCTTCCTTTCCCTGATTTGCTACCCGTGCCGTTACAGACTGGACAGGTATCTCTTCTGGTAAAGTTCAGTGTTTTTTCTGTACCAGTGGCTGATTCTCTTAGAGTGATGACCAGGCGATATTCCAGGTCAGCTCCCTTTGCCCGTCTGGTTTTGGTACTGGACCTGCCACCAGGACCACCAAAAATGCTGCTGAAAAAATCAGAGAAGACATCTCCGAAGATATCAGAAAAATCTACATCAGACCTTACCCGGGAGAAATCCTGTCTCCAGTCAAACCCCTGCGGTCCAAACCCGGCATGGCCAAACTGGTCATAGGTAGCTCGCTTCTGAGGGTCACTTAAAACCTCATAGGCTTCAGTAATTTCCTTGAACTTCTCTTCTGCTTCCTTGTTCCCGGGATTTCTGTCCGGATGGTACTTTAATGCCAGGTCCCGGTACGCTTTCTTCAGCTCCTCCAGAGTAGCGTTTCTATTAACTCCCAGTACTTCATAGTAATCACGTTTTTCAGCCATTTTTAAGCCTTACCTCCGTTTATATTTTACTCCTTTTCTAATTTAGAGGAAAACTGTGGTAAGAAGGTACTCATCGTGATATAATAATCCCGGATAATCTAACTTTTTTAGATGCTTCAAGGAAAAAGGAGGCTGTTATGGCCAGCACGCTTGGTCTTTTCCTGGAAAAAAACATCCCCCTGTCTGTCACTGAAGTATTCTCCAGACAGATAAATTCCCGCAGCAAGGTGACGCTGAAAGTCAACCAGCCCGGCGAGGTTAACCTGTATCTGAAAATTCAGCCTGCCCTTCCAGAACAAAGTTTTGTTATCCAGGATGCTGCTGGGGGTATCATCATTTCCGGGCAGGACCTTTCAGGACTGGTGGCTGGACTGGGTAAGTTTTTACGGACAAGTGCTTATGCCTGCCAGGAGTTTTCACCTTCTTCCTGGAGAGGAACCAGCACTCCGGAAAAGGCTGTGCGGGGAATTTATTTTGCCACCCATTTCCATAACTGGTACCACATGGCACCAGTGGAAAAAATCAAAGATTATATCCAGGATTTAGCTCTGTGGGGATTTAATGCCATAAATGTCTGGTTTGACATGCATCACTATCACGGGAAAGAAGACCCGGCTGCCAGAGAAATGATAGCCAGACTTCGTTTTCTTCTCCAGGCAGCACGAGACACAGGAATGAAACCTTCTTTTGCCCTTCTGGCCAATGAAGGCTACGCCAACAGCCCTGTTCACCTGAGAGCAAAGGATACTGGCCGCAGCCATTTCGGAGTAGAAATATGTCCCAGCCTGCCTGAAGGAAGACTTTTAATTCTGGACCAGGTACGGCAGGAGTGTGAGTTTTTCTCTGATTTGGAACCTGGTTTTGTCTGGATATGGCCTTATGACCAGGGAGGATGCTCCTGCCATCTTTGCTCTCCCTGGGGAGCCAATGCTTATTTAAAAATCAGTCAGGAAATATCCCGGATTATCCGCAAGATGCTACCTTCTGCCAGAATTGTCCTTTCTACCTGGCTTTTTGATGACCAGGAATGGGAAGGTCTGGCTAAAGCTTTTATCAGGAAACCGGAGTGGGTGGATTATCTTATGGCAGATTCTCACACTACTTACCCTGAATTTTTGCTGAAAAATCCCGTCCCTGGTAAGTTACCATTACTGAACTTTCCGGAAATCAGTATGTGGGGATTATCACCCTGGCCAGGTTATGGTGCCAATCCTTTACCGGAAAGGTTTCAGGCTCTCTGGGATAGCGTAAAACATTTAGTTTCTGGTGGTTTCCCTTATTCTGAGGGTATTTACGAAGATATCAACAAAGTCCTTTACTCTCAGTTCTACTGGTCGGCAGAGAAAAAAGCCAGCGCTACTTTACGGGAATACATTGCCTTTGAGTTTTCACCGCAGGTAGTGGAAGATGTTCTTGCTGCCATTGCCATCATGGAGAAAAACCATCGGCACCGGGCAATCACCAGCAGAGAAACTTCCTTTACGGAAAGGATAGAGTCTGAAGTGACAGAAAGCGCTCTGGAATGTCTCCACCTTCTCAGCACAGCCGAAAAGGTTTTGCCCGGGGAGAGGCGAGAGCAATGGCGCTGGAAAATACTGAAAATCAGAGCAACCATTGATGCTGAACTTTACCGCGGAAAGGGCAAACCTACCAGGCTGCTGGAAGACTGTTTTGACCAGTTAAGGCAACTTTTCTATGCGGAAAGCGCTGATGGCAGCTGTAGGATTCCCCGGTTTCAAGTTTAGATGCCAAATCTGGAAAGAAGGCAAAAGTTATCAGGTATTCATCCAGTTCCAGCGACGGCTTTCTTCTTCTTCAAACCAGTCACCGGTACCTGTCAGGTAGAAATGAACATTCTGGAGTGATTCCAGGTGCTGTTTTTCCTGCTGAAGCAACTGAGTGAAAAACAATCTATCTGATTCCGCGCTATTTTGTACAATTTCCCGGTACATGGTTAAACCCGCTTGCTCCATTTCTATAGCTGTTGTAAGCGCCTCAATGTTGTCTGTTTCCTGTCTTTCCCTCACTGGCTGCCAGCGAAGAAAGAACTCCTTTATACTCTCTTCCACTTCACCGGTTTGCATGGTTTTCACTGTGTCACCGGCTACAGGAAATTCCAGGATGAAAACCAGATGGTCAATTTCTTGTTTTGCCAGTTCCAGAAAAAGTTTCTGAACAAGCAGATTACTGGCAGAATAGCCTTTCTGCAGGTAAAAGCTAACCATAGCCTTTTCAAAATCCATAGCCTTCTTTACGAATTTCTCGTCCATTTTTTCTCCAGGAAAATATCTGCTGGTTACTTGTTTTTGAGTTTTAAAAAATGACAGGGAAAAGTAAAAGGGAGGCAACAAATCATATAGTTTGACTTCTGGGAAGTACCCGGGCTTATAGTTTACTCCTTGAAAGGAGGTGATCCAGCCGCACCTTCCGGTACGGCTGCCTTGTTACGACTTCGCCCTCCTTACCGAGCATACCTTGGGCACCCTCCTTCCTTGCGGATTGGAAAAGGTGACTTCAGGTATCCTCGACTCAGTTGGCGTGACGGGCGGTGTGTACAAGGCCCGAGAACGTATTCACCGCGGCCTGGCTGATCCGCGATTACTACCGATTCCAGCTTCATGCAGGCGGGTTGCAGCCTGCAATCTGAACTGGGGCCGGCTTTTTGGGATTGGCTCCACCTCGCGGTTTGGCATCCCTCTGTACCGGCCATTGTAGTACGTGTGTAGCCCTGGACATAAGGGTCGTGCTGACTTGACGTCATCCTCACCTTCCTCCGTGTTAACCACGGCAGTCCTCGTAGAGTGCTGCCTTTGCAGGCGAGTAACTACGAGCAAGGGTTGCGCTCGTTCCGGGACTTAACCCAACACCTCACGGCACGAGCTGACGACAGCCATGCAACACCTGTGCTGGCTTTCGCCTTACGGCGAATCGTTACCCTTTCGGGCTCCTACTACCAGCATGTCAAGCCCAGGTAAGGTTCTTCGCGTACCATCGAATTGAACCACATACTCCACCGGTTGTGCGGGCCCCCGTCAATTCCTTTGGGTTTCAACCTTGCGGCCGTAGTCCCCAGGTGGGGTGCTTAACGCGTTAGCTTCGGCACCGACCCGTATTACCGGACCGACACCCAGCACCCAACGTTTAGGGCGTGGACTACCGGGGTATCTAATCCCGATCGCTCCCCACGCTTTCGTCCCTCAGCGTCAGTTCCGGGATAGAAAACTGCCTTCGCCATTGGTGTTCCTGCCGATATCTACGCATTTCACCGCTACACCGGCAGTTCCGTTTTCCTCCCCCGGACTCTAAGTTGGCCAGTTTCAGTCCCGATTCTCTGGTTGAGCCAGAGGATTTCAAGACTGACACGCCCAACCGCCTACAGACCCTTTACACCCAGTAAATCCGGGTAACGCTCGCCCCTCCCGTCTTACCGCGGCTGCTGGCACGGGATTAGCCGGGGCTTCCTTTAGCGGTACTGTCAATTCTGAGGTTATCAGAACTTCCTCCCGCTCGACAGGGTTTTACGATCCGAAGACCTTCATCACCCACGCGGCGTCGCTGGATCACCCTTTCGGGCATTGTCCAAGATTCCTCACTGCTGCCTCCCGTAGGAGTCGGGGCCGTGTCTCAATCCCCGTGTGGCTGGCCGTCCTCTCAGACCAGCTACCCGTCTTAGCCTTGGTGAGCCATTACCCCACCAACTAGCTGATAGGTCTCAGGCCCATCTCCCGGCAGTCTACCTTGCGGTAGACCTTTCCGACCATGGTGATGCCACCAGGGAAGAATATGGGGTATTAGCTCGCCTTTCGGCGGGTTATCCCCCGCCAGGAGGTAGGTTACCCAAGTGTTACGCACCCGTTCGCCGCTTTCCCCCGCCGCTACCAGATTGCTCCGATTTAAGCGGGTTCGTCGCTCGACTTGCATGTGTTAGGCACGCCGCCAGCGTTCACCCTGAGCCAGGATCAAACCCTCGTTTGAATTGGCTCGTGGACATGTCGTCCACAAATTTTGAAACCCGAGTACTTCCCAGTTGTCAAAGATCAACTCTTCTGCTTTATTATACCCCGTTCACCGCTACCTGTCAAGATTTTCTCCTTACTTCTTCTCTTCTGGTGGTGGCGGCGGTGGTGGCACTTCCCCTGGTGGTGGCGGTGCCATTTCACCTGGTGGTGGTGTCGGTGGAGGCGGTGTCTTCTTCGGCATAGCCTGCTTGATGATGAAGAACAGCGCCACCAAGATAATAATGATCAGAATCGCAACCGCAGCGGGATTGCTCTTCTTTTCTGCCATATTTCACCTCCTTTTCCTGTTTAAGCTATAGGTGAAGGTTCTCCTTCACATTCTGCCATAATTATACTGATGCTCTTTCCTCTGTCAAGTTTTCAAACTAACAACTCTTCTGATGTGGCTGAAACCTGTTATAATGAACTATCTCGGCCAGGCTTTTTTTCGGCACATGAAAAACACCTTTCTCATCTCTCCAGTATTTCACCGAACCGCTAAAAGGTTCCACCACAGATTCTTCATCAGGATACCCTAAAGCCACGACCGAGTCAATAACATAGCCTTCAGGGATAGAAAGAAGTTCTGCCAGTTTTTCCCTTTTCACAGAACCTATCCAGCAACTCCCTAAACCTTCTTCTACTGCCTGCAGAAGAATGTTCTCTATGGCTGCAGCAAGGTCTGCAACAGGAGTTCTGGGGTTGACGCTGGTATTCTGGAGAGCCACAATATATGCAGCAGGCCTTTTACCTTCTGGAGGTGTTCCTTCTGGTGCGATATAACCAGCCCACGCCAGAGTGGAGAAGACTTTTGGTAGCAACATAGCCTCATGCACTATAATAAACTCCCACGGTTGAAGGTTACCACCACTGGGAGCTAATCTGGCAGCCTCCACCAGTTTTTGTAGAACCGGTAAAGGAACCTGCTCCTGCCTGAATCTTCTGATGCTTCTTCTTCTCCTGATAGCTTCGGAAACTTCCATAATATTCTGTAGTTTATCATCTGCTAAAACATAAATCAAGAGTGGTGTATAATATCTCAGGAAAGGAAGGAGGTTTCAGGATGCACGAATTGACTGTTGCCTGTAAACTGCTGGAATTCCTCGAAAAATTTTGCCAGGAGAGAAAATTAGAAAAAGTCCTGAGCCTGACACTAAAAGTTAACCCTTACAGCTGTCTCAGTCAGGAAAGTCTATCTTTTGCTTTTTCTACACTGGCTGAAGGCAAGAATCTTTTTCAAGACGCCCGGATTAAAATTGTTAAAAGTAAGGACCCAGCCAGCCAGGAAGTAATTATTGAAAGTGTGGAGGTGGAATCAGAAGGTGGCAGCGGAGGGGGTGGGATTTGAACCCACGGTACCGCCTTTCGACGATACAACGGATTAGCAATCCGCCGCACTAGACCTCTATGCGACCCCTCCTGCCCTTTATTTTACCTTTTTTGCGGGCTGGAAAAAAGGGATGACCGGGAATACTGAAAAGCACAGTCAAGTTTTGCTTTGTTTCTTCTGCTTTTCAGTATCATTCTGGTCCAGGACGAAAACTCTGTTCTTACCAGACTCTTTTGCTTTGTAGAGGGCAACATCTGCTGAGTGAATAATTTCTTCTTTAGTGTTACCGTGAGAGGGAAAAGTTGCCACTCCAATGCTGACAGTAATTTTTCCCCGGGGCTGGCTCTTTTCTTCTCCTTCAAATTTTTCTCTTTGCACTGTCTTTCTAATTCTTTCCGCGGTTTTCAGGGCAGATTTGGTGTCTGTCTCCATAAGCAAAACCAGGAATTCCTCCCCGCCATATCTGTAAACTCCGTCAATATTTCTGGTGTTTTTCAAAAATAAATAACTTAAAAGTTGCAGAATCCTGTCCCCTTTCTGATGACCATGGAAATCATTATATTTTTTGAACCAGTCCACATCAATCAGCAAAACAGAAAATTTGTTTCCGTACCGTTTAGAGCGCAGAACTTCCCTTTCCATATCTTCATCCATTTTCCGCCGGTTGAAACACCCGGTAAGAGGATCTCTTATAGACAGAGACCGGATCTCTTCATAGAGAAAAGCCCTTTCCAGGATAATAGATACTTCAGAGGAAATTAACTCGGCAAATTCCAGGTCCTTCCTGTCAAAAGCATTTTTCTTCCTGGAATCAAGATGGATAATTCCCTTGACTTCCTCTTCCACCACAATGGGTACACAGATTATAGATTGCATCTTGCATCCAGCTGGAACACACTTACCTGCTATCGGATCATCAGGTAAACTTCCGGAGAAGATGGATTGTTTTGTTTCCATAATATATTTTATCGCTGGGGAATTAACGGTCAGTTCTACCTGATGAAAATTTTTTGTAAAACCTTCCTCAGCCAGGACAATCACCTTTCCTTCCTGAAGCAGCAGAATAGCACAGCCATCACACTTACTTGTTTGGATGAGCTTTTCCACCAGTATCGGCGCTATTTTTTGTAATTCTAAATTAGTGCCGACACTTCTATGAATGTCGACAACTGCTTTCAGGATTGCTACAACTCTTTCCGATTGCCTTTCTGCGATATTAACCATCTTTTAACCCTTTAACTTTAAGATTTTATTTTATCATATATTTTGTCAAGTTGTCAGTAGTGTTGGGTAAATGGTCATAGAGATTGTTACCACCCCTGCTTAACTAATTTTGAAGGGATGATTAAAATAGCCGGTATACCGAAGTTTAATATATTGGAGCATTTTAATCTGCTCCGGAGAAA
>Ga0136652_1000161_pt1 | contig 37364 bp, 34 predicted proteins | sample ConPoolayeEmetaG_FD_94864 | JGI IMG/M metagenome (GOLD analysis project Ga0136652, IMG submission 94864) | Hot spring microbial mat communities from California, USA to study Microbial Dark Matter (Phase II) - Cone Pool mat layer E metaG... ...
GCTTGATCTCAACCAAGCCGCCGCTTGGTCTCCATCAGCCTCAAAACTAACTATTCGATTCTTCCCTCTCCCGTCGCCATCTTATATTAGTATACACCTCCCCCACAATTTGTCAAGTGGTGGGCCATTCTGGATATTTCCCGAACTTTTCTTCGAGAAGAAGCGCCTAGGAACCCCCCTTGTCCTGATCAGCTTATTCTGTTATAATAACCATTTGGTTAAACTAAAGGCAGCCCATTGCGAATAGCAGTTTCTGGAGTTTGCCTGGCGGAATGTAGCAATTACAGAGGTGAGTATGGCAGGAAAAGCCCTTGAAAGGGTAAAGGTTTTAGAATACGCCAGCTTCGTGGCTGGACCTTACTGCACCAAGCTTATGGCCGACCTCGGCGCTGAGGTGATAAAGATTGAGCCGCCCGGCGTTGGTGATGAGGCAAGAAGGAGGGGACCTTTCCCGAACGATATCCCCCACCCGGAGCGGAGCGGCCTCTTTCTCTATCTCAACACCAATAAGCTCGGGATAACCCTTAACCCTGAGACCAGAACCGGAAGAGCCATCTTCATGGAGCTGGTGAAATGGGCTGATATACTCGTGGAAGATAAACCCCCCAAGGTGATACAGGAGCTGGGGCTCACCTATGAAATCCTGAAGGAGATAAACCCCAAACTTATCATGACCTCCATCACCCCCTTCGGTCAGACCGGGCTATATCGTGACTACAAGGCCTATTGCCTCAGCATCAGCCATGGTGCTGGAGCAGCATATATTACCCCTATTGGCCAGTCTGAGTTTGAACTTGGACCCGTTAAAGGAGGGGGCTTTTTTGATGATTATTGCTGCGGCCTCAGCGCCGCCTCAGCGACACTGGTAGCGCTATATAGCCGTGAGATGAGCGGCCACGGCCAGCATATAGATGTATCCAAACAGGAGGCCTCGATCGGCTATGATAGGGTTGAGATTGGCCTTTTCGGCTCTGATGGGTTCGTCAGCAAGAGGGTGCGACCCGGGGGGGGGACGCAACTCCTGCCTTGCACGGATGGTTATGCCCTTATTGCCATGGGTGAAGACCGACACTGGGAGGCACTGCGAGAGGTCATGGGCAATCCTGAGTGGACAAAGGATGAGCGGTTCAAGGATAGGGAGGGTCGGGACAAATATGCCGCAGAGATTAACACTCTTATCGCTGAGTGGACGAAGACCCGCTCCAAGGAGGAGGTCTATCACAAAGTCGCCTCTGCAGGAATCCCTGCTGGAGTAGTTAGATCGCAGAGCGAGCTAATTGAAAACGATAATCAACTTAAAGCGAGAGGATTCTTCGTCGAGATCGAGCATCCGGAGGCGGGCAGGCTTGTATATCCTTCAGCACCATATAGGCTCTCTGAGACACCTTGGTGTGTAGAGCGCCCTGCGCCCACCATTGGCCAGCACAATCATGAGGTCTACTCAAAGCTCCTCGGCTATACCAAAGAGGAGCTGGTAAGGCTGAGAGAGGCAGGAATTATCTAGGAGGAGTATAGTGAACGGAAGGGGACTGGAAGGGGTAAGGGTCCTTGATTTTACACAAGTTTGGGCTGGCCCCTACTGCTCAATGCTTCTAGCTCTTAACGGGGCGGAGGTCATCAAGGTCGAAAGCGAGCGGAGGACTGACCACTCGAGGCTTTTCTCGGTGACCCTGGGCACTAGGTATAAGGGCAAGGACGAGTCCCCCCTATTTAATACCCTCAATCTCAACAAACTGGATATAACGCTTAACCTCTCCCACCCCAAAGGGGTTGAGCTCGCAAAGAGGATCGCCAGGGTGTGCGATGTTATAACCGAGAACTTCCGTCCCGGGGTAATGGCGAGGCTCGGGCTTGATTATGAGACGCTGAAAAAGGTTAAGCCCGATATTATCTACCTCTCCTCATCCTCCAGAGGGAGCACCGGGCCTGAATGGAACTATGCTGGCTACGCCCCCATATTTGCTGCGCTTGGTGGTTTGTCCTATATTACCGGTCACCCTAATGGCACGCCCTCCGCAATGAGTGGTCGCACCGATCTACTGGTTGGCACAACCGGCTTCTTCGCTATACTTGCTGCGCTAATTCACCGCTCGAGGACAGGCAAAGGGCAATATATCGATCTCTCATCCTCTGAGGCGATGAGCGTTCTTATCGGCGACACATTCATGGATTATGCCATGAATCGGAGGAATCAGACCCGGAACGGAAACCGCGACCCCGTCCTAGCTCCCCATAATTGTTATCGGTGCAAGGGTGATGATAAATGGATTAGCATCGCCATCGCATCTGATGAGGAGTGGCGAGCCTTCTCAAGTGCCATCGGAAACCCGGAATGGACGAGGGATGATAGATTCGCCGATGCGTATTCAAGGAAGGCAAACGAAGATGAGCTAGACAGGCTTATCTCCGAGTGGACAATGAACCATACCCACTACGAGGCGATGGAGATACTCCAGAGGGCAGGTGTGGCGGCGATGCCCTCCTTCAGCAGTGAGGAGCTCTTCGGCAACCCCCACCTCAAGGAGCGCGAGTTCACCAGTCAGATTGACCACCCCATAATTGGAAAGCTAACGCTGATCGGCACTCCCTGGAAGCTCTCGGCCACCCCAGCCAGGATCACTCGCCACGCCCCTTTGTTTGGAGAACATAACCGATATGTTTTTGGGGAGCTGCTCGGCATGGAAGAGGAGGAGATTGAGAAGCTTCGCAAGGAGGAGGTCATTTACTAAGCCTCTATTCCGACAATGTGTTATAATTTGTACAAATGGGATATTTCCTTGGCTTAGACATTGGCTCGGTAAACGCCAAGCTGGCTCTAATCGATGAGGAAGCTAGTGTAGTCCACCTCGGCATCGAGAAGATAACCTCCAGTCCCAATGCTGCCTATGCCTCCTTTATTTCAAAGCTGGGCGAGAAGTTCAACCTAGAAGAGATTATTGCGGCTGGCGTGTCCGGATCGGGTAGAAGTGTGATCCCCAAGGAGCTCAACTGGTCGGAATACAGTAGTTCGCTAGCTATTGCTTCAGGGCTACTTCATTTCCATCCAGACGCAAGAACTATCATACAGATTGGCGGTCAGAGCTCCCTGGTCATAGAGCTGGAGGATGGGCTGAGAAAGCCCTGGAAGGTGGCATCAAACCCTCTTTGTGCCGCGGGCACCGGCAGATTCCTCGAGCAACAGGCATACCGGCTCGGGATCAGCATGGACCAATTCTCCCGCCTTGCGCAGGGGTATAAGGGGACACCACCAAGGATAGCGGCAAGGTGCAGTGTTTTTGCCAAGACTGACCTCATCCATCTGCAACAGAAGGGCGTCCCAATTGAGGCAATGCTCCGCGGGCTCTGTGAGAGCATAGCTCGAATGACCACCTCCCTCAAGAAGGGGATTTTTAAGGAGCCAATCTATTTTGTTGGCGGTGTTGCTGCCAATAAAGCAATATTGGACTCCCTAATCGAGGTACTCTCTCTGAGAAACGGGCATCGGGTAAAGATAACCGTCCCCGAAAACTACCTTTATATAGAGGCTTTAGGTTCAGCTTTACTCTCAAGGGAATCCGGGAAGCGTTCAAGGGTGACCCTTCTTCCGGAAGCGGATGCCAAGCGAAGCTACTTCCAAATGCCGCCCCTTGAGAAAACCACACAGCAGGATGGCTGGGTGCGCCCGAAAGTAGAAAAGCCATTTACAGGCTACCTTGGGGTCGATGTTGGCTCCACGAGCACCAAGGCAGTTATACTTGACGAGTCGGGCACCAGGGTCATGGCAAAGAGCTATCTTATGACCGCTGGAAGGCCTGTCGATGCGGTCAAGGAGGTGTTTAGAAACCTGCTCCGGGATATCGGGGACAAGGCGAGGATTGCTGGGGTGGGGGTTACCGGCTCGGGAAGATACCTAGTCGGCAACTTCATCGGCGCCGATCTAATAAGGAATGAAATTACTGCCCAGACAAGGGCGGCTGCGGAGATAGACCCCGAAGCGGACATTATTGAGATCGGTGGTCAGGACTCGAAGCTCGTTATCAAGAGAAACGGCATTGTCGTTGACTATCAGATGAATAAGGCGTGCGCTGCCGGAACTGGAAGCTTCATCGATGAGCTGGCGGAATTTCTCGGTATTTCTGTCAAGAACGGTGATTTCTCCGCCCTTGCATTTAGGGCACCCTATACCATTGACCTGGGGACAAGATGCGCTGCCTTTATGGGGCAGTCGGTTGCCTCAGCCCGCCAGGAAGGAGTGTCACTTGAGGTCATAGCGGCCAGTCTCTCCAACTCCATTGCCAGGAATTATCTCTCAAAGGTGGTAGGCAACCGGAAATTGGGCGATAAGATAATACTCACTGGGGCAGTTTTCTACAACGATGCCGTTGTCTCTGCATTCAAGAAGGCACTGGAAGGAAAGACTACGATAGTGGCAGAGCACAAGGAGGTGAGCGGCGCAATCGGTGCCGCGCTCCTGGCAAAGGAGGAGGTATCCGGCAGGGGGTCGAGGTTTAAGGGATTTCAGAGGGTGATTGAGAGCAATTATAAGCTTAAAACCTTTACCTGTCGAAGGTGCGATAACAATTGTACTATAAGCCTGATGCAGGTGCCGGGTGAGGAGCCCACATTCTATGGTAGCCGGTGCGACCGCTATGATAGCCGCATCGGCCAGAAGCGGATAGAAACAGCCTTCGATAAACGCGAGAGGCTCTTATTTAGAGAATACAGGGAGGGGGCCGGCACCGGGCCTTCGGTTGGTATCCCCAGGGCGCTCATGGCATATGATTATGCGCCATTGCTTATCGCCTTCCTCAACGCGCTTGACGCAAGGGTTACTCTCTCCAGCAAGACCACCAAGCAGATCATAGAGCAGGCTGTTGAACTGAGCTATGCCGATAGTTGCTTCCCCCTGAAGCTTCTCCACGGACACGTAGCAAGCCTTAAAGATGTTGACTACATCCTTTACCCCTGTGTTATCCGGATGGGTGCCAAAGAGGGGGATGAGAACCAGAAGTATTCCTGCCCCCTGGTTCAGGCATCCCCCTTTATCATACGCCAGGCTCTCAGCCTTGACAAACGGCTACTTATACCAACCATCGACTTCAGCAGGGGCGACGCCGACACGATAAATAGCCTTGTCGATATCGCTATGGAGATGGGGTTTACAAGGAGACAAGGGAGGAGGGCCGCCATTGCCGGAATTCGGGCACAACGAAAGTTTGAAGCGGCACAAGCGGAGCTCGGGAAGAGGTTGCTCGAGGAGCTCCACCAGAATAAACAAATGGGCGTGGTGCTCTTTGCCCGGACCTATATGTCGCAGGACTCAGGGGCAAACATCGGCATAGCGGAAAAACTTGCCCAGCTCGGTGTTGTGCCGATACCCCTTGAATGTCTCCCGCTTGCTTCGGTAAACGTCAGGCAATACACAGACCGCCCCTACTGGTTCTCCGAAAGCAAGCACATCGCCGGCGCTGCCATAACGGCACAGGACCCGCAACTATATGGACTTGTGCTCACAAATTTTGGATGTGGCCCGAACTCGTTTATCCTCAACATTGTTGAGGATATCATGGGAGACAAGCCTTTAGGGCAGCTTGAGATCGATGAGGATGCCGCCGAGGCCGGCATTGTTACCCGCCTTGAGGCCTTCGTCGATACCATAAGGGGGTTTGCCCGCTCCAAGGTGCACTATCAGGTTTCGGCAAGGGAGAATATCTATCGCTCAGCGCCGACAACCGCCAAATCGAAGAAGCTTCTCCTTATACCAAGGATGGCTCCCCACGCCGAGATAGTGGCGGCAGCTATGGAAGCCTTCGGCGTCAGGGCCGTGGTGCTCCCCGAGCCAGATGAACGCAACCTCCTCTACAGCAACAAGGTGACATCGGGCAGAGAGTGCCTGCCCTATCGGGTGACCCTTGGCGACTTCATGAGGTTCTTCTACGAGAACGGGCATTACGGGATTGGGGTGACAGATGTCGAGGGATTCATGGGCAGCGCCTTCGGCCCGTGCCGATTCGGGAAGTATGCTGTGGAGCAGATGAGGCTACTCAGGGAGATGGGCTTTGATCTCTCAATACGAACCACCGTGTCAAACAATGCCTATGGCGATCTAGGGCTTGGTAAGGCATTTGAGCGGCTGGCCTGGCAAGGTATTGTTGCCATAGACTATCTGGAAAGGCTCCTGTGGCGCACCCGTCCTTATGAAAAGCGTCCCGGGGCAGCAGACGAGCTTTTCAGCGAATACCTGGCTCTAGTTTCAAGCCGCGTTCGTCAGAAAGAGGAATTCAATGATGTTCTAAAGGATGCAACTGCTAAATTTAAGTCTCTGATTGACCCGGAGAAGCCCAGAAGACCCCTTATTGGGATCAATGGCGAGATATTCCTGCGCTCCAACAAATTCAGCAATAGCAATCTGGTGAGGAACTGTGAAAGGGCAGGGCTTGAGGTTATCGTCTCGCCGATGGGGGAGTGGATCAAGTACATCCAGCACCGCAATATAGAAGATAGTGCCAGGGATAGGAAACTCAACAAGATCATCGCTGGCTATATAAGAAAGCTCCTCATAAGGTATGATGAACATTTAGTAGCCACCAATTTCAAGGATTTTCTTGATACCAAGGAGCCTACAATAGAGGATATACTGGCTTTCTCCAGCCGATATCTCTCTCCAAAGTGTGGCAGTGAGGCAGTGCTCAGCATCGGAAGCGGCGTTAAGTGGATGGAGAGTCCCCAGTTTAGCGGCGTAATATCGGTAATGCCGCATGGCTGTATGCCAGGGGGGATTGTAGCTGCCATATCTGAGAAACTGAGCACGATATACTCTAAGCCCTGGATCAGTCTCACCTACGATGGCTTCCTGGAGACTAACAACCTCGATAAGATTAACAACTTCGCCGAGGTGATAAGATTCGGAGCGCGGCATCAACAGGGTCACTAGAATAAATCTGTTCTTGTAGGCCTCCGGGCAGCAGGAAAGGAGAGGTCATGCCAAAGGCGATCATCAACGGGTTTGAGATGTATTATGAGACAAAGGGGAAAGGCTTCCCTCTGGTGCATATTCATGGTGGGTTCGGGGGGCTGGGCACCGGTGTTATGGAGACAGAGGCGCCGCCGTGGCGGGATCGCTTCGCCGAGCATTTCGAGGTGATCACCTATGATCGCCGCGCTGCTGGGCGCTCCAGCTACCCAGAAGACGGGTTCACCATGGAGAACTTCGCCAAGGATGTTCGAGAGCTGTTGCGCCACCTTGGTCACGAGCGCGCACACATCTGGGGCACATCGGCTGGGGGTCAGATCGCGCTCTGCTTCGGACTTGAGTACCCCGAGGCGGCAGCCAGCCTAGTCATTGCCGACTCAGCTCCGTGGCTCTCACCGGACGAGGAGTTGAAAGCTAAACTGCGGAGACGGATCCGGATCCTGAAAGAACAGGGGCCCGAGGCAGCCTACCAGGCGCGGGCGGCGGAAGGAACGGTGGGGCTGAACATTTTTGTGGGGCGACCGCCCCGGAGCGAGGAGGAAAGGCGTTCGCTTGAGGAGATGCTGGAGAGAACCCGGGCACAGCTAAAACAGATTCCTCGAGAGGAGCGAATTGCCAAGTATGCCGGTGAGCTCCGCAACTATTCGGCCTATGTCGATTGGGATGCCACACCACGCCTGAAGGAGCTGAAGCCACCAGCCATGGTCATCTACGGCACCGAGGACAGTGTCTTCCCGGCGCAGGGCAACCGCACTATGATCCAGCTCATCCCAAATGTAGAATATAAGTCCTTTGAAGGGGCTGAGCACGGGGTTACAGCCGAATATCCGGAGGCGCTCGATCTCATCTTCTCGTTCCTTAAGCGCTATACGCCCCAAAAGAGCAGGGCATCCTATTGAGCTTGTAGATCGTCGCCGGATATGGGGTTGCGCTAGGCGCTTTTGACCCAGTCAACAGCGTTCAGGAAAACTCGAAAGCCATCCCCATATTCCCTCCTGGGCTCCCTTGTCCACCTTGGATGCTGGGTCCAGCGGATGAAACGCTCAGGATGCGGCATCAAAGCGAAAACGCGTCCCGAAGCATCACAGATACCAGCGATGTTATCCTTCGAGCCATTAGGATTGTGGGGATAGCCGGCCTGGGTATTCCCGTTTTCGTCGGCGTAACGTAGAACTATGTTTGAGTCCTCTAATACTTCGCCCCAGGTTACCACCTTGCCCTCGGCATGGGCCACCGGAAGATACATGGTGCTTATCCCGCGAGTGAAGATGCAGGGGCTTTTCTGGTTAACACTAAGGTAGACCCAGCGACACTCAAACCTGCCGGAGTCGTTGCCTGTCAGGGTCAATCGGCCGTAGGCACCCGATCCAGGCAGAATGCCTGCTTTCACCAACACCTGAAAGCCATTGCAAATCCCCAGGATGAGCCCTCCGCCCTCAACAAACCTCTTTATATCCTCACCAAGCTTGAGCCTTAGTTCATTGGCCAGGATCTTACCGGCTGAGATGTCGTCGCCATAGGTAAAACCGCCAGGAACGACCATTATTTGGTAGCTGGAAAGAGGCCTCTCCTTTCGGAGGAGTTCATTCACGTGTGCTACATCCACCTCGGATCCAGCCTTTTCGAAGGCGAACGCAGTTTCATGGTCACAGTTTGTCCCCGCAGCTCGCAATATTAAAGTCCTGACCCTAGCCATCATTACTACTCCTACCAGCGAAGAGGACTGTGCCAGGCCTCCTTCAGCTCGGCTATGGGTACAGATAGCACAATCTCCCCATCGATGCCATAGACCTCCAGTTTCCCAGTTGCAGTGACCTCACCGATGGCAACGCAGTCAAGCCCAGCCATTATCCTCTCGAACTCATGCCTGTTCTCCGGCGCCACCTCCACCAGAAATCGGGTATTCGATTCCGAAAATAGTATGAAATCATTTCGCTCCATGGGCTCTGCCAGCGGAACCCTGCCCAGATGGATCACCATTCCGTATCCGCCGGAGAATGCCATCTCGGCAGCGGCAACCCCGATGCCTCCCTCGCTCAAATCGTGGCAAGCCCTCACCAAACCCCTTTCGGTGGCAGAGCTGAGGGCATCCATGAGCCTCTTCCCCTTCCTGGCGTCCACCTTGGGGACATTGTTGCCTATAAAGCCATGAAGACCGAAATAGTGCGACCCACCCAGTTCATTGTAAGTTGCGCCGACAATGTAGATGAGGTCACCTTCCTGTTTCAGGTCCATTGATACCGCCCGATCCACATCCTCCATCACCGCTATTGCCGAGATAAGGAGCGTATGAGGAATACAGATGTTCACCCCTCCGGCTTCATACTCATTGTAGAGGCTATCCTTGCCCGAGATGAACGGGGTTTCATAGGCAAGCGCAATATCGCAACAAGCCTTGGCTGCTCTCACCAGGGCACCCAGCCGGTCTGGCTTTTGGGGATTGCCCCAGCAGAAGTTATCGAGTAACGCCACCCTTCTAAGATCCCCCCCTACAGCGATGATCTGCCTCAGCGCCTCGTCCATAGCGGAGGCAGCCATCCAGTAGGGATCAATATCCCCATATTTGGGGTTGATGCCGCAAGAAATAATTACCCCCATTTCCGAATCCAAGACAGGTTTAATGATAGCAGCATCGCTGGGACCATCGTTATTTACCCCCACCAGTGGCTTTATAACACTGCCCCCCTGGACTTCATGATCATACTGGCGGATAACCCACTCCTTGCTACAAACATTCCACGAGCCAAGGATCTTTAGCAGGTAATCGCCCAGATCGGGCGGCTCCGGGAAGTCAGGCTCAACATGCTGAGGTTTTTCCCATTTCGCCTCCAGCTCAAGCTGGGGGAGCCCATTATGCAGGAATTCCATGTCAAGGTCACAAACAAGATTTCCCTCATAAAAGAGCCGGAGACGACGGTCATTGGTGAACTCACCAATGACGGTGGCCTCCACGTCCTCGCTGGCAAAGAGCGAGATAAGTTCGTTTGCCGAGGTTTTCGGTACAGCCAGCACCATTCGCTCCTGTGACTCAGATAGCCATATCTCAGTGTAGGATAGCCCGGAATACTTCAACGGGACTCGCTCCAAATAAACACACACCCCGCTATCTGCTCCCATCTCCCCCACCGCAGAGGAAAGTCCCCCTCCACCGCAGTCGGTAATTCGCCGGTATAGTCCCCGATCGCGCGCCTTTAATAGAACATCGATCAACTTCTTCTCCATGATGGGATTGCCGATCTGGACCGAGGCGGAGGAGATAACCTCCGATTTCTCTGTTAGCTCCCCCGAGGCGAAGGTAGCACCGTGAACCCCGTCTCGCCCGGTTCTTCCCCCCACCAGGACCACCAGGTCCCCCGGCTCATGCTCTCCCCTCTGGCTCATGTCCTTGGGCAATAGTCCTACCGTTCCACAGAAAACCAGTGGATTCGCCACATATCGCTCATCAAAGAGTATAGCGCCATTGAGCGTCGGGATCCCCAGGCGGTTGGCATAGTCGGCCACACCAGCCCGAACCCCCTTGAAGATACGGCGCGGATGTAGGACACCCCTGGGCAACCTATCATAGGGGAAATCGGGGGGGCCAAAGCAGAACACATCGGTATTAAGGATCGGTTTTGCTCCCAGCCCAGTGCCCAGAGGGTCTCGAATTACACCCCCGATCCCCGTTGATGCCCCCCCGTAGGGCTCAATCGCGGAGGGGTGATTATGGGTCTCGACCTTGAAGCACAAGGCGTGGCGACCATCGAAATCTATCACCCCGGAGTTGTCACGAAAAACGGAGAGACACCAGGGCTTCCCCAGCTCCTCGGTTACCTTCATAATTGTGCTCTCAAGCAGGTTATTAATAACCTCGTCGCCCATCCTGATCTTGCCCTTGAAGGTCTTATGCTTACAGTGCTCCGACCAGGTTTGCGCCAGCGTTTCAAGCTCGACATCGGTCGGATTGCGACCCAGTGCTGCAAAATAGCTTTGAATTTGCCTCATCTCATTCAGGTTCAACCAGAGCCGATCCTGGCTCAGCCCCATCAGCTCATCATCGTCCATCTGCAATATATTAATCTGTGTCAAAGAGAAGCCATATGTAGTTGAGGGAAGCAGCGCCCCCTCCTCCGCGGTGACTACATGCTGGATTACGCTATTGACGAGTAGTTTGTTAGAGATAGTTTCCAGATCGCTCGGCGAAAGCTCACCCGAAAGGTAATATCTCTTTGCAGTTTTTACCGATTCAACCGTTGTTATGCCCAGATCGAGGATGCCCTTCCTGACACTTTCCTCAACAGGATCCATGACACCTGGGTTATAGGCAACCTCGATAACATAGACATCCTCAGGCCGGGGCACCTCACCATATAAATACTCCTCAACTACAGGATCGGCCAGTAGCTCCTGGCAGATTCTTCTCACCTCAAACTCGGCGAGCCTGCCCTCCAGCAGATATATATCGCTGACCCTCGCCCCTCTTATAGTCGCAATGCCGAGGTCTAGGATATCCTTCTTAAGGGCTTCTCCTCTAGGATCCAGGAAACCGGCTCTTTTCGAGACCTCAATTCGAATCAAAGGGGTGCTCCTTCTACTCCCCCGCTTCACCTTCCCATTCTAAGCTTTGTGAGCCCGGCTATCAAGTGTCCGCCCCGACCCCCTCATGTGGCGCTCGACATCCTTCGGAACCAGAGCGCCGACCGGGCACCGGGCTACACACTCCCAACATGACTCACATCTGGACTTATTCCCAAAAAAGGCAATTTTGGTGTCATAGCCTCGCCCTACAAGTTCAAGGTCACTGACCCCATGAATACCTTCACAGGTTCGCATGCAAATTTCACAAAGGACACATCTATTGCGGTCATAGTCAAAGCAAGGATTTGAGGTGTCCAGGGGGAGTTCTACCTTTGGCAGCCTCAAGCGGCGCACCTTTTTTCTATCAATACGAACGTGAGCCATTATCCTCTGTAATTCACACTTCCGGTTTGCGGGGCAACCCCGGCAGGTCTCATGGTGGTCGGCAACGAGCAATTCAACAATAGAGCGACGCACCCTGTCAAGCTCTGGGCTTCTTGTCCTGACCACCATCCCCGGTTCCACCGCGGTTCGACAGGAGATCACAGGCTCGCTATCCCCGACCTCAACCAGACACAGCCGGCAGACTCCAGAGGGCTTTAGTTGGGGGTGATAGCAGAGATGGGGGATATAGATACCGTTCTGGAGCGCCACCTCGAGAATAGTTGTTCCCCTATCGGCCACAATGTCCGAGCCATCAATAGTGAGGGTAATCTTATTCATTAGCTGCTCCTGCCGAGCGAAGCGCCTGGCACACCCCGGCGGGGCACCGCCTTTCGTGGATATGGGCTTCATATTCGTGGCGAAAGTAGCGGATGGTGGTGAGCACCGGATTGGGGGCGGTCTCCCCCAGGGCGCAAAGGGAGCCACGGGCTACCGCTTCACTCAGCTCCAGAAGCAGGTCGATATCCTCTGCCCTCCCCTGTCCTCTGGTGATATCGTCCAAAATATCAAACATCTGCTTGGTGCCCACCCGGCAGGGTATACACTGACCACAGGACTCCCTACGGGTGAAGTCGAGGAAGTAGCGGGCGACGTCAACCATACAGGTGTCCTCATCCATCACCACCATGCCTCCGGAGCCCATCATCGACCCGGCGGCGACAAGTGAGTCGAAATCGACCGGCATATCGAGGAGACTTGCTGGAAGGCAACCCCCCGAGGGACCTCCGGTTTGAACTGCCTTAAAAGCCTTGCCATTGGGAATGCCTCCGCCAATATCGTAGATGATCCTTCGAAGCGTTGTTCCCATGGGCACCTCTACTAGACCATTGTTTGCCACCTTCCCGGTCAGTGAAAAGATAGCGGTACCTTTGCTTCTCTCGGTGCCTCTTGCGGCGAACCACTCTGCCCCGTGAGCGATGATCAGGGGGATATTGGCGAAGGTCTTTACATTGTTGAGCAGAGTTGGTTTGCCCCACAACCCCTTCTCCGCAGTGCGGGGGCGGGGGAGGGGCTTGGGCATCCCCCTTTTGCCCTCGATGGAGAGCACCAGAGCGGTGGACTCACCACAAACAAAAGCCCCGGCCCCTTGAAAAATCTCGATATCGAAATCAAAGCCACTCCTCAAAATACCCTTGCCCAGGAACCCTCGTTCTCTTGCCTGGGTGATGGCAATCCTTAAACGCTTCACTGCCAGCGGATACTCAGCTCGAACATAGATAATGCCCTTTTGAGCGCCAACGGCGTAGCCGGCAATTAGCATCCCCTCTAGAACTGAATGAGGATCTCCCTCCATAACCGACCGATCCTGAAATGCCCCGGGATCGCCCTCATCACCGTTGCAGATTACATACTTCTCATCGCCGGCTGCCCGGCGGCAAGCCTCCCATTTTCGCCCGGTGGGGAAGCCAGCCCCACCAAGCCCCCGAAGCCCGGAACGCTTCACCTCCTCAATTATCCCCTCCGGGGTCATCTCAAAAAGAGCCTTTTCCAATGCCTGATAGCCACCCCCGGCAAGCGCATCACCGATATCCTCAGGGTCGATATTGCCGCAATTCCTGAGCACCGTGCGCTGTTGCCTATTGTAAAAGGGGATATCGCGGTAGTAGGGTATAGGCTTATCGGTGGCGGGATGGCGGTAGAAAAGGCGCTCTAAAGGCTTTCCTTCCGGCAGAAGCGATTCAATGATGTCAGGCACGTCATCGGGTTTAACCTTTGAGTAGAAAACGCCCTCCGGCTCGACAACCACAAGCGGGCCTCGCTGGCAGAAGCCATGGCAACCGGTGCGCTTGACCTCGATCTCCCCTAAATTCCGTCTGGCTACTTCCCTTTCCAGCGAATTGAGGATCTGTTCCGCTCTCCCTGATATACAGCCTGTCCCCTGACAAACAAGAACTCGCTTAATGGACATCTCGCTCTCCCTGGCTCGGGGCGGGGAAAAGCTCTTCCACCTTTTCCGCCGTCATCTGGCCATGGACCTGGTTGTTAACCTTTATGCAAGGCGCCAGAGCACAGCAGCCAATACAGGCAACGCTTTCCAGGGTGTATTCCAGATCGAAGGAGGTCTCCCCTTCCCTCAAGCCCAGTGCCTTCTCTATACCTTTAAGGATCTGGGGTGCGCCGCGGATGTGGCAGGCAGTCCCCCGGCATATTGTAACCCGGTGTCTGCCAAGAGGGGCAAGCCTGAACTGGGCATAAAAAGAGGCTACCGAATAGACTTGACCCTCAGTTATATTGAGAAAGCCTGCAACAAGCTCTATTGCCCATTCAGGCAGGTAGCCAAAATTGGTCTGAACCTCTTGTAAAATGGGGATCAGCTCCCCCCTTTTCCCATCGTAGAATGACAGAATCTCCCTGAGGAGCTGTTCTTCGAGTTCCTCTTCCATAAAACTCCACCCTCAGCGAGCCCGGGGTCTGATCCAATCCGAGGAAATCCACGGCCTCCTCTTTTCAAGGACTTTGTCCCAGCTAAAGACCATACAAACTTGACGGCAAATTCCGCACCGGTTACACTTATCCGGGTCAGTATAAATATTCTTTTCCTTGGCTTCGAGGGTGATGGCGCGCGCCGGGCAGGCAGTAACGCAAAAGGGTGACGGGCAATGTTGGGGACATATCAAATTGAGCATCTCTCCTCCTTTTCGCCTGATTTATCCTAAAATCCTCTCCGCCTCTTCCATATCTGCCTCCATAACATAAGGGATACCTGAGACATCCGCCGCCTCTCGTGTCAGAGCCATCAGGTCATTTCTATCTATAAAATTAAGGGCAAATTTGCGGGCTCCGGCCATAAGCTGTCTCAAGCCTGTGGCAAGCCGATCGTAGTAGGTATAGACCGCTATTGCCGACGGCGGTATCCTCTCAAAGTCCTCCCCATATTTTTCCTTAAGCTGCGCCGCCGCAACGAAGGTTCGAAGCAGGGCATCCTGGTACTCCTTGCCCTTCCCGAAGGTCTCTTCCAGAAGCTGCCCCTGTGTCTTTCCCACCATGGCGGCAGTGAGAGTAGCTCGACCCATACACACCGCCCTGACATAAGGCGCACCCAGGGCTATCGCCTTGAAAATCTGATCCTCAAGGGCAATCCCACCGGCTATGGCGCAGCTAGGGACAAATGCCCCTTTCTCATCGAGCCTCTTGAGGAATTTATAGAGAAGGCTCTCAAGGTAGACCGTGGGAATCCCCCATTCGTTCATCATTCGCCACGGGCTCATTCCGGTTCCGCCGCCGGCGCCATCCACCGTGAGAAGGTCTATCTTGGCTTCCGAGGCGAACTTCACCGCCCGAGCCAGGTCTGCCGGTCTATAGGCACCCGTCTTCAGGGTGACATACTTGGCGCCGATCCTCCTCAACCTTTCCACTTCCTTCAGGAACGAGTCCTCATCCACCATCCCCAGGCGGGAGTGCCTCTCAAACTCCGTTATCCCCCCCAGCTTGTGAGCCTCTTGAACCACAGGGTTTTCGGGGTCGGGGATAACTATGTATCCCCTGCGTTTTAGCTCAAGCGCCCTCTCCAGGGTGGGCAGCTTAACCTCCCCCCCAATGGATTTGGCGCCCTGACCCCACTTTATCTCAATACCCTCCACCCCGAGTTTCTCCACAGCATATTCGGGGACACCGAGGCGGGTATCCTCAACATTCGCCTGAACAAGCATCGTTCCATAGCCCTCATACCAGTCCTTGTATACCTTAACCCTCCACTCAAGCTCAGGGGAACTTACAACTTTCCCGTTTCTAAACTCGGCATTGTGGTCCATGCCACAGACATTCTCTCCACAGACGAGAACCGCCCCACATATGGCAATACCGATAGCGGCACCCTCCCAGTTCACCCTGGCTATCTCAGTGGAGCCCAAAGCGCCGGTGAAGAAGGGAACCCTCATCTTTATCTTCCTCCCCTCGGCACCAATCTCGGTGGAGAGGTCCACCGCTGGGAAGGTGGCCTTATTTGGGTCAGCTTCAATACCAACCGCCCCAACGCATGTCCCCTGAATATTGAAGTGGGAGAGGTCCACCGGATAGTCCTTCTCCGCCCCGGCGACGACCTTCCCGAAGGGCTGAGGGTAGATGATTTCCCTTCCCCGAAGGGCTGACCTCCCCACCTCGCAATAGCCGGGGCAGCCATCGACGCAGTTGACGCACAGCCCGGAGATTGGTGAGGGGGCTACCCTCGTTGTGGTTACCGTCGCCGCACTTGCATTTGGCTTGCTAAAAGACATCTACTACCTCCTTATGTTTTTACTGGTATTCCCCTTTCCTTAAGATATCTCTTGGCTTGGGGAATAGATACTTCGCCAAAGTGAAAGATAGAGGCAGCCAGAACTGCCGCTGCTTTCCCCATGGCTACTGCTTCATAAAGGTGCTCAAGTTTCCCGGCCCCCCCCGAGGCGATAACCGGTATCGCTACCGCCTCGGCGACCGCCCTTGTCATCTCAAGGTCATAGCCCTCCTTTGTGCCATCAGTATCCTTGCTGGTGAGCAATATCTCCCCCGCCCCCAGATCCTCCACCCGCTTTGCCCACTCCACAATATCTATTCCTGTTGACTCGCTGCCGCTTCTAACCACAACCTCCAGCCTGGGAAGCCCACTACCCGGTGGATTCTTCCTTCCATCAATGGCAACAACAAGCCTCCCCCTCCCAAACTCCCTTGAGGCTTCTCTTACAAGTCCGGGATTCCTGACAGCAGCGGTATTGATTGAGACCTTATCCACTCCAAGCTCAAATAATGCCCCCATATCCTCAATACTTCCTATGCCACCGCCTACCGCAAAGGGAATAGTGACCACATCACAGACCCTTTTGACCCACTCGAGCCTCGTCTTTCTATTCTCCACGGTGGCAAAGATATCAAGGAAGACAAGCTCATCAGCACCCTCCCGGCAGTAGGCCTCGGCTGCCTCCACGGGGTCGCGGGCATCCCTTAGGTCTACGAATTTTACCCCCTTGACCACCCTTCCATCCTTCACATCTAGACAAGGTATGATCCTGACCTCTTTCACTTCATAGCTCCTGGAATTTGATCAAGTCCCGATACTCCATTACAGTGCACATAGCATGGTTTTCGGCCTCTATGCCAGCCTCCGCAGCAGCCGCTACGGGGTTCAATCCCCCGAGGAGGACCATGCCAATCCTGTTGAGTTCCACCGGCACTTCGCACACTGGCTCGCTGGTATCCCCCATCACAATCAGCCCTCTCAACCCCACCTCCCCAAGCCTGGCCACCACCTCCTCCGCAATCGGTCGGCACAACGCCGGTATCTCCCGGAAGTTGGCCAGTATTTTCCCGCTGCCAGTCCTGGCAACCTCCCTCACCGAAGTCATCCTGGCCCTGATGAATATCTCTGAGGGGTCAAGAGAGCTACCGGCATAGTGAATCAGTTCCACAAAACGAAGGGGGTTGTAGTTTCGAATCTGGAGTATCCCCGCAAACCGAGAGTCCATAGGGACACCAGCCTTGAGCAAGCAGCCATTGATCACAATGCTGCAAACCGTGGCAAAGCCCATTTTGCCCTTGGGAACGCTCAGCTCACCCAAACGCTCACCCTCGGAGGCTGCAGCAACCAGCCCGCTCACCGCAAGCCCCTTTTCAAAAGCGGGCTTCATTGCCTGGAGCGCCTTTTTGAACTTTTCCTTGGGGAAAAAGGAGACATTGACCGGAACCGAACCCGTGCGCTTCTCCCAATTGAAATCGGTGCGGAAGGCAAGCAGCTCAATTCTGGAGATGGCAAAACCAACCTTCTCCTTAACCAGAGTACTTCTTAACTCCTCGGCCCCTTGCTCTGTGAGCAGCCGACCATCACGCCGCCCGACAAGCCGGGTAAGTCCCCGCTCATCCATCAGCTTGAGGTGGTATCTCACTGCCCTTTCGCCAAGTTCAACCCCGTATTCCTTCAGGCGTTGAGCAATGACGCGGGCTCCTAAAGGCTCCTGGGATTCGCTCAGAACCCTCAGGATGGAGAGGACCTTTCTCCCTACGTCTTGCGTTTGAAAGCCAGTCACCATGCTCCTCATGAGACTGTAGGAAACCGTTTACCTATTCTAAGCAACTCAGGGGGTTTTGTCAAGGCCCGAATCTATTTGACGAGGCAAGCGCTCCCCCCTTTACAAAGCCCGATCTTAGGGCTAAAATGGATATACTTTGGGGCGGTTAGCTCAGTGGTTAGAGCGCTTGCTTCACACGCAAGAGGTCACAGGTTCAAGTCCTGTACCGCCCATTTGGTAGCTTGCTAAGAAGCCGAAGTGGCGGAATGGCAGACGCGCTACGTTCAGGGCGTAGTGTCCGTCAGGACGTGTGGGTTCAAATCCCACCTTCGGCATGCGCCTGTAGCTCAGTTGGATAGAGCGCAGCCCTGCGGAGGCTGAGGTCGCGGGTTCGAGACCCGCCAGGCGTGCCATGGGCGATTAGCTCAGCAGGTTAGAGCGTCTCTCTTACACAGAGAAGGTCAGAGGTTCAAATCCTCTATCGCCCACTATGTGGTAAGATATTGACCATGAACTGACCACTTCCCATTTGCTCTGACGATTCATACCCCCCACCCCTCGTTTCCAGCGCAGACCCTGTACACCCTGTTACGCAACCATTTTTGACAGGCGAGATAGCCGATGGTATGATGAAATCAAAGGTGATAGCTGGGAAGGAGCGTGAGTATATATGGGTGGCACTGTGGCGGTGTATCTGATAATCCTCCTCATCTGCATCCTGCTTTCAGCGTTTTTCTCAAGCACTGAGACCGCCTTTATCTCCCTTCAGCGGATCAGGATGAAGCACCTGGCGAGCACAGGAGTGGAGAGGGCAGAGAGGGTGGGCCGGATGCTTGAGCACCCTGAGAGACTCCTGGCTACAGTCCTTATCGGCAACAATCTGGTTAATACTGCTGCCGCTGTATTGGGGGCTGCAATAGTGGCCCTGTTCCTCAGCCCGCAGAGTGCCTTGATCGTCGCCACTGTATTGGTAACAATACTCCTTTTGGTCTTCGGCGAGGTCATCCCTAAGGCACTAGCTATTCGCCGCAGCGAGCGGCTGGCATTCCTCTACATCCGCCCCATTGAGGTGATAAGCTGGCTTTTTTCACCGATCGCTGTCACTCTAGCGCGGTTGAGCAGGGTGATCGGGACGGAACCAGTGCCTCGCACCCTGGTGACTGAAGAGGAGATCAAAACCATGGTCTCGGTTGGCCAAGAGGAGGGGGTAGTGGAAAGGGGTGAGGCTGACATGGTGCACAAGGTCTTTCGCTTCGGGGATAGAAGCACCAAGGAGTTGATGACACCCTCCCCTGATATAGTCTGGGTAGAGAAAGGGACTTCGCTTGACAAATTCCTAGAGATCTATGCTCAGTTCCCCCATTCCCGCTTCCCCGTACTCGACAAAGAGGCCGATAGAGTCATCGGAGTGCTCTCGATAAAGGATGTGCTCATGGCTCAGGCCACGGGCTCAGTCGGGAAGGGTGATGCCCTAGATGCGCTGGTTCGCCCCATAATCTTCGTCCCCGAGACAAAGCAGGTCGGAGAACTCTTCACCGAGATGCAGTTGGAGGGCAACCAGATGGCAATTGTGGTCGATGAGTACGGCTCCGTCGCCGGGCTCATAACCTTACAACAGATGGTCGAGGAGATCGTTGGCACGCTTGGGGATGAGCTGGCTCAGAAGGGCAAGGAGTTCGAGGCTATTGATGAACATACCTTCCAGGTCGATGGTAGCATGAGTGTGGAGAAGGCAAATGAGGAGATGGGGCTGGGACTGCCCAGTGGTGACTATGAGACAGTGGCCGGTTTTATCCTCAGCCTGCTGGGTCGCATCCCCGAGAAAGGGGAGCAGCTCAAATATGGCGGCCTTAGGATAGCGATCACGGAGATGAAGGGGCTTCGAATTGAGAAGATCCTAATAACCAGGGAGAAGCGTGGTGCAGCGCCTAAGGATTAGGTTCTCAAGGGGTGAAGAGGTAAAATATATCTCTCACCTCGACCTCATGCGTCTCTGGGAGAGGGCATTTCGCCGGGCAGCAATCCCCATAGCCTACTCTAAGGGGTTCATCCCTCGCCCCCGCATCTCGCTTGCAGCTCCACTCCCGATTGGGGTGACCAGTGAGGGCGAACTGATGGATGTCTTCTTAGAGAGGTGGGGCTCCCCTCTCTCCTTCGCGAAGATGGTGGGGGAGAAGTTACCCGATGGCATTGGTATTCTGGAGGTACAGCAGATAGCCCTGACCCTGCCCTCGCTTCAGTCGCAGGTTAGTTATGCAGAATACATGGTTGAGATAGAGACAGAAAAGAGGCGTGACGAGATTGAGTCGTCTATCAGCACCCTGCTTGCTACTGAAAAGTTACCCTGGCAGCACATGAGGGATACCGGGGTGCGCCGGTATGACCTCCGAGCTTTAATCGATGATCTCTGGCTACTGGAGATCTACCCCTCAGGCTGTCGCCTGGGGATGCGCCTTCGAACCGATAGCACGGCCGCAGGGAGACCAGAGCAGGTAACTCAGGCGCTGGGCTTTCCCAATCATCCCAAATCTATCCATCGGACTAGACTAATTCTGGCAAGAAGGCGATTATGAGGCTTATCCTGGTGAGACATGGCGAAACCCGCTGGAACGAGGAGCGGCGTATTCAGGGGATCGGCGACACAGAGCTGAACGAAAGGGGCAGGAAACAGACCCAGTACCTGGCCCAGGCACTTGCCAGTGAAAACGTTGTCGCCATCTATTCAAGTCCCCTAAGCAGAGCCCTGAAGACAGCTCGTGCTATTGCTCGGCCTCATAACCTTGAGGTGCAGATTGAAGACGCGCTAAAGGAGCTAGATGCCGGTGAACTAGATGGTTTGACTACAAGTGAGATAGCGGCGCAGTATGGTGATTTTCTAAAGGAATGGATAAAAGGCTCGCCCACCCTGAAGATGCCGGGGGGTGAGTCAATAGCTGAGCTTCGGGATAGGGCCTGGGAGGTGATCGAGAGGATCATAAAAAGATATCCCGACGGGGTTGTTATTGTGGTCAGCCACTATTTCGTCATCCTAGCTATTATCTGTCAGGCGCTCAACCTCGACCTCGTTCACTACAGGAGATTCAGGCACGACGTGGCTGCGATAAGCATCCTTGATTTCGGGGAGAGGGGGGCATCACTTCTTCTGCTCAATGATACCTGCCATCTAGAGAAGATGGCCGCCTCCTAGTATAGGTTGATGGTGTGGAGGGTATGGGGCTTAAAGAAAGAGTTTTAGATTTCGTCCAGGCTCACGGGCTTATTCATAGCGGGGAGACCATCCTGGTTGCTGTATCAGGGGGGCCCGACTCGGTCTGTCTAGTGCATTTGCTGGCTGAGCTCAGGGAAACCCTAGGCGTGGGGCTTCATATTGCCCATCTCGATCATATGTTGAGGGGTGCTGATTCTGAAGCTGATGCTCAGTATGTTTATGACCTTGCGCGCCGCCTCCGCCTGCCCTGCACTATCGGGCGACGTGATACAAATGGCTATCGGGCTCGACACGGCCTGTCCCTCGAAGAGGCGGCGCGCCAAGTTCGCTACAACTTCTTCGTTGAGATAGCGAGTGCCATCGGCGCACATGCTGTTGCTGTTGGCCACACCGCTGACGATCAGATTGAGACCATCCTCATGCACCTAGTTCGGGGGTCAGGCATCGCCGGGCTTAAGGGGATGCAGCCGATTACGGTGTGGAGGGGGCCGGCAAATCATTTGGTAGTGATAAGACCGCTACTGGAGGTCACCAGGAAGGAGACCGAGGCATACTGCAAGACACATCACCTTGAGCCGCGCAGCGACTCCTCAAACCTCTCCTCGGCCCACCTCAGGAATCGATTTCGCCATGAATTGATACCCCTGCTCAAAGGCTATAATCCAAACATCCGCGATGCCCTGCTCAGAACTGCCCGCTCCGCTTCCGACCAGCTCGCCTTTCTCGATGAGCAGGTTTCACAGTTGTGGGATAGGGTGGTCAGCGAGGAGGGGGGCGAGCTTGCCCTTGACGCCAAAGCCATCTCCCGTCTTCCCCGGGCACTCAAACATCACCTGCTGCGGGAGGTCTTGAGGCGTATGCTCGGCGATCTCACCGATATCGAGTCTGATCATATTGAACTCGTTAGCTCAGCGTTATCGAAATCGGCAGGCAAGAGGTTATCATTACCCGGCGGGTTGGTATTATCAGTAGGCTATGATACCTGCGTAATAGGTCGCCAGCCAGATGGCACTTGTCCCTTCCCTCCTCTAGAAGGGGAGTATAAGCTCAGCATCCCTGGCGATACCACGCTTCCGGGCTGGAGGGTAAGGGTAAGTATCGTCCCGCACCCGGAGAATAAGGCCAGGGGATTAGGTGCTGATCTCGACCTTGACCGGGCAGGCACTGATTTGGTTGTGCGAGGACGGAGGCCCGGGGACAGATTCCAGCCATTGGGGATGAAAGAGTTAAAGAAACTCCAAGATTTCATGGTTGATTCCAAGATTCCACGCCCCTGGCGAGACCGGGTGCCTCTGGTGTGCTCGCCTGAGCATATTCTATGGGTGGTCGGCTGGAGGATCGATGAGCGGGCCAAGGTAACCGAGGCCACAGAAAGGGTTCTTCACCTTGAATTTGAGAGGACAGATGATAGGGGGAGACAGGGTAAAGGGGACTAAGGAAATCTATATTCAACAGTTATTCTCCTCGATAGCCGATAGCTACGACCTGGTTAATAGCTTGCTCAGCTTCAACCGGGATAAAGAGTGGAGGAGATTCGCTATCTCCAAAACCGGGGTTAGCCCGGGAGACAGGGTGCTCGATGTGGCAACCGGGACCGGCGAACTAGGTTTGGAATTGATTAGGATGGTTGGGGAAGGGATTAAAGTTATCGGAGTTGACTTTTGTCGGGAGATTCTCAGCATCGCTCAAGCCAAGCTGACAAAAGCAGGGTGCAATAATCTGGAGCTTGTCCAAGCAAAAGCGGAGGTTCTTCCCTTTTCAAATGAGGTCTTCGAGAGTGTCACAACCAGTTTTGCCTTGAGGAATGTCGCTGATTTAGAGCGAACCTTTCGGGAGATGGCACGCGTGGTCAGGGAAGACGGGAAAGTAGTCTGCTTGGAGTTCTCCCAGCCTTCAAATAGGATACTTAGAGCCATATACTATCTGTATTTATTCTATGTCGTCCCCGTTATCGGCGGGCTTATCTCCAAGAGTAGAAACGCCTACAAGTATTTTCCTCAATCTATAATTGACTTTCCCCCGCAAGAGAGAATAAAGGAGATTATAGAGAAAAGTGGGTTTGCGCGGGTCGACATCTATCCTCTCACATTTGGAGTAGCTTCAGTGTATGTAGGGGTAAAGGAAAAAAGGCAGGAGAGGGTTTAGACATTATCCCTGGCGATCAGGGCAGCTCCCAGCGCTCCAGTAATCTGCGGCTCCTCTGGTACCAGGATATTCCCCCCCAGCCTCTGCTTCAGCTCCTTGATAATAGCGGTGTTCTTTGCCACCCCACCGGTCACCACCACATCCCCGCTCACACCCACCCTGCCCGCAATCTCCAGGATTCTATCCGCCACTGCTTTATGCAATCCAGCAAGGATGTGCTCTTTGGGCACCCCCTTATGAATATGCGATACGACCTCAGATTCGGCAAAGACAGCGCATCGGCTGCTAACCTCCTCCACCCCCCCCGCCCTTAGCGCTATCTCACCCATTTCTTCAAGGGGAACCTCGAGCACCTTTGCCATAGTCTCCAAAAAAATCCCTGAACCGGCGGCACACTTATCGTTGCTGACAAATGATTGAACCCTTCCCGTTTCATCCAGTCTTATTGCTCGGCTGCTCTCAGCGCCGAGGTTGATCACTATCCTAGCCGAGGGGAACAGCCAATGGGCCCCCCTCGCCTGACACACCACCTCAGCGCTCTGTTTACTGGCGAAGGGAACACTGCTGCGCCCGCAACCAGTTGACACTACATACTGAATTTCAGCCAAGGACAGGCCTGCCCCCCTTGCCGCCTCCTCCACCGCCCTGCGAGAGGCGATAGCCCCTTCCTCACCGGTGCTCAGTATGCTATAGGATAGGATGTCATCGCCTTCCAGGATAACAGCACACACGTTTGCCGAGCCTACATCCACCCCAGCTACCGCCATGGATTCAGCCCCCCACCATCTCTAAGAATACCTCGCTCCTCAAGCCTCTTCATATAGAATATTCATAGAGGTGGCAATCGCAAGCCCTCAAATTATGGACTATCACCCCTTTAACCCCAGCCCCTTCAATCATTTCCATGACATAGTTGAGCCTCGCCTAGAGGCAGGGGGTTTTTCAGGGGTCAACCGGATAGAAGAAATATCTACTCCCCATCATGTCCATTCATCGGCCATGTCGCACTCAATAAATAGCCCTTTCAATCACCCCCCTCTCATTTAACCTTTCCCTAGCAAAAAGGGCTGCCCCCAGCGCCCCCACAATCTGTGGCTCCTGCGGTAAAAGAGCCTTCAGTCCCACCTTCTCCTCAATCCGGCGCACAACACCAATATTCTTAGCGATGCCCCCAGTGATAACAAAATCGCGCTCTACCCCTACCCTGCGAAGCAGGGTATAGACCCTCCTTGCCACTGCCTCATGTAACCCGGCGAGGATATCCCTCTTGTCCCTCCCCTCCCGGATGAGAGACGCAACCTCAGATCTCCCGAAGACAGCACAGGTGCTATTGATCCTCACCTCCTCTTTTGCCTCAAGCGAGAGCTCGCCGAGTTTCTCTAATGGCAGCCCCATTACCTTTGCCATTACTTCAAGGAACCTGCCTGTCCCGGCAGCACACTTGTCGTTCATCACGAAATTCCTCAGCCTCCCCATCCCATCGCACCTTATCGCTTTGCAGTCCTGACCGCCCATATCAAGTATGGTCCTCGCCGAGGGGAAAATCCAGCTTGCCCCTTTGGCATGACATGAAAGCTCAGTTACCGTTTCATGGGCAAAGGGAACAACGACCCTGCCATATCCCGTGGCTACAATGTATCCAATATCGCCCAGACAAAGGCCGTCTCGCCCCTTTAGTGCTTCATCCATTGCCCTCAGAGCCGAGCCAGCGCTCTCCGCCCCGGTGACAATAATACTATAAGAGAGTATCATCCCATCCCCCAATATGACAGCCTTAGAGGTCGAAGCCCCAATATCGACTCCAGCAGTAATCACATTCCCTCACCCTGTCGAGACTCTGCCAGATTCTAGGATACCACGCGGCGATATGGTGTTCAAGCGAAACCTGTGGAGAGCCTATTCTTAAGCCGAGCACCCAACAAAGGGGTAGAATCTTGGAGGAAGGTTAATTATAATAAAGAAAAAGGGTGAGATCAATCGTGTGGCTTCCCGCCAGATAATAGGATAGGGGGTAGAAGTGGGGATTAGACTCTACAAGGAACCAAAACTTGAAAACCCGGTCCTGATTGCTAGCTGGCCCGGGATTGGGAATATCGGGTTAATCGCCGTGGATAGCTTAAGAGAGCTGGTGGAGGCTGAGGAATTTGGAGAAATAGAGCCCTGGGACTTCTTCTATCCCCGCTCAATATCAATAAAAAAAGGAATCCTCCAGACGCTGGAATTCCCGAGATGCAAGTTTTATTTTCGGACTGCTATACACCCACCCCATTCCCCCAGCGGCGGTGGATCGGTTTGGAAAAGGGATTTAATATTTTTTGTCGGGGAAGAGCAGCCCGCTTATGGAGGGCAGATGTACGCCGAGGGGAAAAAGGCATACGAAATGGCTAATCTTGTCTTGGACGTTGCCATAAGATTCGGCTGCCAGAGGATTTATACCTCTGGGGCGGCCGTAGCCCCAATCCACCATACCATGAGACCGAGGGTTTGGGTAGTGCCAAATAGAGAGCATCTGATCGATGAAGTAAGAAAATACGATAACGCAGTCCTGATGTCAGATATTGAGGAAAGAGAGGGCCGGGGAAACATCACCGGTTTAAACGGGCTTCTGCTCGGGGTAGCAAAGAAGAGGAATTTAGAGGCTATATGTGTTATGGGTGAAATTCCGATCTATCTTCAAGGGTCTCCCTGGCCTTATCCAAAGGCCTCAAGGTCGGTTCTGGAGGTACTGTGCAAAATGGTAGGGATTCGGGTGGACCTGAGCAGCCTCGATAGATCGGTCGAGATGGTAGATAGAAGCATTGAGGAGTTATACCGGCAAATCCCATCGTGGATGAGAGAGCAGCTTGACAAATTGAAATACGTTACCTATACCATGCCCACGGAGTCAGGACCAATCACTGAAGAGGACAAAAGAAGGATCATGGAACATATAGATGAACTTTTTAGGAAGGGAGATCAGGAAGGTGGAGAAAGGCCCCTTTAGGCAGAGCAGAAAGCCCCGGTTAAAAAGCCCCTCCCTTATAGTTGGATGGAGCCGGGACGCGGGTTGTCTCGGGCCGGGGGTCATCGATTACCTGAATAGAAAGCTGGGAGGCAGGGAGTTCGGTGAGTTTGAGCCGGTGGATTTTTTCCCGCTAAACGGGGTCCAGGTGGAGGATGACGTGGCGCAGTTTCCCGAAAGCAAGCTTTATGCCTGTGAAGATTTTGATCTGGTGACTTTCAAGAGCGACCCGCCTGTTGGTGAGTGGTACAAATTCCTAAACTCGGTCCTGGATGTTGTGGCTCAAGACGATTGTCGAATTCAAGAGCTATACACCGTTGGTGGGATGGTTACCCCGGCACCTCATACCACGCCGAGGCAGTTCTTCGCCGTCGCCAGCTCTCTGGAGATGAAAGTGCTTCTAAGCCATTATGATCTGGCCGCCGAGACAGATTACCAGAGTCCCCCCGGGCAAAGACCAACACTAAGTTCTTTCCTCCTGTGGACAGCCAAGAGAAGAAATATCCCGGGGGCAAATCTGTGGGTGCCTATACCTTTCTACCTGGTGGCGACGGAGGATCACACGGCGCGGCGAAAAGTCCTTGAGTTCTTCGATAAAAGGTTTGGTTTGGCACTCGATTTCCAGGAGATTGACGAAAGGATTGCCAACCAGAACGAAAGGCTGGCTCAAGTAAGGCTTCGCTTCCCTGAGATTGATAACTACATCGGGAGACTGGAGAGCAGCCTTGGCTTATCTGAGGAGGAAAGCGAGAAACTGGTTAAAGAAATAGAGAAACTCCTGAAGGGAAAATGAGGCATGGGGCAACTTCCCCAGCGAAGACTTGCCTGAATCGAATTAGCGGGGTCTCACCAGTAAGAGAGGGCGGGAGACCCCCAGCAGAACCTTCTCGGCGACACTGCCATAGGCCCACCGGCTGACTCCAGAGCGGCCATGGGTTGCCATAACGATGAGATTAAAAGGATTTCTATTCGCATAGTCAACGATCTCGTCAGCGGGCTTGCCCACCAGCACCACTGACTGCACCCTAATCCCAGCATCCTCGAGGCGCTTCTCGACATCAGCCAGGTACAGTCCACATACCCGCTTGGTCTTAGCTGTTTCCCGCGCCACACGCTCCTCCCAGGTCAAGGGGGCAGTAGGAGGATAGTCCGATGGAACGACGGGGGGCTCGCCGACCATGAGCAGCACCACCTCTACAAGCTCAGCACCGCGCTGTTTGGCCAGCGCCTCGGCGTGGGGAAGCGCCAATTCCGCCAGCTTTGAGCCATCCAGCGGCACCAATATGGTTCTCTTTGGCCATTTGTCATAAACAATCTCCTCGGGAATCCCGGCTCGAATAAGCAAAACAGGGATCTTTGATGTGCGGAGGACTTGGTCAGCCACGCTCCCGAAGGCTAATCGTCTGATTCCGGAGCGGCCATGGGTTGCCATGAGGATCAGGTCGACATCGTTCTCATCAGCATAGCGAAGGATTTCCTCAGTGGGGTCGCCAACAGCCAGCACACCTTGTGCCCTTACTGCTTTGCCTCCTGGTTGAATGCCCACTCTCCGCTGAACCTCTTCTGACTGGCGGCTTACAATCTCAGCCGCCCGCTCGACATAGGCTCGATGCAGAGGAGCCATTTGGCGTTCCTCTGGACTATAGACATGAAGCAGAACTACATCTAGGTCTAGCCTCCCAGCAAGTTCTTTGGCATAAACAAAGACGGTCTCAGCCAGCTCCGAGCCGTCCAGGGGAACAAGCATCTTCTTATACATTGTTGGCTCCTCCGGTTGTGGATTTGATAATATACTGTATCCCCCAGCGGGATAGCGCTATTTCTCACCTACCCCTAAATGCTGGCTCCCTCTTCTCCAAGAAGGCCTGTACCCCTTCCTCTATGTCCTCTGTTTCCATGCTCAGCTTTAGCCAATACATAGCCAGGTCGGTGAGGGTCATTTCATTCACCAGTATTGTCTGCCACAGGTATGTCTTGGAATATCCTATTGTCTTTGTCGGACCACTGGCTAGCTTCCTAGCAAATTCCATGGCTGTAGATTGCAGTTCATCATGGGGCACCACCTTATTAACTATGCCTATTCGCAGCGCCTCCTGGGCGTCAATCGGCTCGCCGGTCAGGACCATCTCCCTTGCTCTATTAAATCCTACGATCCAAGGCAGAAGAATTGAGCCCGCAAATATGCCTCTCTTTATGTATGCTGTGGCAAACCTTGCCCTCTCTGAGGCTATCCTGAAGTCACACCAGAGGCAGATCTCGAAGCCAGCACCATAGGCAATTCCGGGTATGACAGCTATTACAGGCTTGGGTATGTCCTTTACCGCTTTGCAAATAGGGAAAAAGGCCCCCAGCCTTTCCCACCCTAGCCGCCGCGGCACAGGCGGACGTTCCCCCATCCCACTCACATCGTCACCAGCGCTAAATGCCCGACCAGCGCCGGTGAGCACAACTGCCCTTATCTCGTCGTCATTATGGCATTTCTCAAAGGCCTGAACAACCTCTTCAATTAATTCGAAGTTCAATGCGTTCAATTTTTCCGGTCGGTTTAGGGTTATTGTTGCAATGCTGTCCTCCCTTTCAAAAAGAACATTCTTGTAAGACATAATTGGTTGCCCCCTTTTCTCCTTTTAGTCGGATGATGGTTAGCGCACAAGGCCGCTGGCGGTACCGACAACCACCTTCTGCCCGTGCTGATTCTCGCACCACACATCAAGAATCAGCCTGACTGCGTCGCCCTCGGTCACCTTCTCCCGGACAATCCCCCTGGTGGTTATCTCATCGTCTGGCAAAACCATGCCAGTAAAGGTGATAGAGATTTTGCCTCCGAGGTAGCCAACGCCAAAGAATTTGATGAGCAGTTCCCCTACGTATTCGGCGGTCTGCATGCCCGTTCCAATCGGCTGGGGAAGCCCCATACTTTGGGCCACTTGGTAATCGGTGTGGATATTCCTGCTCGCTGGCCACCCGGCGTAGAGGCGCATCTTATCCAGGGTTACCTTCTTTGTAATAGGCTCAAGCTCAAAACCAACCTCCGTCTCCCTGCTGGCAGTGACCCTCATCGGCCGAAATGCTGTGGGATCGATAGGAAGCGTGCTCATCCTGCTCCTCCGATAGCTTTATCCCTGAGGAGGGGAACGACCGGAGTCCCTCCGACAACCTTCATGCGGACGATCTCCACCCCGTCCTCGTCAACAACCAAATGCTCACTTACAACGTAGTCCCTCCCCTTCCTGGTGTACTTGTCCTCTATCCTCCCGGTCATCTTGTATTTCTTTCCCACCTTAATGGGGTTGATGAACTCGTACTCCTGCTTGGCGTGGACAGCGCCACCGGGAGGGTAAGCAAAGTGCCTGAAAAACTGCTCTAGTGCCTGCATTCCCAGGAAGGTTGGTGAGGCAATTCGCCCTCCAAATGGGGAATCCTCCATATACCACGGGTTATAATCATCATTGGCCCAGGCGTTCCTCTCAACCATCTCCTTGGTGACGATGAACTCCAGCGGCTCGAACTCTTCGCCTACCTTGATTTTGTCGAACTCAAATTCATGACTACCAAACTGCCGCACCATCTTTACCTCCACCATTTGTCAGCCGGGACAGGCTCTCCATCTTTTTACCATGACGCCAGATAAATGGCAACTCCTTAAAGATTACTCAGGGAATTTGTTCCAAATTTTAACACCCGCCACCCACTTCTTCAAGTGATGCACTCAGGGGTCAAGAAATAGCCCATCCTTCTAGGCTGACTTAGAGGTGAGAGCCCACACAGTTATCAGCAGTTAGTGCTTACCATCCTTTGATGAAAGCAAATACCACCATAAGTTCTAACTATTGGTGGCAGCGAGTATTACAGAAAAGGCTTTTGAAGGGGTAAGGGTTTTAGAATACGCCAGCTTTGTAGCCGGCCCTTACTGCACCAAGCTTATGGCTGACCGGCAGCGGAGCGGGCTCTCCTCCATCTCAACACCAACAAGCTAAGGGTAACCCTCGACCCCAAGAAATCCACCGCAAGAAGATATTCCTTGCCCTTGCCTGGTGGGCGGACATACTGGTTAGGGATAAGCCGCCAAAGTTGATGGAGGAGCTGGGGCTCACCTATGAAATTCTGAAGGAGATAAACGTCGGCAACCCGGCAAAGGTTCGCCGCCCCGCTCCCCTGCCTGGGCAGCATAATTCCTATGTCTTCGGCGAGCTACTGGGCACGAGCTACGAGATCCAGAGCCTGGAGGAGCAGGTTATCTATTAAGGGGCCGAACCAGAAACATAAGGGAGGGAGGGGATGAAAGTCCCTTCCCTCCCCACGGCCAAGTAAACCTCTAAGCCGAATTCTGTTCCCCGACGCTGTCGGGGTGGTGACCATTTATCTGGGGTGACAGTTACCCGCCACCTCAAGCGACCAACCCGAGGGTGATAGCGAGGCCGGGCGTCCTCTTCCCCCCTATTTGGTCTTGCTCCGGATGGGGTTTGCCCGCCACTGATGTCTCCATCAGAGCGGTGAGCTCTTACCTCACCATTTCACCCTTACCGCGACTGATCGCGGCGGTATGTTTCTGTGGCACTTTCCGTAGGGTCACCCCTCCTGGGAGTTACCCAGCATCCTGCCCGGTGGAGTTCGGACTTTCCTCAGGAAGAACACGTCTTCCCGCGGTCACCCAGTTTACTTGGCTAAATTTAGCTTACCATAAGAAGCAAGGGAAGTCAATCAGCAATGTCCACTGAGCGCCCTGTGGCTTAAGGCATCCGCTGCCCTGTTCTCTTCTCTTGGGATATGGACTATCTTAAAAGAGTGAAATTTTTCCAGAAGCTGATGGACTTTCTCATATAGTGGCTTTAGCCCCGGCTTCCTCACCCGGTACTGCCCCGTAAGCTGCCTCACCAGAAGTTGGGAATCGGCTCTCACCTCGATATCCTCTACATCCAGTCCTGCTGCTGTCTCCAGCCCAACGATGAGCGCCTCGTACTCCGCCTGGTTATTTGTTTTTCTGCCGATAGCCTTTGATATCTCGGCTATCACCCTTCCCCATTCATCGACGATGACGATACCTATTCCGGCGGGACCCGGGTTGGGCTCTGCGGCACCGTCAGTGTAAATAATCAGGCGCTTTCCCCTCATACTAATCCATATATAAGATCCGCTCGCAGCTGCTGCACTGCACCAGTTCCTCGCCCGATCTAGCCCGTTGCAGCTCGCTCAAGGGGAGGGTGATCCGGCACCCCTGACACATCCCACGCTCTATCCTGGCTATCGCTCTTCCCTGCTTTTTTGTCTTCAGCTCCTCATATAGCTCCAGGCTTTTGTGGTCAATCTGTGCCACTAGGCTACGCCGCTTCTGCTCCCGGGAGATGAGCCTCTCCTTCACTTCACCCTGTTCCCTCAGGAGCTTTGCTTGCCTTTCACCCCACTCCCGCTCAATATATTCCAAATCACTGCTTGCTGCCAAGACCTTGGCTTGGGAAGACTCGACCTGGCTCATAATATCGAGAGCCCTGTCCTCCTTCTCCCTCAGGCTAAGCTTCAGGTGCTCCACCTCATCCTGAAGCTTTGTCAACTCCTTGGGATTCCTTATCGATCCCCCGTAGAGCTTCCCCTCCAAGGAGGCGATCTTTGCCGCGAGGTCCTCTATCTCCCATTCGGTGGTTCGCTGCTCCCTTTCAAGCTCAGCCAGGCGGGTCTTTTCCCTAGCAAGCTTTGATCGTGCTTCAATCAAGGCGTGGTTCTCCCTCAACTCGCTCTCCAGCCGCCTCAGAGCCTCTCTCCAGGCTTCAATCTCAAGGTCAAGCTCTTGTAGCTCGTATAGCTGCTTCGCTCGGCTCGCCATCGAGCCCATTCTAGTTCAGGAGAATCCCACTGTCAACGAGAGCAGGTCAATCGATGCCCCGTGAATCTGGCTCGCTAGAAAGCATTGACTTTATGCCGAGGAAGTGTCAAACTATAGCCAAGCTGGTCACGCGACATACCGTGGGAGGTAGACGACATGCCTGACAAGGCGCATAACATCCCAAATTCAGCCCCTCTCCCGAACAACGATTATAATGTCTATGGCGAGACCCTGGGCATGCCCAGGGAGAGAATAGCAGAATTACAGAAAGAGCAGATCGCCCGCATAAAAAGGCAAAGACAACAGGTGCAAGAGGAAAAGATGTCCGAGCTTGCCATCTACCGTGACCTCAGGACGGAGTTTGTTGGTAAGAATATTCTTTATTTGCCAGTCACTACCTCCACTATGGATATTGCAAAGCAGGCGGTGAGCAATAGGGCAGCGGAGGGGACTATTGTTATCACCGATGAGCAGACAGCAGGAAGGGGAAGAGCGGGGCGAAAGTGGCTTTCCCCACCAGGAAGCAGCATACTCCTTTCAATAATCGTTAAGCCAAATCTGGCTCAGCTATCACGCCTCAATATGGTTGCCGCCCTGGCGACGGCACAGGCCATCGAAAAGACAACTGGAATAAAGCCCACAATTAAGTGGCCCAATGACATTATCATCGAAGGAAAGAAGGTAAGTGGTATGCTTATTGAGGGCGATATCCAGGATGAGGTGGTTAACTCCGCTGTCGTCGGAATCGGGGTGAACATCACCCTCGACCCATCAACCATCCCCGAAATCAAGGACACTGCTACCAGCCTCCGCGTCGTGCTCAGGGAAGAGGTCTCTCGCCTGGAGGTATTGAGAGCTCTGCTTTTGGAATTTGAGCAGCTCTATAAGGCACTGCTTCACGGGGAGGATATCCACAAGAAGTGGCTGCGCCGTCTAGAGACACTGGGGAGGCAGGTGCGGGTGAAGATGGGCGATGAGGATGAGGAGCTTGAGGGGTACGCCGAGTCCGTTGACAGTGAGGGACATCTCTGGCTACGGCGCCCCGATGAGAGCCTTGTTGAGATCATAGCCGGGGATGTAATGCTGCGCACATAACTAATTGGAGGTGGGAGATGGTTTTAGAAAGTTTAAGCCTAGAGGGTAAGGTTGCCATCGTTACCGGTGGCGGCACCGGTCTGGGGAAGGCTATGTGCCATGCGATGGCAAGGGCTGGTGCTGACATTGTAGTTGCCGCCCGGAGGGTTGAACCCATTGAGGGGACGGCATCTGAGGTGAGGGCGATGGGGAGAAGGGCAATCGCTATCCCCACTGATGTCACCAATTCCCGGCAGGTGAATGCGATGGTGGAAAAGGCTATCTCCGAGTTTGGCAAGGTGGATATACTGATCAATAACGCAGGCGGGGGAGACCAGAGAAAACCGATCTGGGATATAACCGACGAAGAGTGGCGCCGCGGAATAGACACCAATCTGACCGGGACATTCTATTGCTGCCGGGCGGTGAGCAGGCACATGGTGGAGCGAAAGAGCGGAAGGGTGATCAATATCGCATCCGGTTACGGGCTAAGGGGTGACCGGGACGTCTTTATGTATGCTGCTGCCAAGGCGGGGGTGATTCTGCTCACCAAGTCACTGGCGCTAACCTGGGCAAGGGATGGCATCCGGGTGAACTGCATTGTGCCCGGTTTCTTCGCCACTGCACCCATGGATATCCCCGAGGTGAGACAGTACATCGAGTCCAGGGGTCGTTTCATCCCGGTGGGGCGGGTTGGTGAGCCAAGGGAGATGGGCCCCCTGGCTGTTTATCTCGCCTCTGACGCCGCAGACTATGTAACCGGTCAAATCTTTATTGCGGATGGCGGAGGGCTGGCCGGCGGATATGCCACTACCGGGTACGCCCCTGTCATCCCTTTGGATAAATAACCAAGAAAGGACAGTTTACCATGGTTCTCAGCGAATTTAACCTAGAGGGCAAGGTGGCCATAATAACTGGAAACGGCAAAGGTTGGGGAAAGCACCTGGCTCTTGCGCTGGCGGAGGCAGGTGCCGATATCGTCCTCGCTGCCTCGAGTAAAAAGGCAATCGAGGAGACAGCCAAAGAGGTGCGCCAGATGGGTCGGAGGGCCATCGCCATCCCCACTGATATCTCCAAATCCTCCGACATCGAAAAGATGGTTGAGATGGCAATCTCGCAGTTCGGCAAGATCGACATCCTGGTAAATAGCCCAGACCTTGAGTTTGCCAAACCCTTCCTGGAGGTAACCGAAGGGGAATGGCACCGGGTGATAAATACCAACCTGACCACGGTTTTCCTCTGCTCTCAGACGGTGGGCAAGCATATGGTAGCACAGAAGAGGGGGAGGATTATAAACGTTATCTCCGGCCTTGCGATGAGGGGTTTATCCAATAGTGCTGCTTACTGCGCCGCCAAGGGCGGCGTAATTCAGCTCACCAGGGCTCTAGCCCAAGAGTGGGCACGAGACAATATCAGGGTTAATGCCCTGGGACATGGCTGGCTCTCTGAGGAGACTATCAGCGAGGAGGAACAACTGAAGGATCCCCTGGTGCGCTATATACCGGTGCGGCGCCTCGGTCGCCCAGCAGATTTAGGGGCATTGCTGGTCTTCTTGGCCTCAGACGCCTGTGACTACATCACAGGACAGGCCTTCTTCGCCGATGGTGGTGTGCTAGCCCATACTTAGGCGAGATGGGCGGGGCACCTTTGGTGCCCCGCCCAGAAAACTGTTTTCTTAGTTAGTCCCCTCGCCCCCGGGAACTCTTCTACTCGCCATAAAGGCGTTTAAGATGTCCAGAGGCAGGGGGAATATCACCGTGTTAGTCCTCTCAGTGGCTATGGTGGTTAGGGTTTGGAGATAGCGGAGCTGCAGAGCCGCCGGCTGGGTAGCAATCACAGCCGCCGCCTGGGCAAGCCTTTCTGCTGCTTGATATTCACCCTCGGCATGTACAATCTTCGCTCTCCTCTCCCTCTCCGCCTCAGCCTGAGCCGCCATAGCTCGCTGCATCGTCTGAGGAAGCTCCACATCCTTGATCTCAACCACACTCACCTTAACCCCCCACGGCTCGGTCTGCTCGTCGATAATCTGTTGAAGCTTTTGGTTAAGCCTATCCCGCTCGGCGAGCAGTTCGTCGAGCTGTGATTGACCGAGGACACTTCTAAGGGTGGTCTGAGAGATCAGGGAGGTTGCCCTCACATGATCGAAAACCTTGACCACAGAGTCCTCAGGGTTCATCACCCTGAAATAGACCACCGCATTCACCTTCACCGTCACATTGTCTCTGGTTATCGCCTCCTGCGCCGGCACATCCATGGTGACCACACGGAGATCGACCTTCCTCATCCGCTCAACAAAGGGGATGATAAAGAAAAGACCGGGACCCCTCGCCCCCACCAGCCTCCCCAATCGGAAGATCACCCCACGCTCATACTCTTGCACGATCTTGATCGCCGCCGAGAGGACTATGATCACCGCTACTGCCACTAAAGCCCAGACGATCCAATTCAATTTTTCACCTCCTATTTAGACTTGGTTACCCAGACTTTCAATCCCTCAACCTTGGTAATTATCACCTCCTCTCCAGGTTCGACTTTACCGCCCTCGGCTATTGCCTTCCATCTTTCCCCTTCAATGAAGACCATCCCCTCAGGGTCAAGCGGTGTCTGCGCCACTGCCACTCTTCCCAAAAGCCCCTCGTATCCGGTGGTTGCCCTCCGGCGATGGGCACGAACTACCGCCCAGATAACCAGGACAATGCAGATGGTAACCACCGATACCATCCCAACTATAAGGCCCTTGTTTATCGGAGGCAGTAGGGGATTACCGCTAAAAAGAATAAGTGAGCCCATGACAAGCGAAGCAACACCTCCCAGAGTTAACAATCCGTGGCTGGTAACGAGTAGCTCGGCAATAAAGAAAACAAACGCCAGGACCAGGAGCAGCACTCCACCCCAATAGGCATCAAGGGTGCCCAGGGAATAGAGGGCAAGAAGCATCGAGATGGCGCCCACCACCCCTGGGAAGATCGAGCCCGGGTTGGATAGCTCTATGATGAGACCGAGCATACCTATGGTGAATAGGATATAGGCGATGTTGGGATCGGCAATCGTTGAGAGAAGATGCTCCATCGCATTCATATTTATGTAAACTGGAGTCGGGTCTTGAATATCGATGATCACCCTCTCACCGTTATCGAGGGTGACTTCCATTCCATCAAGCTGAGAAATGAGGGAGCTGAGGCTATCAGCACGCAGGTCGATAAGATTGAGTTCAAGCGCCTGGACATCGGTATAGGAGGCAGCCTCACGAACCGTCGCCTCCGCCGCCTCAACATTGCGACCGCGTGCCTCGGCAACACTCCTCATCCAAGCGGCGGTATCTTCCGTTATCTTGCGCTGCATCTCCTCAGTCATCTCACCCTCAAGGCTCACCGGGGTCGAGGCACCGATGCGACTCGCTGGCGCCATCGAAGCCACGTGAGCAGCAATGGTGATGAAGGCCCCGGCGGAGCCAGCCCAGCGGTTCACATATACCACTACTGGGACCCTAGCCTCCAAGATTCGCTCCACGATGTCCTGCGTTGAGGAGAGTAGCCCGCCGGGGGTGCTAAGCTCAACTATCAAGACACTCGCTCCACGATCCTCGGCAAGCGTGATGCCACGGTCTATGTAGCCAGCAACAGGGGGGTTGATCGTCCCATCAACCGTGAGAACATAGACATCAGAGCCGGCAGCGCCCGCCCCCTGTGCCAGAAGGACGCTAGCCATCAGCAACACTAAGAGAAGAAATATCACTCTGCGCATAGGATAATCCCGTAGCATTATAATTAGACTATGCCACTTTTGCAAATAAGGCCACATGTTGAATGGCGTAGCGAATTGGTGTAGAATAAGGCAGCATTTCTCAAGAGGCAGGAGGAAGCTATTACATGGAAAGTCGAGAGAGAAGGTTGAATTTCGCCCTCCCATTGGGACATCTTCAAGCTGACACCTTAGGAGTTCTTCGAGAGGGGGCATATCAAATAAGAGGCTACGACCCGGATGCCCGCGGCTATAGACCTTCGGTCGATGATAGCGAAATATCGCTCAAGGTGCTTAGGGCACAAGAGGTTCCAATCTATGTCGAGGAGGGGTTCCATGATATCGGTATTACCGGGCATGATTGGATCAAGGAGACCAAAGCGGATGTTGAGGAGCTTTGCGACCTCAGGTTTGGGGGGGTAGAAATAGTCCTCGCCGTCCCAAAC
>Ga0136652_1000162_pt1 | contig 37202 bp, 35 predicted proteins | sample ConPoolayeEmetaG_FD_94864 | JGI IMG/M metagenome (GOLD analysis project Ga0136652, IMG submission 94864) | Hot spring microbial mat communities from California, USA to study Microbial Dark Matter (Phase II) - Cone Pool mat layer E metaG... ...
GAAAAGAATGGCTCGCGATCCAAAAGCTGGCCGCCGGCGATGCGGCCGGCCCATTCCCAGTAAACCGCGGCATCGCTCCTCGGATTGGCAGCCAGCGGGCTGGACGCCAAATACTCTAACAGCAGAGCAAGCCTCAGCCCGGCCCCGGCCAGCAGGATCCCGATCAGCACCGGCCAGAACCACGCGGGTCCCGCTGCCTTCCCGCCCGACGACTGCCCTGGCGAGCCGATCATCTGAGCCGCTCCGGAGCTATTCCGCGCCGCCGATTATCATCGACCCCGACGCCGCTTCTGGTACTCGGCGGTCACCCTGGATCGCAGGCCGCCCCGCGGATTCCAGTCGGTTTCCACCCGGATCCAACGCGGGCGCAACGCCCTGACCAGGTCGTCCAGTATGCGATTGGTGACCGCCTCGTAAAAAATGCCCTGGTCCCGGAAAGCCTGTAAATAGAATTTCAGGCTCTTCAGCTCCACGCAGACCCGGTCCGGAACATACTCCACCGTCACGGTCCCGAAATCGGGCTGACCGGTCAGCGGGCAGCGACTGGTGAACTCAGGCGCGACGTGCCGGATGAGGTAGTCGCGTTTGGGGTTGGGGTTGGGGAAAGTCTCCAGGCGGGGTTCCGCGCATCCAGCCATCATGCTCCTCCAAGCAACCCTATCCCCCGGCCGACCACTTCCCCGAAAAAGCGCACTCGCACCGCCGGCGGGGCCCGCCGCTCTGGGCCCGGACCCGGTCCCCTTTCGCATTGCGCTCTTGATCCTGCCCGCCCGGCCGGTTGCCGGCGGGTGGCGCTACCTGTCTGATAAGCCCGACCGCCGGAAACTGCAAGCACGCCCGGCAGTTCAAACCGAGGGCCAGAACAAATGCCCAGGCGGCCCGGCCGAATTCCTTTCGGACGGCAACAGCGCACGAATTGCCGGCCGCGTTCCGGATCGACGCGGTTTTTCTAATTCCCGTAGCCGCGGCACAGATTACACTTAGGTGCCATGGAGACCAGCGGCGGCATTCTGGGCCGGCTTTTCGAGAAAGTACTCGGGTACATCACCCTGGGTCTGATCGTGCTATGCGGCCTGGCACTGTGGCGGATCGGTCCGGAAGGACGGACCGCGATCTGGAACGCCATCTGGCGGACCGCGGTGTGGCTGGGGCTGGCGGCCGGCTTGCCCTGGCTGACACGACTTTTCATAGCCCGGGTGCTGGAGATCGGCTCCAACTGGGCCGGCGCCGCGCTGCTGGCCGTGCTGACTGGCATCGACCTGCTGGTTGGGCGACTGCTGATGCAGGGCTGGCCGGACAGCCTCTGGGGCTGGATCGCCGCCCTGACCGCCCTGGCCATGGCCGGGCTGTATAATTACCTAGTGACCGAGTACTTAGCCGAACAGGCCGGCGGGTAGGCACCTGATGACGACCAAATATCAACCTGGCCTGCGGGTCAGCGAATACCTGCTGGAAACCTGCCTGGGAGCCGGCACCTTCGGCCAGGTCTGGCAGGCTCGCCACCACATCTGGGAAAACGAGCGGGTCGCCATCAAACTCCCCACCGAGCCGCAGTACGTCCGCTTCCTGCAACGCGAGGGGATCATGGTCCATGGCCTGCGCCACCCCAATATCATTCGGGTGATCGGCCTGGACCCCTACGCCGAAACCCCCTACCTCATCATGGAACTAGTGAAAGGGCCCTCGCTGCGCGAGGTGATCCGTGACCATCCGGATGGAATGGCCATTACCACCGCCCTGGTGGTGCTGCGCGGAGTGTTGGAGGCCATGGCCGCGGCTCACCAGGCCAATGTCATCCATCGCGACCTCAAGCCCGGCAACGTCCTGCTGGCCTTGGACGGCCGGCCCCTGACCTCGCTCCGGGTCGAGGACGTCAAAGTCGGCGACTTCGGCCTGGGCGTGGACAACGCGGAGACCCTGCGTTCAATAATCGAACAGTCCGCCTCGATCGAGCGCGATCAGCAAAGTACGATCATTGCCGGGACGCTGGCCTACATGGCCCCGGAGATTCGGGAAGGGACGGCTCTGCCGGGGCCGCGCGGCGACCTTTATTCGATCGGGGTCATCCTGTTCGAGATGCTGACCGGCAAGCGACCGGCTGGCGCCGAGCTGCCGAGTACACTGCGGGCCGACGCGCCCGCAGCCCTGGACGAGGTTTTCCGCCGACTCTACGCCCGCTATGAGAACCGCTACCGGGATGCCCCGGCCGTGCTGAGCGATCTGGAAGCCCGGCTGGCCCCCCGTCCGGCTCGTCGCCCGCCGGTCCCGGCCGGCTCCTTCCAGACCCCCGTCACCCGGACGGCCGAGTGCCCGGCCTGCCACAAACCGGTCCAGGCGGACGACCAGTTCTGCAACCACTGTGGGACCCAGCTTGTGGCCCGGATCCGACGGTGCTCGGCCTGCGGAGGTTACCCAGGGCCACAAGATCGGTTCTGCATCTTCTGCGGGGCGGCCCTGCCCAGCTTGGAGTAAGCAGCGGTGTGCCTGGCCGACGGCGGCATCGTGTTCGTCTGGGTGGCTGGGGTCCTGCTGATCGGACTGGTCGGCTTCTTCGTCGTCATCCTGGGCCTGGCGGCGCGTTTTATCCGCCGCCTGTTCAGCATGATTCTGGGTCACCACGGCCCCCCGTCGCAGGACGCCGTCTCCAGACCAGGCGCGCAATCCCCCTGCCGCAACCTGCGCTGCGGGTACCTTAATCCGGCCGGGGCCCGATATTGTGCGCGTTGCGGCAGCCGCCTGGACGGGGTGGCAGACGTCAACAGCTATGGATGAACGCAGCCGTCATCGTCAGTTCGAGGATCAGTTCCTCCAGCAGCTTCGGACCCGGGCGGCCGAGCTGCTCCGCCGCGGCCTGCCGGCCGATTACTTCCAACTCGAGCAGGTCCCCGACGGCGTGGACGGGGTACGGGCAACGCTGGTGCGCCTGGAGCGATTCGACCGCGATTTGCTCGAGCAACTGCCGGGGACCCGAGCCGTCCAATTCTCATTCCGGCGCCGGGTTTTCGGACCTTTCCATAAAACAGTGGCTCGGCTGAGGGCTCAGGTGCTGGCGCCAATCGAGGCCCTAGTCGACGGACGGCCTCCCGGCCCGGTCGGACGCGAGCAGGTACTGGATGCCCTGGCCCGCTACGAGCTGCTGCCGGAAAAACAACGCCCCAGCGGAGTGGTCTTTGCCAGCCCCACCGGTTTTACGCCGCAGGCCCGGGCTCTGGTTCATTCCGCAGAGCGCCCGACTCTAGTACTGATGGGCGGACGCAGTGACGGGGGCTGGGATGTGGAGATGCCCGAGTCGGTCCGGCAGGGACCCTGGGCCCGCCTGTTCGAGCTGGAGTCGCAGGACGAACGGCTCAAGCGTTTGCTTTATCATTTGAACAAGAACCTCAGTCGGCTTGAATCCACCGGGCTGTCCGTGCCGGAGCTGGCTGAGCAGCTCGGCCTGAGCAGCGGGGAGGCCGAGCGCCTGGTGCGCCAGGCCTGCCGGCAGGATTCCCGCTTGCTGACTGTGGTCCATGAGGGGACTATTCACGTTTGTCGCAGCCCCCTGGCGGACGAGGGCAATACCATGAGCCTGCGAAGCTGGATTCGAAGACTCCTGCGGCTGAAGCCCACTGTCCCCGAACAGGTGCGGACTCTGACGGCTCAGCGGGTGCAGCTTGAGCAGCGCCGACAGGAGGTGGATCAGCGGTTGTCAGCCCTGGAGGCCGAGGAGCGACAGGCGCTCCAGCAGGGGGCCGCCGCCACCACCGACGCCGAGCGAAAACAACTCGCTGCCCGGCTGATGCGTACCCGGCGCGAATTGCGGCGGGTGCGGGCTCAGGCCAACCTCTATACGCAGCAGATCGACGTTCTGGGCACGCATATCCACCATCTGACGTTGGCTGAGCATGGCAGGCGAATCGAGCTACCCAAGGCTGAGGAACTGACCCGTCAGGCGGCGGAGGCGGAGCAATTGATGGCTGAGCTGGCCGCGAATGCCGATCTGGCCGCCAGCATCGAGGTCGGAGCCACTTCTCCACTGATGGCGGAAGAAGAGGCTGCCATTCTGGAGGAATTCAGGCAGGCCGCGGCCGCCCGCACTCCGGCCCCGGCCGCCCAGGCGGCGCCCGGCGACAGCCCGCCGGCCAAAGAACCTGCGCCGCCCGCAGCCGAAAAGGGCCGGGCTGCCCGCCCGGAGCTAGGTTGAATGCGCACGTGCAACCCTGCCACCGACCTCAAAACCCGAAGCGCCGGCCAGCGCGGCCGATCCAGGCCGCTGCCCCGCCTGAAGGTCCCGAGCAGACCGGCCCCGCCGGGCAGGCCGGGACAGGTACAACGATAGGCAAACCACCATGAACTTCTTCGAATGGCTGACGAGCAAGCGCAAGAGTCTGTCCGGCATGAGCGTCTCCGAGCTGCGGGCCCAGGAAATGCTGCTGGCCAGCGAGCGGGACCGGATGCAGGCCCGGATCCGCAAGCTGGCGGCCGACAAGCAGAAAATCGTCGAGCAGGGCGCAAAAGAGAAAACCCCGGAGATGCGCCGGACCTATGCTCAGCAGTTCGATCTGCTACATGCCGAGCAAATGATGGTGGCCCGGCAGCTCAACATCCGCAGCAAGGAGCTGCTGACCGTGTCGCGACTGCGGATGCTTCGGGAGAATTTGCCCGCGGGCCGGACCTGGGCGGTCGGCCTGACCATCCGCCCGGCCGACCTGACGCTGATCGCCCGGCTGATCGAGAACGAGCAGATCACGACCGAAATGTACCAGCAGCGGCTGGACGAGATTCTGGCCCTGGGGGCCCAGGCCGAGGAAGCGGCTGCCAGCCTTTCCCCGGCCGGCCAGGAACTGCTGCGGATCTGGAACGACATGGACGCCGGGCTGATCAAGGACACGCAGGCCGCCTTCGACGAGGCCGAACGCCGGGTGCGCGAGCGGGGAGCGGAGGTGTAGCCGGAGCGGACCTTCCCACGAGGTAAGTATGGCCCTCTTCAAGTCCAAGGAAGAACGCCGGCTGGAACGCGACATGAAGATCCGCCAGGGCATTCGGCGGATCGAGAAGTCCATCGCCGAGCAGAACAAGTTCGCCGACGAGTTCATCAAGAATGCCCGACAGGCCAAACAGATCGGCGACCAGGCCGCCTATCAGTTCATCCGCAACTCGCTCAAGAAGACCGCCACCATCAAGCGGATGCTCGAACGGCAACTGCTGGCGGTCAAGAACGCCCTGCTGATCAAACGCCAGGCCGAGGCTACCGCCGACTTCGCAATGGCCATGAAAACCATGGCCGCCGAGGTCAGCCGGCTGTATGGCGATACCGACCTGCTCAAGACCCAGATGGATTGGGAGCGGGCCATGATGCAGTCGCAGTCCATGGAGGAACGGATGGCGATGTTCCTGGAGGGCCTGGAAGAGTCCGCGGCGGCGGACGTCTCCCGGGCTCCCGCCGAAGCGGTCACCGACGAGGAAATCGACCGCATGATCGAGGCCGAGGAGCAGGTCGAGCAGGCCCGCGAAGCCCAACAGATGAGCGCTCTGCGGGCCGAACTGGCCCAACTCAAAGGCCAGGGACTGAAGGAGACCAAATAGATGCCTTCTGGATCCGACCGGCACGGCAGGTCCGGCGGCCGACCCGCCGGCCAAGCACACGCGGCCTGGGGCCGGGCTGAGCGGGTCGGGCAGTTGGTTATCGGACGTATTCCCACTGAGGCCCACGCCTGAATGCCCGCCACCTTCGCCACATTCAAGCGTCTGAAGGACAAGGGACTGGCTGCCCTCCGGGCTGGTGACTACCTCGGCGCCCGACCCTATCTCATCCAGGCCGCCGAGTGCATGATCGAGATCGCCGAGGAAAACACCGACCCCAGGCAGCGGGCCGAGCAGGAAGCCTACGCCCGGGAACTGATCGAGCTGGCCAAGGAATGCGACCGGCGAATCGCACGGGGCGAGGCCGGCCGACCCTCCCGCGGCGAGCGGGCCCGGGAAGATGCCGACTCCGGAGCCCGACCCGAGGACTGGATCGTTCGCGAGAAACCCAACGTCCGTTTCGCGGCGATCGCCGGCCTGGACGAGGTGAAAGACGAAATCTGCCTCAAGATGATCTACCCGTTCCAGCATCCCGACCTGGCCCAGCGTTACGGCATCAGCGTCGGCGGCGGCCTGCTGCTCTACGGCCCCCCCGGAACCGGAAAGACCATGTTCGCCAAGGCCATCGCCTGCGAGCTGGACGCCACCATGTTCGTCATCAGCCCAGCCCACATCATGAGCAAGTGGGTTGGCGAGGCCGAACAGAACGTCAAGAAGCTCTTCGACGCGGCCAAGAGCGAGAAGAAATCGGTGATCTTCATGGACGAGGTCGAGGCCCTGGTTCCCCGGCGGCGCGACCAGCAATCGACCGTCATGCAGCGGGTGGTGCCGCAAATCCTCCAGGAAATCGAGGGTTTCGACCGCAAACCCGACCGGGCTCTCATGTTCCTCGGCGCCACCAACGAGCCCTGGAGCCTGGACCCGGCCATGCTGCGACCCGGCCGGCTCGACGCCAAGATTTACATCCCGCTGCCGGATGCCGAAGCACGCTTCAAGCTCTTCGAGATTTATCTGGGCAAGCGCCCGCTGGCCGACGACGTCGACCTGGCCAAGCTGGCGGAGATGACCGCCGGCTACAGCGGGGCCGACATCAAGGCCATCGCCGAGCGGGCCGCGACCCGCCCGTTCCTCGAATCCATCGCCGGATCTCCCCCGCGTAATATAACCATGGCGGACCTCCAGGCGGTGATCGCCGACACGCCGCCCTCGGTCAGCCGCAAAGACGTGGAGAAGTTCGAACGCTGGGCCGCGGAGCAGTGAACATGCGCTCAGTCGGGATCGCCTACGGCCTGTGGGCCTTGTGCATAGTCGGCGTCGCCGGCGTGCACCGCTTCTATGCCGGCAGGTACATCACCGGAACCATCTGGTTGTTCACCTGGGGCTTACTCGGAATCGGCCTGGTGCTCGACCTGTTTCTCATCCCCGGTATGATCGAGCGCAAGAACCGCGAGCTGGCCGGCGTCGGAAGCTGGCAACTCCCGTAACGCCGGTGCTCCCAGTCCGGCGCCGGTAGCGTGCCGGCCTGCATTCGGGCCGGACCCTACTTGGACTGACGTGTCAGACCAAGGCGTAAGGAGAACCGAGGCCCGCCGATGACTCGCGAGTTGGCAACCAACCTGACCGACCCGCAGATCGTGGCCTTGTGTTGCAGGGGTGCCGATTGGCCGCGCAGTCGCTTCTCCCAGACGCCGATTCCCGAAGGATGGATGGGGTTGCTAATCAAGCCCGACGGCCGACGCCGTTTCCTGCCCGCCGGCGACGACCCCCGCCCGGACGCCACTGACATTCTGGTCCTGGTGCGGAACCAGCCGAACGCGGTCCCGCTGGATGTCACGGACGTGCCGGCAGCCGATGGCCACCTGGTGCGGGCCGGGGCCGAACTGCTGCTCGCCTGCCCGGCCCGCGACGACGAGATCGCCAGTCTGCACCGGGCCCTGCTGGCTGACGGGCTTCTGACGGCAACCGCTCTGGCAGAGGCGGTGAAGGCATCCGGAGCGGACGCGGCCCTGAAGGGCCTCATCCGCAGCCACCCGGCCCGCGAATTGGTCACAGGCGACTTCCGCCAGGAGCTGTTTGGCCGGCTGCGCGACGAACTGAAGCGTTTCCTCTTCTCAGCCGGCCTGGTACTCGAACAAATCGGCCAACTGACGTTTTCCAGCGAGAGTCTGGCGCGGCAAGAGACCCTGCGTCTGGCCACCCAGCGTCGACTGGAGGAGCTGCAAGCTCGCGACATGGTGGAGCGGGCCGCCTTGGCGGCTACCCAGCGTCGCCTGGACGATCTCGCCGGAGTCCTTTCGAAGTTGAAGGCGGCGGCCGAGGTCGACGGCACTCTCCGCTGGCGGGACCTCTTGCCCACCCTGACGCCCGGTGAACGAGGCCGGCTGCTGGAAAGCCTCTGGCGAATCACTCCCAACCGCACGACCGCTCAGGCCTTGGTCGTGATTACCGACCGGGAATGTGTGTTCCTGGATCCGGCCGACCCGGAGCGCATCCTCCGTCAGCTCGCACTTCCGGGCGAGCTGGGCGGCCTCCGCTCCGTCACCTTCGACCCCGCCACTAACCTGCTGCTGGTCGGTGCGGCATGCGGGGTGTACACGCTTTGTCCCACGACTGGGCAGTTATGCCGTACCTACCCCGTCCCGAACCGCCCAACCCCACGCACCGGTTTCAACGCGGTCGCCATTTGTGGAGCGCGGGTGGTGGCCTCCCATTCCCAACTGGGAGCCTGGTCGTGGGAGCTATCGGACCCGGCCGAGGCGCGACCTATGCTTGAGCCGGCCGGCGGTGTCCCGAAGACCATCCGGGCGGCCACGGCCCAAGACCCCCAGCGGGTGCTGCTGGCCGGCGATAACCTGGTACTGGCCTACGATTTGACCGGGCAGAAGCTGTGGCAATCGTCGCCGACTGACAGCAGTATCCATTGCCTGGCAGTCCTGGAAGATCGGCTGTTCGTCGGGACCGCACGCGGCACCCTGGCCTGCTGGGACCGCAGCGCGGAGCAGTGGTCAACCGTTTATCGGACCTCAGCCCCGATCGAATCCATCGCCGCCCGGCGCTGGGACGACCTGATCGAGCTGGTAATCCCCGCCGGAATGGAAGGCGTGTGCGCGGTCTATCCCGACGAGGGCCTGGTATCGCGGCTTCTGGACGTGGACGTGCCGGTGCGGCGGACCTGGGCTTGTGACGATGCTCTGCTGGCTTTGTCTGAGCAACGAGACCGGCTGATCTTGCTGAACGGCAGCCTGCCGGCCCGCCGCGGACGCGAAGTGCCTGTCGCCCGGATGCTGGGGCGACTGGTTCAGGACGCCTGCATCCTGGTGGGGCGACCAGAACCCTTGGGGGCATTAAATGCCTGATTTGCCCAAGACCCGCGCCGAACTGGCTCGCCTGATCGACCACACTTTGCTCAAGCCCGAGGCCACCCAGGAGCAGATCGAGCGCCTGTGCGAGGAATGTCTTCAGTGCCGCTTCGCCGCCGCTTGCGTCAACCCGTACTGGGTCCGGCTCTGCGCCTCCCGACTGGCCGACAGCCCGACCGTGGTGGCCAGTGTGGTCGGGTTTCCGCTCGGTGCTTCCAGCAGCGACGCTAAAGCCTATGAAGCCACCGGCGCGATCGAGGATGGGGCTCGCGAGATCGATATGGTGGTCAACCTGGGTGCCCTGATCGGCGGACAGACCGACGCGGTGGTGCGCGACATCGAAACCGTGGTCGAGAGTGCCCGTCGGGTTGACCCGGACGCGGTCATAAAAGTCATCCTCGAAACCCGGGCCCTCACGGAGCAGCAAATCATCCTGGGATGCCAGAGCGCCGCCCGCGCGGGAGCGGATTTCGTCAAGACTTCGACCGGCTTTCACCCGGCCGGCGGCGCAACGGTCGCTCACGTGGCGCTGCTCAGGCGGCATGCTCGCGGTCTGAAGATCAAAGCCGCCGGCGGCATCCGCGACCTGCCAACCGCCTTGGCAATGCTGGAAGCCGGAGCCGACCGCCTGGGTCTGTCCGCCAGCATCCACGTCATTCTGGGCCTGCCGGCCTGAAGCTCCGCCGCTACCCGCTGCCAGGCCGGGCGATTGGGGCGCGAGTTATCGACCTGGCTCGGTCGGCTCTGGCTTAAACTCGGGAGCCGGAATCTCGCGTAGCGCGGCCAGCACGTCGGTCGGCTCGGCCCGCTTGCGGTAGTCCGCGTCGAGGAAGGCGTAACAGATGATTCCGTCGGGACCGATAACGTAGGTCGCCGCCAGCGGCAGCTCGTTCGAAGCGTCGCCGTTGTACTCTCGCAGATCGGCGCCGATCAGTTCGGCCACCAGGTTGGGCGGCATCTGATAGACGAGCCCGTATTGCCGGGCCACTCGGTTGCCCACATCACTGAGCACCGGGAAATCGAGCTGGGCCAGCTCCCGGGTCATCAGCGAGTTTTCCGGGGTTTGAGGACTGATGGCAACCAGCGTGGCCTTCAGCTCGCGAAGCTGGGGCCAGACCTCGGAGTAGGCCCGGAGCTGGACCACGCAATGCGGCGACCACCCGCCGCGGTACCACAGCAGGACGACCGACCCCGCTTCCAGCAACTCCGCCAGACTGATCGTCTGGCCGTCGGCATCCGGGAGCTGCCAGAGCGGCGCTGCCGCCCCCACCTTCAGTGCCCGCTCGAGGATCCCCGACTGCCTGAGCTGCTGAATATGATCCTCCTGCAACCGGATCTTCTGCGGCAGATTCGAGGCCTTCCAGCTCGCGTCGTAGGCCTGCAAGCGGGCCGCCAGTGTGGCGGGAACAGCCGCCCGCGCGGCGTCGGGTCTGGAGGCACCGGGGCCCGGCTCCGGCCGGGCGCAGCCCCCGCTGGCCAACCACAGTCCCAGACCGGCAGTCAGCCAGACTAATCGGCATCTGGCGTCCACACACCTGACAATCGACATGACTGATTCCTCCGGGCCGCGCCCTCAGGCATCCAGGTACAACTGATATTCGTACGGGTGGGGCCGAATCGCCATTGGCCAAGCCTCTTTGCTCCGCTTGCTCTCGATCCAGGTCCGAATGAAATCCTCGCCGAAGACTCCCCCCTTGAGAAGAAAATCGTGGTCCTGCTGGAGAGCGGTCAACGCGTCGTCCAGCGAGCGCGGCACCGAAGCCAGCCGGCTGTGGAACCCCCGATCCTCTTTGCCGATGTCCACGTCGAACGGGCCGAAGTTGTGCTGGCCGGGGTCGAGCCGAGTCTGAATCCCGTCCAGACCAGCCAGCAGCATTCCGGCCAACGCCAGGTAGACGTTGCAGGTGAAGTCCGGCGGGCGATATTCGATCCGCTTGTCCTCGGGGTGAACGGCGTATTTCGGCACGCGAATGGCGGCCGACCGATTGGCCAGTGAGAAAAACAGCTTGACCGGAGCCTCGTAACCTTCCACCAGCCGCTTGTATGAATTGGTGGACGGGTTGGTCAGGGCGGTCAAAGCCGCCCCGTGCTTGAGCAGGCCGCCGACGTAGTGCAGCGCCAGATCGCTCAGGTGGGCATAATTGCGGCGCTGCTCGTCGTAGAACAGCGGCCGGCCCTGCCTGGTGAGCCTCTGGTGCACGTGCAGGCCGTTGCCGGCCTCCCCGAAAATCGGCTTGGGCATGAAGGTGGCCAGTTTGCCGTGTTTGCGGGCCAGGTTCTTCACCACGTACTTGATGATCATGGCCTGGTCCGCCGCCTCCAGCAGCGGCGTCAGATTGACCTCGATCTCGCACTGGCCGCTGGCGCCCACCTCATGGTGATGGTACCTGACCGGAATCCCCATGGATTCCAAGGTCAGGGTGATCTCTGAGCGCAGATCGTGAAAGTGTTCCGTCGGCGGCACCCGGAAATATCCGCCCTTGTGCGGAATGGCCGGCGACAGCCCCTTAGGCGTGATCTCCGAAGACTCGATGTGGACCAGCGTGTGATAGGGCTCATGCACGATGTCCACCCGGTCCAAAACGTGAAACTCGAACTCCGGTCCCATCCAAGCCTGGTCGGCGATCCCGGTCGATTGCATGTACGCCACCGCCCGGGCGGCGATCCCACGCGGGTCGCTCGGGAACGGCTCGTGGGTGTCCGCGGTCACCGTATCGCACAGGAAGCTGATGGTGGTCTGCTCCCAGAACGGGTCGAGAAACGCGGTCTGCGGCCGCGGGACGGCATTGACATCCCCGGCCTCCACCGTGGTGAAGCCCGAACCGGACGACCCATCGTAGCCCACCCCTTCCTCGAAATGCCTGGCGGTGAATTGCCGGGCCGGAATGGTCAAATGCATCCACTGACCGGTCAGCCCGACGATCTTCAGATCGACCATCACAATCTGCCGGTCTTTGATGTACTTCAGTGCCTCCGCAGCTGATCCAAACACGGTTGCCATCTCCTTTCTGTCGGCTCCATAATAGCCGGGCGCCCCGGACCTTGCACAAGCTGGCCGAGCGCCAATGGAGCGCGCCGTGTCTGCACGCCGGATTGCGGCCGGAGCCCTTCCCTGGTCACTGCTCATCTACCTGGCACCCCCTTGGTGCCTCGCCCAGCAACCCCGCCTGGCCGACGGGCCCATCCGCGGAGGCTATCTGGACGTCAGGGACACGGCCCTGGCCGAGCCGGCCGCGCGGAGCGGATTGAACACTTTGCTGGTCAAGTTCCCTCGTCTTCGCCCCCCGCCAGACACCCGGGCGCAAGAGCAAATCGAATACTGGTCCGGGCAGTGCCGGCGGCTGGGACTGGACTTGTGGGTCTGTTTTCACGTGCTTGGTGCTCACGAGACCGGCTGGCTCAGTGAATATCGCCGCTATGTGGACAAGACCGGCCGGCTCCAGAGCCATACCCCCTGCCCGGCGGACCCCGGATTCTGGCGGGAATCGGTATACAACCGCTTGATGGGCTTAGCGCAACTGAGCCGGCAGTATCCCATCACGGGCGTCATCCTGGACCTCGAAATGTACGCGGCCGACTTCTCAATCTATTACGACGTCTGCTACTGCGGGGAGTGCGTCGCCAGAACGCTCCGGGCCGCTGGTCGGGATGTATCGCCGCCGTACCCCGACTCCCGAGCCGAATGGCTGACCGGCCTGGGGCTGCTGGAAGTCCACCGGCAGCAGGTCCATGAAGCGGTACGTCGGCTAGCCGAGCAGGCCCGGGCCGCGGTTGAGCAAGTCGCGCCAGACTTGCGACTGGGCGGGCTGTGCCTGGACCTGAAAACGCCGGTAGTGGAAGCCATGTTGGCGGGGCTGGGGCGGGAAGGTCATCCGGCCTACGCGTTCAGCGAATCAACCTACCATGCCGGCTACGACCCGCAGGTGGACCGGATCAAGCAGAGGATCAGGGACTTGAAGGCCAATGCGGTCCTGGTCTGCGGCCTTTGGCAGAACAAATTCACTCCGGCGGCCCTGTCCGCCCATCTGTACTTCTGCGCCCGGAACTCCGGCGGGTATTGGATATACACTCTCGAAGATTTTGGCGCTGGCCGTCAGTGGTCCCTGCCCGCTCCGCCGGAGCAGTATTGGGCCGCGTATCGGCAGGCCAATGACGAACTGGACCGGCTGGCCGCGGACCCGAGTTATCAGACCAGTCTCAAGATCGAGCCCTTCGTGCTGCCGCCCACGCCGCTGACAACCGCCGGGGTGAAACGGTTCCATCTGCGGCCTTGGTTGGAACCGACCGATCAGCCGGTGCCTCCGGTCCAGTTGCGCAAGCAAAACACGCTGTACTTCTATGCCCGGGCGGGTCAGCGCGTCCGACTCTCTCTGACCTTAATTCAGTTCGGCCCGTATCACGATGGCGGACAGTACCTGCTGGTACCGCCGGTGGGGCAAGCCGAACTCCGGGGTGACCTGTTGGAAACCGGGCGAGCGGTAGAACTGGAATACCGGGCGAAGCAGACCGGCGTTCATGCCCTCGTGCTGGGCTCGGGCGACAATGCCATCCGGGTCGAGGGTCGCCAGCCCTACGCCATCGCGGCCGAGCCCGACGCACCCGCCCGCTTCCTGATCGTCATCCCAACCCTTTACGTCCTGGCGCGGCCCGGGCAGCGCCACGTGATCCTGAAACTGGAAACCCCGGGGGAGGGCGAGCGGGTCAAAGCGGTCATCAGCACGGGCGGAAAGGTCTGCCACGAGCTGATCGTGCCCGGTCCGCAGACGGCTCTCATACCGATCGAACCGACCTCCGAGGATCGCGTGGTGGAAATTCAGATTTTCCGCGTGCCGGGCGTGGTGATGGAGGATTTCTCGATCGCAGTGTTGGACGGGGCCTATCCGCTGGTGGCGCCGACCCGTGAGGGCTTGTTGTCCGCGGGCCAGTGACCGGGCTACTCCCACCGAATGCTCAGCTCCCATCCCAGCTCGCGGTAGAACCCGACCAGCAGCCGTTCAGCCTGCTCTTTGGCCTGGGCCACGAAGTCGGCATCCTGGACCGCCCGCTCAACCTGCTCCTGAGCAGCCCTCATCGCGTCGGCCAGCAGATCGGCCCGCGGATCGGCAAACGGGTTGATCAGGGCCAGTCCGGTTTTGCGCAGCTCATAAACCCGGGTTCGTCGGTGGTCGACGCGGGGCCGGTCGGCATGCGGCGTAGGAATCACCAGGGTCGCGGTCCGTCGCCGGTCGTCGCGGTCGACAATCTGGACCCGATCCAGATCGACCACCATGTCCGCGTCGCCTTTGACCAGGACGGCCCCGCTGGCGCCGGCCGTGTTGCCCTGGATGATGTCGGCGACCTGCACGCGCAGCACGGCCAGCTTGGCAATCCGCCGGACCTCTTCAATGCGCGGGCCGGCGGTCACGAACCGGCTGGCTGAAGTCCGCTGGCCAACGAAGTAGCCCGCCCACATCAGGCCCAGCACGCCCCCGGCCATTAAAGGCCAAGCCAGGATGCCGGGCACTTTGATACCCTGGCTATCGGTCATGAGCGCTCCCGGGAACCTCAGCCCTGATCATGCGCCTGACTGGCCGGGTAGACGGAGTGCCAGCGCGGCGGACCGCCAGTACAGGCACAGGCGTGGATCTTCGCCGCCACCACCAGCCCCGCCAACACCAGCCCCCAAGCGATCATCGATCGCAACCGTCCTCGACGCGCCAGCATCGCAAACATGGTACCCACTTGCCGCCGACTGGTTACGGCCGCCCGGCTGGACGGCTCTCACTGGGGCACCCGGTACAACGCCACATACAGCGGGCAACGCTGGATCAGTTCCGCGTGCGTGCCCACATCCACGATCCGGCCCTCATCCATGACCGCGATCCGCTCGGCCATATCCATCACGGTATGCCGGTGGGCGATCAGGAAGGTGGTTTTGCCGTGGCGCAGCTCGTTAAGGGCGGCGTGGATCTTCCGTTCACTGTCGGCGTCCACTTCGCTGGTGGCCTCATCGAAAACCAGAATCGAGGCCGGCTTGAGGAACGCCCGGGCAATCGCGATCCGCTGCCGCTGCCCGCCGGAAATCGAGGCCCCGAATTCGCCCAGCACGGTCTGATACTGGTCCGGCCACTGCTCGATGAACTCGGCGGCATAGGCCCGCCGGGCTGCGGCCCGAACCTCCTCCAGACTAGCCTGCGGATTCCCGTAAGCGATATTCTCCAGCACCGTGCGGGCAAAGACCACCGGACGCTGCGACACCACCGCAATCTGCATCCGCAGGTCGCGCAAGCTCAGCTCCCGCACGTCGATGCCATCAACCATCACCCGCCCGGCCTGCGGCTCGATCAATCGAGGCAGTAGCCTCACCAGTGTGGACTTGCCGCTCCCGTTGGGGCCGACAATCGCAATGCATTCCCCCGGCCGCACCTCCAGCGAGACCTCCTGCAAGGCCGGCGGCTCCTGCCCCGGCGTGTACCGAAACCAGACCTTTTCGAAGCTCACCGCCCGCGGACCCGACCCGCTTAGCCGTCTGGCGTTCGGTGCCGACCGCTCCTCCGGCTGATCCAGAAACTGAAAGATCCGACCACTGGCCGCCCCGGCCCGCTGAACCATGTTGTAGACGTTGGCCACCTTCCGGATCGGATCCAGCAACGCTGCCAGCAAGGCGACCATGGTCATGAAATGCGCCGGGCTGATTTCCCCCTGGAAAGTACGGCTGGCCAGCCAAACTATGCCCGCGCTGGTGACCAACACCCCGATCACCTCGATCAGCGGCGAACTGAAAGCCTCGATCCAAGCCAGCCGAAGAAGCTGCTTGAGCATGCGGCGTTCGACCTGCCACATTCGCCTTCGCTCGTAACCCTCGGTGGCGTAACCCTTTACTATGTCGATCCCCTGAAGAGTCTCCTCCAGCCCGCCCAGCATCACCCCATAGCCTTCCAGCAGCCGCACGGTCGCCTTACGCACCTTCCGCCCGAAGTACCAAAGGAGGGTTATCGCCAGCGGGGCGATAACCAAGACAACCAGCGTCAGCCGGGCATCGATGGCTATGGCCACCACCAGCACGCAGAGGGCCTTGAGCGGCTCACGGGCCACCTTGCCGAACAGCGTGGTGATGCCCATGAAGATCTCGCGGGTGTCCGACATGAATTGATTCACCCGACCGGACACATCGCCGCTCAGCTCGATCATCGGGACCCGGAGGGCCTTGCGGTACATGCGTCGTCGCAAATCCATCATCATCAGGTTCGAGGCATTTAAGACTAGATATTGAGATAAGCAGCGGAAGCCGTTTCCCAGCAGGTTAACGCTCACCAGTCCGCCCAGGAGGATCAGCAGCGTGTGCATGCGATCGGCGGGCTGGTTGCCCTCCGGCAGCAGCCGGGCGGCCCAGCCCAAGGCCGGTGCGTACCATTTCCCGCTCTGGCTGGCACTGCGGATCAGGCTATGGTGCAGGCTCTGCTCGCCGACCACCACCTTCAGGACTGGCAAGATTCCGCCCAGGCTGGCGGCATAGGTCAGGGCCACCCCGACTCCCAAGACCATGCCCAGGATCATTTTACGGCGGTGGGGTCGGACCAGCGCCAGGGCTCGCCAGAACGCCCGTCGGACTTGGGGCTGAGAGAGCTGGGCCTGGGTACGCTGAGCGATCAGGCCGGCAGGCCCGCTAGCTGACTGAATGGTGGTCATGGTCTGCCGGTATTCTCCGCGCCGAAAGGGGTTACGTTAGGACGCCATACGCCGGGCGTGGCGGGGCAACGATAGCAGGCCGGCTGGCCGGTGGCAAGGCGGGCCCCGGCTGTCAGTTTGGCACTGCCAGCCCGACAGTAGCGGCGGCAGGGGCGGCGGTGGGGCGAGCGGACGTTTTCTTGTAAGCATCGCCAAGGTCGGTGGTTGCGGGCGATCAGCCCTTCCATGACTTCTGGCACACCATTTGCAACTGCTCCCGTATTGAAGGGTATTGCCGCGCCGCCGCGATCCGGAGCGGCACACTCCCTTGCCTGAGAGATGACTTAATTAAGCAAAGGAGACCTCTGCATGGCGGTCAAACAACTCGCGTTCGATCAGGAGGCGCAGCAGGCGATCCTGGCCGGCGTGGAAAAGCTCGCCTCTGCGGTCAAGAGCACCTACGGTCCCCGCGGCCGCAACGCCGTCCTCGACAAAGGATGGGGCTGCCCCACGGTCACCAAAGACGGGGTAACCGTGGCCGAGGAGATCGAACTGCACAACAAATATGAGAATATGGGGGCTCAGCTAGTCAAGGAGGCCGCCAGCAAGACCAGCGATGTGGCCGGCGACGGAACCACCGCCGCCACTGTGCTGGCCGAGGCCATCTACCGGGAGGGACTGCGAGCCGTAACCGCCGGCTATGACGCCAACGGTATCAATCGCGGCATCGAGGCGGCCGTGCGGGCAGTGGTCGAGGAGATAAAGAAACTGGCCCGCCCGGTCAAACTGGACGCCAAGAACCCCACCGACGTAATCAACATCGCCACCATTTCGGCCAACAACGACCGGGCCATCGGCGAAATCATGGCCGACTGCTTCACCAAGGTCGGCAAGGACGGGGTCATCACCGTCGAGGAAGGCAAGAGCCTGGAAACCACCGTCGAGGTGGTGGAAGGCATGCAGTTCGACCGCGGCTACCTCAGCCCGCACTTCATCACCGACCCCGAGAACATGGAGGTCGTGCTGGAAAAAGCTTTCGTGCTGGTCTTCGAAGACAAGATCAGCAGCGTGACCAAACTCGTCCCCCTGCTGGAGAAGGTCGCCCAGGCCAAACGCCCCCTGCTGATCATCGCCGAGGATGTCGAAGGCGAAGCCTTGGCCACCCTGGTGGTCAACAAGCTGCGCGGCATCCTGCAAGTGGCGGCGGTCAAGGCCCCGGGCTACGGTGACCGACGAAAGGCGATGCTTGAGGACATCGCCATCCTCACCGGCGGAAAGGCCATCTTCAAAGACCTGGGAATCGAGCTGGACAACGTGGCCATCTCCGACTTGGGGCAGGCCAAGAAGATCCGGATCGATAACGACAACACGACCATCATCGAAGGAGCCGGCGACAGCGAGGCCATCAAGGGCCGCATCGCCCAGATCCGACGCGAAATCGAGCAGACCACCAGCGACTATGACCGGGAGAAGCTCCAGGAACGGCTGGCCAAGCTGGCCGGCGGAGTGGCCCAGATCAACGTCGGGGCCGCCTCCGAGACCGAGCTGAAGGAGAAAAAGGCTCGCGTCGAGGACGCCCTGCATGCCACCCGGGCGGCCATCGAGGAAGGAGTGGTCCCCGGCGGGGGAGTGGCTCTGCTGCGGGCCCGCAAGGCTTTGGACAACCTGAAGGTCAAGGGTGAGGACGAGAAGATGGGCGTCAAGATTGTCCGCGACGCCCTGACCTGGCCCATCCGACAGATCGCCGCCAACGCCGGCTACGACGGGGCGGTAGTCCTCAAGAAAGTCGACGAAAACCCCAACCCCAACTTCGGGTTCAACGCCGACACCGGCCAATATGAGGACCTCACCAAGACCGGAATCATCGACCCGGCCAAAGTGGTACGCTGCGCCCTGGAAAATGGCAGCAGCGTGGCCCGAATCCTTCTCTCCAGCGTCTGCCTGGTGGCCGAGAAACCCAAGCCCAAGAAAAAGAAGGGCGGCCCCGGCGGCGGCATGCCGGGCATGGACGAAGACATGGGCGACATGGACCTGTAAGCAAGCTTCAGATACTGGGAGTGTTAAGGATGGCGACTGCCACTGCGAAAAAGTTGAAAATCCGTCCGCTGGACGACCGTGTAGTCGTGGAACCGTTTGAGGCCGAGGAGAAGACCCGCGGCGGCATCGTCCTGCCGGATACCGCCCGCGAGAAACCCCAGCAAGGCAAAGTCATCGCGGTCGGACCCGGAAAACTGATGGAAAAGACCGGCGAGCGCGGGAAGATGTCGCTCAAGGTCGGCGACTGCGTCTTCTATGGCAAATACAGCGGCACCGAAGTCGAGCTGGACGGCGAAAAGTACGTCATCCTGCGTGAGGGCGACGTACTGGCGGTACAAGAATAGCAAGTTGCCAGCCGCAAGCGCCCAAGACCAGGCTGTGACCGGAGTGGTCCACGCTCGGCCCGACGCCGCCGGCGACTGGCTGCTCAATACCTGCTGCTCATAATTGGGGAACTTCTATGCCTGCCAAACAACTGATGTACAGCGACCGGGCCCGCAACGAACTGCTGGCGGGCGTGCGCAAACTGGCCAAGACCGTGGCCGCCACCCTCGGCCCGGTCGGCCGAAACGTACTCATGCAGAAATCCTGGGGTGCGCCCCGGATCTCCAAGGACGGCGTCACCGTCAGCAAGGAGATCGAGCTGCCCGAGCCCTTCCAGAATATGGGCGCCAAGCTGGTCAATGAGGTGGCCAGCAAGACCTCGGACGCGGCCGGCGACGGAACCACCACGGCCACCGTCCTGGCCGAGGCCATCTTCTCCGAGGGCCTTAAGAACCTCACCGCCGGCGCCGCACCGATGGCCCTCAAACGCGGCATCGACGCCGCCGTCAAGGTGGCCGTCGAGGCCATCCAGGCCCAATCCACCAAGGTGCGGGGCAAGGATGATATCGCCAAGGTGGGAACCATCAGCGCCAACGGCGACGCCGAGGTCGGAAAGATCCTCTCCGACGCCTTCGAGAAGGTCGGCAAGGACGGCGTGATCCAGATCGAAGAGGGCAAGAGCCTGGACACCACCTGGGAACACGTAGAGGGAATGCAGTTCGACAAGGGCTTCATCTCCCCCTACTTCATCACCAACCCCACTTCCCTGGAGGCGATCCTGGAAGAGCCCTACATCCTGATTTACGAGAAGAAGATCAGCTCCATCCGCGACCTGATCCCGCTGCTGGAGAAGGTCCTGCATGTGGCCAAGCCCCTGCTGATCATCGCCGAGGATGTGGAGGGTGAGGCCCTGGCCACCCTGGTGGTCAACAAACTGCGCGGCACGTTGAACTGCGCCGCAGTCAAGGCCCCCGGCTTTGGCGACCGGCGCAAGGCCATGCTGGGCGACATCGCGGTGCTCACCGGCGGCGAGTTCATCAGCGAGGACCGCGGCCTGAAGCTGGAGAACATCGGGCTGGACATGCTGGGCCGGGCCAAGCGGGTGGTCATCACCAAGGATGACACCACCATCATCGAGGGAGCCGGCAAGAAGAAAGACATCCAGGCCCGCGTCGAGCAGATCCGGGCCCAAATCGAGAAGACCACCAGCGACTACGACCGCGAGAAGCTCCAGGAACGCCTGGCCAAGCTGACCGGCGGCGTGGCGGTCGTCAAAGTCGGCGGAGCTACCGAAATCGAGGTCAAGGAACGCAAGGACCTGGTCGACGACGCGTTTCACGCCACCAAGGCCGCAGCCGAGGAGGGCTTCGTTCCGGGCGGCGGGGTGGTCTTCCTGCGAGCCATCAAACCGGTCCTTGAAGCGGCCAAGAAAGTCGAGGGTGACGAAGCCGTCGGCTACCGCATTGTGGCCCGGGCTCTGGAGTTCCCGACCCGTCGCATCGCCGAGAACGCCGGCCTGGACGGCGGCGTGGTGGTCGACGAAATCCTCTCTCGACCCAAGAATTTCGGCTTCGACGCCCTCCGCGGCCAGTACGTGGATATGATCGAAGCCGGAATCATCGATCCGACCAAGGTGGCCCGCGTCGCCCTCCAGAACGCCGCCAGCGTCGCCGGGCTGATGCTGACCACCGACGTGCTGTGCACCGAATTCAAGGAGGACAAGCACGAGCAGATCGAAGGTGCCACACGCTGAGCGCAACCGCTGGCGGCAGCGCCAGGCTGGCTCTCCCGGCGCTGCCCAGGCGGATCACTATACGGCAACAGGGGCGCTCGCGCAGGCGGCTGCCCCTGTCGCGTTAACTGCTCCCCGCCGGCCGTCCGATAGTAGGGGGCGATCGGCCGGCCGGTCGCGGCTCGCTGACACCTGCTTTTCCGGTCGAGGCCCATGGTGACCGAGAAACGCGACTACTACGAGGTGCTCGGCGTCCGCCGCGACGCTACCCCTGAAGAGATCAAACGCGCCTATCGGCAGGCCGCCCTGAAGTACCACCCCGACCGCAACAAGGAGCCGGGCGCCGAACAGCGCTTCAAGGAAGCCGCCGAAGCCTACGAGGTTCTTTCCGACGCCGAAAAACGCCAGCGCTACGACCGTTACGGCCATGCCGGCCTCCGCGGCGTCAGCCTCCACGACTTCTCCGGCATGGCGGTCGACGACATCTTCAGCATCTTCAGCGACCTTTTCGGCGGCGCCTTTGGCGGGTTCACAGCCACCCGGGTCGACCGGGGCGTGGACATCCAGACGGTCATCGAGGTCGACCTCAAGGAGGTCCTGACCGGGGTCGAGAAGTCGCTCCGCTTCCAGCGACAGGACCTCTGCCAGCGCTGCGATGGCCAGGGCTGCGAGCCCGGGTCGCGCCGTCGCAATTGCCCCACCTGCGGCGGCTACGGCCAGGTCGAACACCAGCGAAGCATGGGATTCTTCGTCACCCGCAGCGTGGTCGAGTGCCCACAATGCCTGGGCCGCGGCTGGCTGGTCGACCGGGCCTGCCGCGAGTGCGGCGGGACCGGCCGCGGAACCCGCGAACGACTGATCGAAGTCAAGATTCCCCCGGGAGTGCATGACGGCCAGAGCATCCGGGTGCGGGGCGAAGGCGAGCCCAGTCCCTCCGGCACACAACGCGGGGACCTGCGCTGCGTGATCCGCATCCGCCCGCACGAGTTCTTCCAGCGCGACGGCGACCACCTGGTTTGCGTGCTGCCCATCAGTTTCACGCAGGCGGCGTTGGGAGCCCAGGTGGATGTGCCCACGCTAACCGGCGTTACCCCGCTGCGAATCCCGCCCGGCACCCAGCATGGGGCCGTCTTTCAACTGCCCGGCAAGGGTCTACCCAACCTGCGCAGCGGTCGCCGCGGAAACCAGATTGTTCAGGTGGTGGTGGAGATTCCCAAGAGACTCAGCCGCGAGCAGGCCGAGCTGTTGCGCCGCTTCGCGGCCACCGAGGACAAGAGCGTGCTGCCCGAGTCCAAGGGCTTTTTCGAGCGAGTCAAGGAGTACCTGACGCGTGAGTCGGACCAAGATGATTAATCAGCCGGATCCGCCATCCGCACCAGAACCGGCCGAGCCGCCCGCTCCGGCCAGGGCTGAATCGCCCGGCCCGGCTTCGCGGGCCGACCCGGTCGCCGCCGACCAGGCCGCGCCGGCCGCCGCGCCGGCCGGCGAGGACGAGCTGGTCGCGCTGCGCCGCGAGCTGCAAGAGCTGCGCGACCGGAATCTGCGACTGATGGCCGAGATCCAGAACCAGCAGAAGCGGGCCCTGCGAGCCCAGCAGGAAGCTCGCCGACTGGCCGAGGCCGATTTCGCCCGCGACCTGCTGGTAGTGCTCGACGACTTCGAGCGGGCCCAGGAAGCGGCCCAGGCGGCGACCGATGCCAAGTCGGTCGCCGAGGGGGTGAGAATTGTCTATGACCACCTGCTCAAGGTGCTTCGCGACCGGGAGGTCACGCCGATCGATGCTGTCGGACAGCTCTTCGACCCCGACCGGCACGAAGCCATCTTGCAGCAGCCCAGCGACGAACACCCGGCCGGAACCGTGCTTCAGCAGGTGACCCGTGGTTATGCAATGTCGGAACGCGTCCTGCGGCCCGCCCGGGTGGTCGTTTCCAGCGGCCCGCCGCCGGCCCAAGCGGAGCCGGAAGGCAAAGTCAGTGAATCCAAACCGCCGACGAGGGATACCTGATGCCGACGTATGACTATTGTTGCGACGCCTGTGGCCACCGATTCGAACATTATCAGCCGATCACCGCCCGGCCACTGCGCAAGTGTCCCGCCTGCGGCCGGCCCGAGCTGCTACGGCTGCTGGGTACCGGCGGCGGACTCATCTTCAAGGGCTCCGGTTTCTATGTCACCGACTACCGCAGCGAGTCTTACAAGAAGGCGGCCGAGGCGGAGAAGAAGAAGGACAGCGGGTCGGGCAACGGCCAGGACTCCGCCCAGGCAAAACCCGCCAAACCCACTTGCCAGGCCTGCAAGAGCACCTGAGCCGGCGTGCCGACCAACCGTCTTTCTGACCGCCAGGCTTGCTCGTGGATGCCGAGTTCCGCTCGGTACTTGGAGCCGACGCAGCTTGCCAGCCGATAATACTCTTGACCGGCAGGCCGGACCGGCATACAAGGCGATCAGCTCATGGGTGACTCGAGTGACATCAAACTGCTGGTGTTGACTCCCGAGCGGCAAGTGCTGGAGGAAACCGCCGACGCGGTGGTAATCCCGGCCCACGACGGCGAGCTGGGGATTCTGCGAGACCGAGCCGCTCTGGTCTGCGAGCTGGGGACGGGGCAGCTCCGATATACCCGGGGCGGCACTACTCGTCGGCTGTTCGTCGATCGCGGCTTCGCACAGGTCGCGAACAACCACGTCACCGTACTCACGGGGGAGGCATTGCGCGCTGAGGAGGTGACCGCGGAAGTGGTGGCCGCGGCGTCTCGGGCGGTCGAGCAATGCCAGGGCCTGGCACCCCAGACCCAAATCGCCCGTCAGCAGGCCCAGCGCCGCCTGAGCGTACTGCGCAGCATTCACGGCACCACTTAGCCCGGCGCACGAGCGAGAAACAAGGCACCGGAAGCGACTTGGTCAGCAGCTCTCCCGGAATGGCGCTTCCAGGCCGGTCAGCCGCCGGTACACCTCGATGTATCCGAGGCGGGTCTGCTCGATGACCGCGTCCGGGATGGGCGGGGGTGGCGGCCGCTTATCCCATCCCAGAGATTCCAGGTAGTCTCGCAGGAACTGCTTGTCCAGGCTGGGCAGCTCGCCGTCCTCCCGATATCGGTCGGCCGGCCAGAAGCGGGAGGAGTCCGGCGTCAGGACCTCGTCGGCCAGCAACAGCTCCCCTTCGTGCAGTCCGAATTCGAATTTCGTGTCGGCCAGCAGGATGCCGCGCTGCTCGGCATGCCGGGCCGCCTGAAGGTAAATGTCCAGCGACCGGCGGCGTACCCGCTCCATCAGGTCGCGGGCATCCAGCGATACCGACCGCTTACAGGCCAGGAAACGTCCCACCATCTGGCAGGCATGGTCGAAAGAAATCGGCTCATCGTGTCCGACGACCGCCTTGGTCGAGGGGGTGAAGATGGGCTCCGCCAGCCGCTGGCCGCGCCGCAGTCCCTCCGGCAGCCTGATCCCGCACACCTGTCCGGTGGCCTCATATTCTTTCCACGCGCTGCCCATGATGTATCCGCGAACGATGCATTCAACCGGCAAAATCTCCACCCGTTTGACCACCATCGCCCGACCGCGGAGCTGATCCAAATAGGGGGCGTACCCCTCCGGCACGCGCTCGTCGGAAACTACATACTCCAGGTGATGCGGGGTGCAGGCCGGCAGCGTTTCAAGCCAGAACCGCGACATCTGCGTCAGCAGGATGCCTTTGCCCGGTACCGGTTGTTCCATTACGACGTCGAACGCCGAGATGCGGTCGGTAGCCACGATCATCAACCGACCACCCAACTTGTAGATATCGCGCACCTTGCCACGACTGGCCAGCTCGGGCAAATCCGTCCTGTGAATGACCGTCAGCGGTTGCGTCATCGGCAGAACCTCCGAATCACATTGAGCGGCAGAACTTATCTGGGCCGATGTCGGGATCGGCAAGCCCAAAAGACAAGATCTGACAACCCCGGCAGCTTTCTTCGCCACGCTGGCGGCCGCCCCCCAGCGGCGGCAAAATGTCGGCTTGCAGTCTCGTTCCGATCAAAGTGGTACGCGGCAACCAGGCCGCGTCCGGTCGGGACAACCTTGTCGAACGTGAACCGAGCGGGTTCATTATACGATGGCCGTGACATCAAACAATGAGCAGAAGGTTCCGGGCCCTATCCAGGTCGGCCTGATCGCCAGCGGGCCCCGCTTGCCGCCCCTGGCCGCGGCCATCGAAGCCTGCGTGCTGTTGCAGCCGGTCGGCCAGGCGGGGATGCCCGCATCGGCGGCAGTTCCCGGCCTGCCCCGCTTCGATGACCCGCGCCTGCTCCTGGCCCACCCCGAGTTGCAAGCCGTGGTGCTCGCGGTTTCCACCCGGGCAGACCTGGAGCTGGCCGGCATGGCCGCGCAGCGCGGGCTGCACGTCTGGCGCCTGCCCCCGCTGGCCCGGAGTTTCGCCGAGGCCTGCGAGGTCGTGGCCCGCAGCCGGCAACTGCCAACCATCTATCGCGTGGCCTCATGGTGGGAGTATGTGGCCGACCACGTCTGGCACGAACTGCACTGGCCCCCCGACTTCGTCCCGGTGTTCTCGGACCTGCGGGCCGGGGCCCCCGGACCAGGCCCCGACGCCTGGCAGTCGCGTCTGACCGACGCCGCCGGTGGAGTGCTCCCCGACGCCGCCTACCACCTCCTCGAAGCGCTGGTCGCCGTCCGAGGCATCCCCGACAGTGCCGTCGGCCTGGTCGGCAGGCTGGGCAAGTCGCCCGTCGGCGTGAATCGCGAGACTGAAGATGTCGCGGTGGCCATCCTGAGGTTTCCCGCGGAAGGCATCGCGGTCTTGCAGGCCGCCTGGGACCGGCCGCCGTTCGAACGCCGACTGGTCCACCACGGCCCCGCCGCCATCGCCACCCTCACCGACGATGAGGTCCGCCTGACCGACGCCAGCGGAGCCGACCTCGACCACCGACCGCTGCCGGGCGACTTCCTGACCAGCGAACTGCTGCGATTCGCGGAATCCATCTGCGGCCAGGCCCGGGACCGGGCTGCCGCTCCGATGGACCGGCACCTGGCGGTCAGCGCCCTGCTGGAAGCCATATACCTTTCCGCCCGCACGAACCATCCCGAGTCGCCGCGAAAGTTCTATCAGTTGCAGGGCTGCCGTGAGCCGACGTCATGATCCCCAGGTGGATGAGCATGCGGCGGAGGCTCTCGGCGGCGCTCGGCCTGGTGCTGCTGGCGGCCAGCGCCGGTTGCACGCTGCCGGGGGCCCGGCAAACGGTGACAGCCTGGCTGGTCGGCGGCGACGAGGAACTGACTTTCGACAGCCCACCCAGCCTGGAAAACGAGTTCTATTCGGCTTCTCGCGGGCAGCTCCACCTGAAGGCAGCGCTGAATGAGACAGTCGCGATTCAGTTAGCTCTCCGGGCCGGCACCCTACCGGCTGGGCCGCTAGACGTGCGGACGAGCGATTTATCCGGGCCCGGCGGGGTCTTGCCCTCTGACTCGGTCTTCACCGTGTACCGTGTACACTACGTCCAGGTCGAAAACCTGCGGAGTTGGTACACCCAGCGGACCGGTCGGCCGGCCAGCCCGACCCTTTTTCCGGACATTCTGGTGCCGTGGGAGGCGCCGCGCGGAGGCGGCCCGGTCAGGCTGACCGAGCCGCGCAACGAACTGGTCTGGCTGGATCTGCGGGTCCCTGCCACCACCGCACCCGGCCCCTATCGGGGGAGGCTGGAAGTCCATCGCACTACCGATTCGCGGCCGGTCCTGGCCTGCGACATTCATCTGGAGGTCCTCCCGGTGGCGCTGCCCGGTCCAACCAGCTTGCCGGTGATCTGCCGGGTCGATCCCCGCGACCTGCTGGCCGAGCATCTACGCTGGCCGATTCTCCCCGCCGAGGAAACCCGCTTGCTGCCGCAGACCCCCAGTCACCTGGCGGCCCTGCGGCTGGTCGGGCAGACCATGCTGTTGTTTCACGAGCACCGTACCCTGCCGATCCTCTGGGCGTCATTTCCCAAGTACCGTCTGTTGGGGGAACGTACTTTGGAGGTGGAATGGGACGACTACGATCGGCTTGTTGCCGGCTGGCTGGATGGAACCGCTTTTCCAGATCGCGTGCGGCTGGAGCTTTGGCCTCTGCCGGTGAGCCTGGAGTATCCCAGTGCAGACCGGAATGGCGGAGTGGGTTCGCCGGAGTATGCCAGCCTGCTGACGGCCTACCTGCTCGAATGCCAGCGGCACTTTGCCCAGCGGGGGTGGTTGGACCGGGCGTTTTTGCGGTTGTGCCCGCCGCAGCCTCTGTCGGCCGGTACGGTCGAGCGGGTACGCCGGTTGGGGGAACTCTTGCGGCAGGCGGACATTCAGCCGCCGCTGGTAGCGCACCTGCCGGCCCGGTCGCTCCAGGGGCTGGGCTGGTACAACGCGCCGCCCACCGAGCAACTGGAGGTGGGCATCTGGTGCCCGCCGGCCAGGTGGTATGAGCCCTCGGCCATGCGGCAGGCCCAGCAGGCCGGAGGTCGCAGTTGGTTCATGCCGGACAATCCGCCCTACGGCGGCTCGCTGGCCGTGGAGTCCCCGCCGATCGATGTGTGCATCCTGCCGTGGCAGGCATATCGCTATGAAAGCCAGGCCATTTGGGTTGAGCGGGCCGCTGAGTTGCGACCGGTCGTCTCGGACCGCAGCGAGCGGGCTTTCTGCTCGGAATCGGGGCTGATCTACGCGGGCGAGCCCTACGGGCTGCATGATCGGCCCGTGCCCTCGATCCGGCTGAAGCGTTTGCGGCGTGGACTGGAGGACTACGAGCTGTTGAAGCTGCTGGAAGAGAACGGTAAACCGCTGCTGGCCCGGCGGCTGGCCGAGCAGCTAGTCCGCTGGGCGGGGACCGACGCCTGCCTGGAGAACCTGCTGAGCTGCAAGCCGACCGGCTGGCCACGGAGCGCGAGCGAACTGCGTCTGGCTCGCCTGCTGATGCTGCAAGAGCTGGCCGGTCAGTTCGAGCCCGACCCCTCTCTTCGGCAACGCCAGATCGAGAGTCTTTCCCAATGGGGCCGGATGATGAGCCAGGTGGAGCGGGTGTGCCCGATGGTCGAAGGCGTCCGGTTGACTTTGCAGGAGACGGGCCTGCGGGCCGAGGTCCTGGTCAGCATCGAGAACACCAGCGATCGACCGTTACAGGGCCGCTGGTCATTGCCCGCTTTGCCGCCGGGCTGGCAGTTGGCGGGCGAGGTCCCGGTGAACGTGGAGCCCGGTGCTCGCCGACCGGCCCGGCTCGAAGTGCTCTTGCCCGGTCTGGCATATAACGCCGACGGAGTACATCCACTCGAGCTAGCCTTCGATAGTCCGACGACCGGAACCCTTCGGGTGCCGGCCCGTCTGGCAGTGGCGGTCTGCCCGCCGCTGGAAAAACCGCCGGTCATAGACGGCCGGCTGGAGGACTGGCCGCTGTCGGTGAACAACGCCGCCGGCGACTTCCGAGTCTGCCGCTTCGACCCGCCCGACCAACCCGAGCAGGATCGGCCGGCCCTGCCTACCCAGGCATTTTTCGGCCTGGACCGAGAGTGCCTGTACGTGGGCCTGCGCTGTTGGCTCCAGCCCGGGCAGGGACCTCAGTGGCAGGCCGATAACCTCATCCCCGTCGAGGGAGCCACGCCCTGGGGCCAGGACGTGGTGGAGATCCTGCTCGACCCGCGCGACACCCACTCCGGCACCAGCAGCGACCTTTATTGCCTGCAAGTCAAGCCCACCGGACTGTTGGTCGCACGCAAGGGCTGCCGCACCGAACCGCCGATGGGCAATTCGGAGCCCTGGCAGAGCGGAGCCCGGGTCGCCGTGGCCGTCGGGCCGGACGCTTGGGTCGCGGAGCTGGCTGTGCCGCTGGCCTCCTTCGGTCCACAAGCCCGGCTCAACCGCGTCTGGGGCTGCAATCTGACCCGCCTGGATGCCCGCCGGGGCGAGTATTCTTCATGGGCCAAAGTCCACGGCTATGCCTATTGCCCACAATTGCTCGGCAACCTGATCATGTTATGGCGATAGCTGGGGCCAAAAGCTTGCGGGACTACTCGCCCCGCCTGCGGAGCAGCTCATGTCCAGGCAGAGAACTCCGACTGTCTACCTGGTCTCCGACGGAACCTGTCGCACCTGCCTCCAGGTGGTCCGGGCCGCCCTGGTGCAGTTCGAACCGAGCGGGGTGCGCCTGGTGCAGAAGGGCAACGTGGACACGGTCGAGACGGTCTGCCGGCTGATTCAAAGCGCCGCCAAGAGCCGCGCCCTGGTCTTTTATACCCTGGTCTCGAAGGAGCTGCGGGCAGCCATTCAGGAAGCCGCTCGACATCACATGGTACCGGTAGTGGACTTGCTGGGACCGGTGCTGGTCGCTTTGTACGATCTGCTGAAAAGTGCCCCGCTGGCCAAACCGGGAATCCTCTACGAGTCGGACAAGGCCCACTACGATCGAATCGACGCGGTTGAATACACCTTGGCCCATGACGACGGCTGTCGGCTCAGCGAGCTGAAGGACGCCGACGTAGTGCTGGTCGGTGTGTCGCGCTGCTCCAAAAGCACCACCTGCTTCTACCTGGGCTACCTGGGCATTCGAGCCGCCAACGTGCCACTTTTTGCGGACGCCGAACCGCCGCTGGAATTGCTCAAAATCGACCCCCGGCGCGTGATCGGTCTGACCGCCAACCCTTACCGCCTGCGCAGCGTGCGCCAGGCCCGGATGCGGAGCTGGGGCGCGAACGTGGACGAGCGGTACACCCATCCGGCCCAGATCAGCCACGAACTGCGGGCTGCCCGTGCCCAGATGACCAAATACGGCTGGCGCTGCATCGATGTCTCATACAAAGCGATCGAGGAAATCGCCCGCGAGGTGCTTCAGCTTCTGCGGGACAGCGGCCTGTCGGTCGGAGCTGCCGGCGGGCGGCGACCGGAAACCTGAGACCGCCCGCTCAGCCGCCCAATGGACCACAGCCCGATCAGAATACGCAGGACCGGCCAGCGACCGATTCACTCAGGGCGGCAGCCTGCCGCTCATGCCGGCGGGGCCCCCTCCCTGCCGCCCAGGTTGAAGATCGTTAGCGTCGCTCCCAGCCCCATCACGACCGCCAGCGTTACGACCGCTGGAAAGACTACCACGTCGCTCAACGTCGCCAGTCGACCAATCAGGGCCAGCGCTACCAGGCCCACGCTGCTTGCGACGGCAAACAGGGTGCCCAACAGGGCCCGCCGTCGCCTGCCGGGGTACTGCGAGGTCACTGCCGGTCTCCTTTTCCAAGTCTGATGGGCATGCCCGGTCGGGCCGCTGGTAACCGCTGGTTGCAAGCGCCGCAGCACCGGCCTGCCCGCACCGGGCATGCCGTCGGGTGGCCCCAAGGTCTCCCGGATTTGCCCTCACCCCGGGCCGTCCGCCACCTACCTTCCGTAAGTGCATTCGGAGATTACCGCTTCCTATTGGTCGCCGACGATTAGAACCTGCGGCCCAGTTTCGAATGACGCTAGCCCGGGCCAGCCCGCCTGCCCGCGCACCCCGAGGGCGCCGCCCCTCCGGGCGGGCTGCTGTATCATGCTCTTAAGTGCGACTTCAACCGCCTGCCAGCCCGGGTTACTCGCATGCCAGTCCGGTCCGCCCGGCCCATACTGGGACGGCCAGCCGGGCAGGCGTGATCTACGGCGTGGCGGCCTACGGCCTGTGGGGGATCTTCCCGCTGTACTTCCGAGCGGTCAGCCACGTCCCCACGCTGGAAGTCCTTTGTCATCGGATCATCTGGTCGGCGGTTTTGCTGCTGGCGCTGGTGGCCCTGCGCCGGGACTGGCCAGCGGTCCGTCAGTCGTTGCGCAGCCCGCGCACTTTGCTTACCCTCTGCACGACCACCCTGCTGATTGGCGGAAACTGGCTGGGGTTCATCTGGGCCGTAGCCAACCAGCAGGTCTTGCAGGCCAGCCTGGGCTATTTCATCAACCCGTTGGTTAACGTCCTGCTGGGGTTCATCTTTCTGCGTGAGCGGTTACGACGCTGGCAATCAGTCAGCGTGTTGCTGGCCGGTGCGGCGGTAACTGTGCTCACCGTCCGGGGCGGTCAGTTTCCGGCCCTGGCTCTGTTCCTGGCGGTCAGCTTTGGCACCTACGCCCTGCTGCGAAAGACCGCCAGCGTCGATGCCCTGGTTGGCCTGACCGTCGAGACCGCGATTCTGACGCCCGCGGCCCTGGCCTACCTGGGCTACCAGATGGTCAGCGGCCGGATCGTGTTCCTTAATGCATCCCCGCCAATGGACCTGCTGCTCATGCTGGCCGGCGTGATCACCGCCACACCCCTGCTGCTGTTCACCAAGGCCGCCCGCCGACTGCGCCTGGCAACCCTCGGCTTCCTGCAATACCTCTCTCCCACCGGGCATTTCCTGCTGGCAGTACTGGCCTTTGGGGAGCCATTCAGCCTTGCACACGGGATCAGTTTTGGGTGCATCTGGACGGCGCTAGCAATCTACTCGATCGACGCGGCGACCGGGTCGCGCGGCCCGGCCAACGATAAGACCCCGCCGCCAATCGAGTAGCCGCTCCGCGCAGCCCCCTCGGCCCAACTTCATATTGCCTGGTTGGCCGCCCCCAGTGGCCCGGCTGGTCCGACGACCCCGCCTTGCGGCCCACCCGCGTCCGCGTTAGGCTGCCGAGGGACTGGAACTTCGGGTTGGAGAGCGGATATGGGCCTCACCTCGGCAAATCTTTTGGATCGCGCGTGGCTCATCGCACTATGCGGCCTAATTGCGGGAGTGTCGGCGGCCGAACCCGGGCCGGCTCAATGCACAGTGGCAATTGATCGTATCGAGCGCCCTCTGCCTGCGGCCATCGCTCACGCGGCGGCCGCCTACGACGCGAAGCGTCACGCGATGCTGGTTTTCGGCGGCTCGGACCCGCAGCACAAAGACCAGCCGCCCTTGTTGCGCAGGCTCGACCTGGAGACTTTCGAATGGTCGGTCATCGAGACGACCGGGCCGGGGCCGCGGGCCGCCACCTTGCCAGGGCTCGTCTATGATCCCAAGCGCGACCGGGCGTACGTGTTCGGAGGTTGGGAGCGTGGCGCGGACCGGCCCTCCGGGGAGCTGTGGTTCATTGAGTTGGCCGGTGAGGGTGCGCGGGTCTGGCAGCGTTTGCCGGACGGACCGCCGGGCAGAAACGGGTGCGTCCTAGTAGTGGATCCGCCGCGTGATCGGCTGGTGCTTTTCGCCGGCGACGCCGGCCCGGATCCGAAGTACGGGTTCACCCCGCTCAATGACCTCTGGGCGTTCGACTTGGTGGCGGGCACCTGGGGCCGCCTGACCGCCGGCGGGGATATTCCCTCGCCGCGCTGGAACCTTGCCGCCGCAGTCGACGAACAGCGCAGCCGGATGTTCATCTTCGGTGGCGCAGGCCACGACCGCGGCCAGCCCGTCATGGACAACTTCATATATGAACTCGACTTGAGCAGCCTCAGGTGGACCAGACATCCGGCCCGAGAGCCGGCCCCCACCCCGGTGGAGGGCACCAGTCTCACTTACGACCCCGGCAAGGACCTGCTTGTGGTGGTAGGCGGACTCCCTCTCTCCGACGCCGGCGATCGGGGTACCAGGAGCGTGTGGCTATATGACCTGAAGGCCCGAAGCTGGATTGAGCAGCCGCGTGCTCTCCCTGGCGTGCGCCAGGAACACGTTGCGATTTACGACCCCCGTAAAGCCGACCACATCGTGGTGGGAGGCGAGACCGTAAAAGAAGGGGGCAACTTCTACGCGCGTGGGCAGGTGCTGTTGGACGTTCTGAGGCTCTCGGTACGCTGCGAATAGGCCCGGCTCCGAGGATTCACGCGGCGTACCGCCCGACGGCCGTTCGGACCGGGGGCGCCGGGGCGGGCAACCCGTGCGGCACGCGTGGCGCGCGGTCATTCAGCGTTTGGGCCGCTCCTTGAGCATCCAGACTTCGTTGCCGGCCTCGCTGAAGCAAACCCTGGTCATGTAGGAATGCATCAGCATCAGCCCCCGGCCGCTGGGTCGTTCCAAGTTCTCGTCCGCGGTCGGATCGGGCACCTCCTTGGGCCGGAACCCGCAGCCCTCGTCCCGCACCATGAACACGGCCCGATCGGCATCCACATAGTATCGCAGGTAAACGCGTTTGCTGCGGTCGTTGCAGTTTCCGTGCTTGACCGCGTTGGTGACCGCTTCCTCGAAAGCCAGCTTGATGGCGAAGATCGTGTCGTCGTCGTAGCCGTGGCGTTTGAGGGCCGCCATGATGGCCGCCTCCGGCTCGCGCACACAGCGCAGGTCGTTGCAGACCGCGATGTCGATCAGCTCGGAGTCGTCGATGCCGAATTCGGGGGGCACCTTCATTGCCGTACCATGGCAACGCGGGCCGCGGGTGCTCACGCCTGTCCGAACGAAGCCAGAGCCTCCTCCGCCGTCTCGTGAATATCGAAGACGCGGTTCAGCCGCGTGATCCGAAAAACCTGAAAGATCTGACGATTGATGTTGGACAGCTTCAGCGTCCCGTTCTGCTCCTGGACTTTCTTCTGGAGCGTGATGAGCATGCCCAGCGCGGCACTGGCCAGGTGGTCCACGTTCTGGAAATTCAGAAGCAAACGCGGGCCCGGCTCGCCCTCCACTATCGCCCGCAGCTCCTCGCCAATCTCCTGGATCGACAGCTCTTCCAGAATCTTGCGGTCGGCGAACTCCACTATCGACACCCCGCCCGCCCGCTTGACCTTCAGATGCGAGGAGGGCTGCTCCATTGGACTCATACCTCCATGCCGGCCTCGACCGGCCGATATTCTCCGGGCACGCTATCCGCTCCCGGCCGCCAGGTGGCCGCCCCGTAATTCTCTGCGCCCCGGAGTAGCAGTCAACCGGCCCGCAGGCTGCCATTTCAACCGTCCGCGGCCCGACCCGGCCGCCACGCCGCAGCGAAGGCACGCTTGGCATTAACAGCGCCGGGTCGCCGGCCCGCGGGGGCAGGAAGTGGCCAATCCAGTGCCGGCCGACTCTGAGCCTGTTGGCGATGCCGACCGCCTGTGGACAGTTTGCCGGGGCCCGGTTAATGTTTAAGTTGGTAAGGCTGATTCGGCACCGATCTCAGCTTGCCGGCAGCGGCGCGGTCGGGCGAGCAACGCATATCATCAAGGCTGTCGGGCGATCTGAGTTACCGGACGCCGGATCGCAGGGTCGATCGTACCGGGTTGGTTCAAATGACTCGACCACGCAGAATCCGGTTCATCGAGCCGCGGGGACGCCCCGGGCGGCCCTTCAATGCCTGGATCGGGCGTTGGCCGCTGCTGGGACCTATCACGCTAGCCAGCATCCTGGAGCAGCGGGGCTATGACGTGGCGGTGTACAACGAGAACGTCTCCGGTCCACTCACTGCCAACCGCTCCGCCTGGGAGGACGTCTGCTCGTCCGACCTGGTCGGCATCAGCATCATGACGCCTACCGCCGCGCAGGGCTACGCGCTGGCCGAGCGGATTCGCCGGGACGGGGCCGGGCCACGGATCGTTTTCGGCGGGGTCCACGCCACCTTCTGCCCGGAGGAAGCGGCTCGCTGGGGGGACATCGTGGTGCGCGGCGAAGGGGAGTCGGTGATCGAAGCGATCGCGGCCGGGGAGATCACCGAGGGGATTGTGGAGGGCCGGCCGCTGGAGAATCTGGATACTCTGCCGACGTTGAATCATTTCCTGGTGCGCGACTTCGACCGGCTGTTGCGCGGCTATCGTCGGCGGGAACTTTATCCGCTCCCGGTCATGGCCTCGCGGGGCTGCCCCTACGGATGCGAATATTGCACGGTCACTCGGATGTTCGGCCGGCAGGTGCGCCGCCAGTCGGTGGACAAAGTGCTGCACGATTTGGAACGGCACGCCGAGGCCGGCTTCAGCCACGTGTTCTTCTACGACGACAACTTCGTGACCGACCGGGACTGGACTCGCCAGTTGTGCCAGCGACTGGCCCCGCTGGGGATGCGGTTCAATGCCCAGGTTCGGACCGACTTTCACTGGTTGGATTCGACCCGCCGCCGGCGTGACGACGGAATCCTGCGCTGGATGCAGAAAGCCGGAGGCGACGTGCTTTACATCGGTTATGAGACCATCGACGAGCAGACCGCCCGGAGCTGGCGAAAGGGCTACCGGGGCCCCGGCCCGCTGGAGTCGCGACTGCTGGAAGACAGCCGGACTCTTCACGATTACGGGTTCTGGATTCACGGCATGTTCGTGCTGGGGCCCGAGCACACCCGGCAGACTGCCGACCGGATCGTAAACTTCGCCCGGCGCAGCCACCTGGAGTCGCTCCAGATCAGCATCCTTACCCCCTTCCCGGGCACACCGCTCATGAACCAGATGCGCCCCTATCTGATCCTCGACCGTTTTCCCCAGGACTGGGATTACTATGACGGGACGCACTGCGTCTATGGTCACAGCCGTTTGGGAATTGAAGCGTTTCAAAGGACGGTCCTGGAGGCCCATCGGCAGTTCTACCGCTGGGGCGGGTGGAGCCTGCGACGCCTGAAGGCCCTACTGGGCCAGCCCAGCCCGCTGCGGGACAAGCTGGCTCAACTCTGGTCCAACGCCCGTACGGCTCGAACCACGCTGCAATCCTGGAAGCAGGAGATGCGGTCCTTCCTGGAGACCGTCAAGGACCGATGTCGTTACGGCAGCCCGATTGCCGGGAGGGTGCCGGCGGTCGGTGGTGCCTGGTTGCCCCTGGCCGACGGCTCGGCCGGGTTGTCTGGGGCTAGGTCGGAGACGCCCAAAGGGGTGTAGACATGCGCATGCCGGCAAGATTGCAGGATCGTTTCGCACAGTGGGCATTCGGCGCGACGGTGCGTGGCACCGGGCTGGCTCTCGGGGTGCCGGTGCTGCGGAACTTCGTTCTGGCCCGGCTGCTCAACCGCCTGGAGCGGGCCTACCAGGAGCGGGAGCACGACCAGCAGCGACTGCGCCACGAGCGCTGGCTGGGCCTGCACTTGAAAGGTTTCTTGTATCGCTTGATCAATGAGCGCCCTGCGGCCGCCCGGGCCATCCTCCGCTTCATCAACACCTGGAGCCACGACATCTACCGTCGGGATGACGCGCAATCCGCCGGGGCCGCCACCCCGTGCACAGTGGTGCTGGAACCAACCGACCGTTGCAACTTGAGCTGCCCGGGCTGCTACGCCAAGAGCACCAAGGACGGCTGCGACCTGCCCTACGAGCGGCTGGAAGAGATCGTCCGGGAAGTGGTCGACATGGGGGTCACACTGATAACGCTGTCGGGCGGCGAGCCGTTCCTGCGGGAACGGGCCGACCAGAGCATCACTCGCCTGGCCCGAACCTTCAGCGACCGGGGCTTCCTGGTGTACACCAACGGCACCCTGATCGATGCCCAGATCGCCCGCCGACTGGGGGCGGTCGGCAACGTCTTCCCGGCCATCAGCGTGGAAGGCTTCGAGCATCAGACCGACGCGCGTCGCGGCCGGGGCATATATGCACAGAATCGACGGGCCCGCCAGCTTTTGGCCGAGCAGGGCGTGATGACCGGCTTCTCGGCCACCGTCACCCGCGAAAACTGCGAGGCCATCTGCACCGACGAGTTTCTGGATTTGCGAATCGAAGAAGGGGACCTTTTCGGCTGGTTCTTCTTGCTTCAACCCATTGGCCGCTCCCCGCGTCCGGACCTGATGGTCACCGCCGAGCAGCGGGCCCTGCTCCGCCAGACTATCTGTCGGTGGCGGGAGCAGCAGCGCCCCATCTTCTTGGGCGACTTCTGGAATGACGCCCATTTCACCGACGGCTGCATCGCGGCGGGGAAGTACTACTTCCACATCTACGCCAACGGCGACATCAGCCCCTGCGTCTTCTCGCCTATCAGTTGCGGCAACATCTTCGACATCATCCACGGGCGCAGCCAGTACACCAGCCTGAATGACTTCGTGCAGCGGCACCCGGTTTTCCGGGCCTTCCGCCAGGAACAGCGGCGGATCACCGACCGGAACCGGCCCTGCCTGCTGATCGACCATCCGGAGGCCTTCCGGCGGGTAGCCAGAATGGAGGGTGCTCGGCCGGCCAAGAACCTGGCCCCCGGCTATCTGGACGGAGAAATCGCTCGAACCATCGACGAGGCTGCCGCAGCCTGGGCTGAGCTGGCCGCCACCCTGCCCCCGCTCCCGTCAGCCCAGGATCCAGACGCGTCGCAGTTGGTTAGCAAGAGCGCCTGAACCCGGTCTGGGCGGGGACCCGCCGCCGCCCAGGCCTGTTCGCCGGTCGCCGCGTCCGATAACCGGCTTCCCGATAGTCCACCAATCCGAGAAGTCAGCCCAACCGCCAGCAAGCGCCGTGCCGGCCCCCCGACGCTACCCAGGCGAAAGCCGCCCGTGTCCGAATCCGCCGGCCAGGTCCGAGAACCATCGGGCTGCCGAAAGGCCGAGAAGCGCTTCGGACACGATCCGGACCTCCCCAATCATCGAATAAGTGAAGGTGCCCGCTAGCAGGTCGCTAAGAAACTCGGCCTGACACTTTGGCATCGCGTATATTTCATGGGTTCTATCACGGAGGATGGCAGATGCGCGGTCGAGTGGATTTTCAGGGCGAGGTTTTTCACACCTTC
>Ga0136652_1000163_pt1 | contig 37054 bp, 19 predicted proteins | sample ConPoolayeEmetaG_FD_94864 | JGI IMG/M metagenome (GOLD analysis project Ga0136652, IMG submission 94864) | Hot spring microbial mat communities from California, USA to study Microbial Dark Matter (Phase II) - Cone Pool mat layer E metaG... ...
CTTCGAAGCCGGCGGAAAAGGTGGCTTGGTCGTATTTCTGCCATGGCCGTCCGACGTCATCCTGCGACCGGGCGATGTCTCTCTGGAAGTAGAGGCTGAATTTGAAGACGTTACCGGCCCCGGCCGCCAGATCCGCCAATCCGAAGACGCCGTAAACCTCGTTGTCGAACGTGCTTTCGAACTGGCGGATCGTCATGGCGGCGTCCTTCCACTGGTCGAGCGTGTTCCGGTAGCCGATGTAAAACGCCCGGAAGCGCAGGGTTGAGCGATCCCCCAAGGAAGTGAATCCGCCGGCGTTGAGGGAGGTGCGGCTCCAGTCCTTGAACCTCCAGTAGCGCGGCCGCTGGACGGAGAGCGCGGGCGGCATGCCGTATCCCGAACGATAAATTGCGCCGTTGACCATAATCTCGGTTCGGCCGCTGGGTGTGTAATAGAGCTTGGCGCTCAGGTTGAACCGCTCATAATCGCTGTTCGCCCGGGAAACGGTCTTCCCCGTTTCGTCGCGATAGTTGTAGCCATTCGAATCCTGGTAGACGACACTCCCGGCCAGGGCGAATTTCTTGTACTGTCCTTGCCCGTCGAGGACGACACTCCGGGTCGCGCGCTCGCCGTAAGAGCCTGTCAAGGTCAATCGAGGTTCCGGTCCCGGACGGCGGGTGATGATGTTGACGATGCCGCCCAGGGTGTTCGGTCCGTAAAGGACCGAAGAAGGGCCCTTGGTGATCTGGAGCGTGTCCAGCCCCGCCGCCGTCACCGTTTTCAGGTCGAAGGTGCTGTAGTAGGGCTCCACCTCAGGAACCCCATCCAAGAGGAGGGCGACGCGCTTGGCGTCGATTCCGCGGAGTTTGAGCGTGTAGGTATCTTTTTCGCCGAACGTGACCATGACCCCGGGCGCGTACCTGATGGCCTCGGCCAGGTCCAGGGGACGCCGCTGGTCGATTTGGGTGGTCGTGATCGTCGTCACCGTGGCCACGGGAAGTTCTCGCGGCGCCCGGCCGACGACGACGATTTCTTCCGTGATCCGGGTTTGCTGGGCCTTCTTTTCGGCCTCTTCTTCTTTTTTGCCGGTCTCCTGAGCCCAGCCGAAGACAGAGAGAAAATGAGCGAAGAGGAGGGGAAGGACAAAGGATCCAAAAATGACTTGGTAAAGGGTTGGACCTCGAATTGAATTCTTCATCGGCCCTCCTTTTCAAGCACGGAAGGCGCGGCCGTTTCCGGCCTCACCCTGACGGTCGCGAGCCCTGGCGATCAGGCCGCGTTAGGCCCTTTGACTCGGAGGAGGCGGATAACTTAGCACAATCAATGGGATGGGGCAAGCGCGAGGCGGGAAAATCAGCGATTCAGATCGATTTCCGCTGCTTTCGGCTTGCCGCAAGCCGCATCGCCGCGCCGAGAGCAATCATGGCTGCGCCGGCGCCGGCATTCAGGGCCATGGCTTTGAACGCGGCTCCCTGAGTTGCCGTGAAGGCGGCGACGGCGAGAAGAATCAGCCCGTAGACGATGAGCGCCAGGCCGACCATAAAGAAAGGGGACCTCCTCGGCTTTGCGGCCGCCGCATCCGGCAAGCTCGGGATAGCCATCCGGGCGATGAATTCCTGCACCCGTTTCTGTTCGTCTTCGGGAGGTTTGTATGTCGCCGACCCGATCCACATGCCGAGAATGGTCGAGAGGATGTTGATCCCGATGGAGGCCGAGTTCCAGCCCTGCTTGAGCCAGTAGGAGAGAGCGGGGTCGGTGGCGAGGCGGTCTTTGGCGGCGGCGAGGAGGACTCCGTTCAAGATGACGAGAGAGACTCCGGAAATCGTTCCGGCCGTAACGCCCGCGATCGCTCCTCGCGAGTTCACCTTCTTGATCACCAGACCGGCCAGGAGTGGGATCATGATCGCCGGGCCGAACGCTCCGAAGATTTTCACCAGGATATCGATCAGGTTGAAGACTTCTTTCAGGTATTTCAGGCCCAGGGCGAAGAAGGTTGTGAGCAGGCCGATCATCGCCGTGTTGATCCGGCCGATCTTGACGACCCGCGTTTCATCGGCTCCGGGACGGAGGACCTTGTGGTAGAAGTCCTTGGTCAGGACGCCCGAAAGGACGTTGTATTCATTTCCCAGGGTCGAGAGCGTGGCGCTGAACATGCCGGCCACGAGGACGCCCATGATTCCCACAGGCAGGATTTTGAGAGCCATGAGAACATAAACTTCGTCGCTCCGTCCGAGCACATCCGGGCCGATGATCTTAGGGAGATAGGCCCGCGCCGCCAGGGCGGGAAAGAAGAAAATCAGCGGCCCGAGAAAACTCAGGACGCCCATCCCCAGGGCCACTTTCTTGGCGTCTTTCTCGGTCGGGACACAGTTGTATTTCTGAACCAGCCCCCAGGAGGCGTTGTAGGAGAGAAAGGCGACCAGAGCAAACATCAGCCAGTAAAAAAAATCGTAGGGCGGAGCGATCAGATGAAAAAAATTGGTCGGCGCCTCCGGCCCGCTCCGGACTCCGGCCACCAGGCCGTCGAACCCTCCCACGGCGCCGAGAGATAGGCCGAACATGATGACGATGGCGATGCAGAGGATGGAGAACTGGAAGAAATCCGTCACCAGGACGGCCCACTGGCCTCCCAGGACGGCATAGACGATCATGATCAGCCCGACGACGAAAATGCCGACATCGAGGGAAAACCAGCGCTGGCCGATGGCCGGGACAAGGAAGATGGAAGTCGCCAGGATGCGGAGGGCGTTGTCGATCAGGCGGAGGGGAAATCCCGTCCAGACAAAGACCTGGTGGACGAGGTTGTTGTAGCGCTGACTCATGAACCCGAGAGGCGTGATCACCCGGGCGCGGCGCCAGCGGACGGCGAAGAAGAAAAAAGCGAAGACCATCGCCGGAACCGGGACCCAGGCGATCGCCACGGCGACGAGCCCGTACTTGAAGGCGATCTGAGAATAGATGACGAAAAACGTGGCGCTGAACGAAGCCATCCAGAGGGAAATGCTCGAAAGCCACCAGGGGACGGAGGCTCCGGCGGCGAAATAATCCCGCGCCTCCTTGATGTACTTGCGGAAATAGGTGCCGATGAAAATGAGGACGGCGAAGTAGCCGACGAGGACGACATAATCGAGCCCGTGGAGGATTTGAGTTTCCTTCATGGCCGTCCCTATTTGACGATCACCTTTGGAGCCAACGGAGCGCGAACCCTGGCCGAGAGGTCCTCGATTTTTTTGACCCAGCCCGCGGCCTGAGGAGCCTGTGGAGCGGTGATTCCCAGGTGCCAGCCGCCGCAGATCCAGTGGGTTCGTTTTTCGCCCGCCGGGATCGTCAGCTTGACATAACGGTCGAGGTCGGTCTCGGCGAAGCCGGCGAATTCCGCCGGGTCAAAAACGAGCGCCAGCCCGATGTCCCCGGCTCCCGGCGCTCCCTTTCCCCAGGTCGCGAGATAACCTTTTTCCTGATCCATCGACCAGGTTTCCTCGGCGAGTTTTTCGATTCCGGGGCTGTAGACGACCGAGCCGCCGGCGCTCGACTGAATGACGATGTCCTGGCGTGAATAGATATTGTTGGTGAACGCGGACATGATGAGCCGGACGGAATAGGTCGCTTCGGAGGGGCCGATGCCGGTAATATCGACGCGGGCGATGCTCCTCACCGGCCCGGCGGCGATGACCTTGCGGGTGTATTGATTCCCGCCCTTGCCGGCCGGATTGACGGTTGAGATTCGTTTCTCGCCTTCCCAGAGGCTGATCCCGCCGAGGCCGGACGCCTCGCCGACGTGAAGGATATCCATCCCCCAATCCTGCATCTCGTGATAGCCGTAGTCGGCGGTGAACGCGGACATGATCAGGCGCTCATCCAGCTTGCCGAAGGCCTCGAGTTGTCCCCAGTAGAAGCGGTAGGCCGCCCGGTTCGATTCCCAGCCGATGTTGGCATCGGCGGTTTCCCAGGCAAGACGGGCGTATGTCCGGACGGGGAAATCAGGTGGTTTCGTTCCGGTCGGTGAATAACGGACGGCGATTTCCGACTTCCCCGGAGGAAGCGTGGCCAGGAAGGCGACTTCATCCGGTTTCCCGTCGCCGTCGAGATCGTCCATCTGGAAGGGGAGGACCTCGCCTCGGGGGCCGGCGAGGCGGCAATTCATCGGGTTGAAGTCGGGGACGAATGAGAGGAGATCGGCCAGCGGGATGACGACCGCCTGGTCGGCAAGCTCGGCCTGGAGCGGGTTCGAAAGCTCAAGGACGAAGAGCTTTTCCGGCTCTGTCGGCGCTCCCCCGGGCCGTTCAGCTCCTTTCCGACAATTTCCTATAAAAACGATCGAAAGAGTAAGAATTAGGATGAGGGCCGGGCGGGCTTGGTTGTTCATTTTTCCTCCTGTCATTGATCGTCATGGCCGGCGGCAGGAATGAATCTTGAAGGCCCCATTGTAGTGAAGGCTGGAGAGGCTGTCAATCGGAGCCGGCCGTTTGTCGTCTGTGTTTACGACATTCATCGTCACGGAGTCTTGTAGCTTGGTGCCGGAAAGAATTTCCGGATCGGAGATCATGAATGATGCAACCGGCTCTTTCTCTTCAAAAAACTTCTTTATTTTTCCTCTCGAAAACCGAATAGACGACGGGGACAACGAGCAGGGTGATCAGGGTCGAGCTGAGAAGGCCGCCGATCACGGCCCGGGCCAGCGGCGTCTGGATTTCGCTTCCTTCCTTGAGCCCGAGGGCCAGCGGGACCATCGCCATGATCGTCGTCGCAGCCGTCATCAGGATCGGCCGGAGCCGTCGCCTGCCCGCCTCTTCGATGGCCTGCCGCAGTTCCATCTTGTCTCTGCGCCGGAGGAGGTTCGTGTAGTCGACAAGCAGGATGGCGTTGTTGACGACGATGCCGCCGAGCATGATGCAGCCGATGTAGGTCTCGACGTTGAAGGTCGTGCCGGTCAGGAGGAGAATGAAGACGACGCCGATCACGGCCAGGGGCACCGAGAACATGACGATGAGCGGGTCGCGCAGGGATTCGTAGAGCATGGCCATGATCATATAGACGAGGAAGATGGCGAGAAGAATACTGATGAGAAGCTCGCGGAAGGCCTTCTGCTGCTCTTCGTAGTCGCCGGTGAAGCCGATGGTAAAATCCCTGGGCACGGGAACCGATTTCAGGCTGCGGCGGACATCGGAAATGACCGACCCCAGGTCGCGGCCGGCGAGCTCGGCCGAGACGGTGATGATTCTCTCGCGGTCGCGGCGCTCAATCTGCTGGGGACCACGTTTCGGCTGGACATTGACGACATTCCTGAGGCTGATTTGCTGACCGTCGGAATTCGTCATCGTCAAATCGAGAATGTCGCTGACATCCATTCTTTCCGAATCCTTGACTTTGACCAGGATTCGATATTCCCGTCCGCCCTCGCGGAACTGGCTCGCTTGAGTCCCCATGAGCACGGTCTGGATAAACCCGGCGACCTGGTTGACCGAGAGCTTCATTTCCGAGGCCTTCTGCCTGTCGATGAGCAGATGCTGTTCGGGAGTCCCTTCTCGCCGGCTGATCCGGACATCGGTCACGCCCCGGGTGTTTTCGACGACCCGTCGGACCTGTTCGGCCAGGGCTTGAGCGACGTCCATGTCATAACCGCGGACCTCGACCTGGAGCCTTTCCTGGCCGCCGCCTCCTCGCATGCCGAACATCATCTGGGCCCCCGAAGCTCTTGTCCTCACTTGGGCGCCCGGCACCTGAGAAAGCTTCCGGCTGAGATCGGCAGCGATCTCGGCGCTCGACCGAGTCCGCTGGGACTTCGGCTTAAGCCGAAGAGTGATGGAGCCCTGGTTGGCCCCGCCGCGCCAGCCTCCGCTTCCCGCTCCTTCCTCGATGCTCGAAATCTCGGGCACCTCTTTCTTGACCAGTTCGGTCACGTCTTTCAGCTTTTGATCCATGACCATCAGCCGCGTTCCGACTTCCATCTCCACCGTGATGTTCACCTCGCCTTCGTCGGTTTGCGGCAGGTATTCCCGGCCGATGAATCTCATCAAAAAGAGACTGATGAGGAGCAGGACGGCGGCTCCAACCAGAATGAGGGTGCGGTGGTTGAGGGAATAATGAAGAAGCCTCTTGTATCCGTTTTCTATCCCGGAGAAGAGAGCTTTGGCCTGGAGTGCGATTTTCGATTCAGGCTTCTCTCGACCCGGGTTCGAGGCGGCCAGGATACGGCTTGAAAACATCGGGACAAGGGTCAGAGAGACGAAGAGCGAACACAGAAGGGCAAAGCTGACGACATAGGCGAGCTGCTTGAACATGATTCCCGAGGAGCCGCGGACAAAAAGCATGGGGAGAAAGACGATAACCGTCGTCGCCGTGCTGGCGATGATCGCTCCGGTCACTTCCCTGGCCCCTTCGACGCTGGCCTTCTGTATGGGGACTCCTCCCTGCTTCATCCGGAAGATGTTTTCGAGGACGACGATGGAGCTATCGACCATCATCCCGACGCCGAGAGCCAATCCTCCCAGGCTCATGACGTTGAGCGTCATGCCGCCGAAGTAGATGAGGGAGAATGTGGCGATGATCGAAATCGGGATCGCCGTGGCGATGACCAGCGTGCTCCGGACGTTGGCCAGAAAGAAGAGGAGAATGAAGACAGCCAACAACCCGCCGTACATGGCCGATGAAGCCACGTTGCTGATGGCATTCCGGATGAACTTGGCGCTGTCGCGGATAGGAATGATCTGGATCTGGGGATAGTCCTCCTGCAACCTCGCGATCTCCTTGAGGACCCCTTCGACGATCCTGACCGTATTCTTTCCCGATTGTTTGAAGATCATCATCCGGATGCCGGGAATTCCGTTCACCCGGGCCACTCGGGTGATCCGGCGGTAGGTGTCCTCGACGCTGGCGATGTCGCGCAGCCTGATCACTGCGCCCTCTCGGACGGCGACGATGGTCTCTTTGATTTCATCGACCGAAGTGTAGACTCCGGGGATCCGGACGACGATCTCGTAATTCCCCTTCTCGATCGTCCCGGCCGGGATGTCGATGTTTTCCTGCCGAATCTTACCGATAATTATATCAAGCGGAAGGCCGAGGGCCTTGACCTTGTCGGGGTAGAGGTTGACCTGAATTTCTCTTTCCAGGCCTCCCCAAACGTCGACCGAAGCCACTCCCGGGACGCGTTCGATCCGGTAGGAAATCTGCTGGTCGATGATTTTTCTCACCTGGATCGGGTCGAGCTCGCTTAGGGCGCCGAGCATCAACACCGGCATCTGGGCCGGGTCGAACTTGCGCAGAGTCGGTCTTTGGATATCTTCGGGAAGGCGGCCGATGATCCGGTCGATCCTTTCCCGAATGTCGTTGGATGCCTCGTCGAGGTTGGTCCCCCAGGCGAACATGACCCGGACGGTGCTCGATCCCTGCGATGAGGTGGAGAAGACCTCTTCCACTCCCGGGACCGAGCTCATCGCTTCCTCGATCGGCCGGGTGATCATCTGTTCCATTTCCTCGGGCGCGGTGTTGGGATAGGAGGTCGAAATGTTCAGGGTCGGGTAGGTGATGTCCGGCATGAGGTCGATGGGCAGCCGGGTCAGAGCGATAAAGCCCAGCACGAGCACCACCAGAGTCAGCATGATGGTGAAAATCGGGCGCTTGATGGCGAATTCAGAGATGCTCACGGCATCCTCCTTCCTGGGTCCGTCCTATTTTTTCCCCGGTCGGTTGCCGGAAGGCAGGGCCGACGATCTCTCGGGCAGGATGATGTTCATCCCGTCCTGGAGAAGATGCTGGCCGAGGACGACGGCGTAGCCGGAGAGGTCGGCCGGCTCGAGAATTTCGGCGTTTTCTCCCTCGACGATGCCGACCTTGACCGCTTTGAACGAGGCCTTCTTCTTTTCGGTATCGGCAATAAAAACCCCGGATTGATTCCCCCTTTGAACAAGGGAGCTGAAGGGCACGAGCCTGGCTTTTTCGCGTCGGGCAAAGACGATTTCGGCGTTGACGAACATCCCCGGTTTGAGCGATCCGTCTTCGTTGCTGATGTCGATCTCGACCCTGGCCTGGCGCGACGTTTCCTTGAGCAGCGGCGCGACGCGCGTCACCTTGCCGGCAAAGGTCTTGCCAGGGAAAGCGGTGCTCGTCACGGCGACATCCTGTCCCGCCCGGATGCGGAAATACTCTTTTTCGGTCGCATAGATGACCGCCGTAATCGGCTGGAGCTCAATTACGGAAATGATCTGGCTGTTGGGCGAGAGGAGGGCACCCTCGTCGACATATCTTTCCCCGACATAACGGACAGGGCTTCCCTTCTGCCAGGAAGCCGTGATCCGCGTGTAGGAAAGTCGGACCCGGGCGGCTTCGAGAGCCGATTCCCGGTTGGACACCTGGGCGGCCGTCACCTTGAACTTCGCCTCCTGGGCGTTGAACTGGGCCCGGGCCGCATCCAATTGGGAGTCGGACATGATTTTCTTTCCGTGGAGGGTCTCGGCCCGTTCAAGATCGCGACGGGAGAGTTCGACGGCGCTGCGGGCCTCTTCGAGGTTCGCCTTGGCCACGTTGAGATCGGCTTCGGCCTGGATGACGGCCTGCTGGTATTCTTCGTCTTCGAGCTGAGCGACGAGCTGGCCGTTCGTCAGCCGGTCGCCGATATCGACATAAAGCTTTTTCAGCTTCCCGGAAATTTTGGGAGCGATGACGAATTGAGATTTCGGTATCAGGGTGCCGGAGAAAAGGCCGAGGTCCCGGATGGACCCCTCGACGATCGGGGCGATTTCGACGGCGACGGTTCCCATTCGTTGCCCCTGAATCGGGGATTTTCCGGCGATGTTTTTAACGATCAGCCAGACGATAAGAGCGAGAAGAATGAGACCGGCTCCGACGGCGAGCCTGGTTTTCGGTCCGGAATTCTTGATGCGGATGAGAGGCTTCTTCATGAGATTCACCTGCTTTCACGGAAGACGTTGATATTCTGGCGCTCCCGGCCGACGCCCATGACCCGGTCGAGGCCGGCCAGCGAGTTTTCGTAATCGGTCAGCGCCTTGATCTCCAGGGTCTGAGCATTGGCCAGATCTCTCTGGAACTGAAGGACGGTGTAATTCGTGCTCATCCCGACGGCGAGCTTTTCCAGCTCGGCCTCAAGCTTTTTCTGGGCCAGCTCCCGAGCGGCGCGGTAGGCTTCGATTCTCTGAAAGTTCGTTTCCACCGCCCGGAGAGCGTTGCCGAGCTCGAGCGTCAGTTGCTGTTCCTGGTTTTTAATCTTGAGCTTGGCCTGCTCGAGGCTGATCTTTGCCTGAGCGTGATAGGCGCGGGAGAGAATGTTGCTGACCGGAAGAGTGACCGTCAGACCGACGGAAGAATTTTTGTACGCGAAATGGAACGCGTCCTGGAGAGCGGAAGATCTTTTCCCGGGGATCTTGCCGATGACGACTCCGGAAAGGGCGTTGTTGTCTTTATAAAGGATTTGGTCGCCCGAAATTCCCGGGCTCCAGTAGGAAAGCTGGAGACGGACATCGGGCAGGAGCTGGTTTCTGGCATAGCTCAGGGTAAACTCGCGGCTTCTTGAATCGATCTGCAGCGCCTTGAGGTCAGGCCGGTTTCGGAGCGCCGTCTCGAGAGCGGAGTCGAAATCCAGGTCCACCTTTTCGACCTGGGGTCTGTCGGTGGGGACGATCTTGATGTTTTTGACGTCGTCCATCTCGGCCGCGAGATTGACGATCGTCTTCAGCAGTTCTTCGTAATTCTTGACCTGGGCTTCGGCTTCGAGGATTTCGGCCTTCCTCAGGCTGACCTCCGCCTCGGCCGTCAAGAGTTCGATCGGAGGAAGCGTGCCGGCCTCGATCTCCGCTCTGTTCTTTTCCAGGAGCCTCTCGGCGAGCCGGAGCGACTGCCGGACGACATTCAGGTTTTCCCGGCTGTGGACAAGGCCCCAGTAGGCGATTTTGACCCGGTAGATCGTGTCTTCAAGGGTCTGATTGAGATTCTCTTCCGAGATGTCGCGGTTGAATCCCGCGACGATGATTTCCCGGCGGCTCATCTTGAACCCGAAATCCTTGAGGAGGGGCTGGCTGAAGTTGAAGCGCAGCGTGCTTCCATAGCGCGGGTTGATCGTCTGGAAGCTCCGGTTGGAGTTGATCAGATAGTTGTAGAGGCTTGCGGATAATGTCCCGCCGGTCGGAAGGAGCTGGGAAAGCTGGGTCGTGTTGTCGTTCTGGAAGGTCGTGACGACGTCGGAGGCGTCGAGAAAGGAGTAAGACGCGTTCTTCGTATTCTGTCTGTTATAGCTGAAAGAGATGGAGGGGAAAAACTTCTCACCGGCCAGGTCGGCGACTTCATCGAGGATTTTCGGGGTCAGCATTTCCGCCGCCAGACCGAGGTTGTTCCTTATCGTCTTGACGATGCATTCATCGAGGGAGAGTTCAAGGATTCTCTGACCTGCCTGAGGATTCGGTGCGCCCTCTTGTTCAGGCGAGCCGGAAAGCGGCCCCGCGCCCGAGGCAAAAGTCAGGACAAAAAGCCAAAAAATCAGGGAAACCGAGAACCCTGTGGCCGAGATTTTTTTTTGCGCGTTCATCGCCAATCTCCGTCCGCTATCATTCGCTTTCTTGAATAGGAAGCCGAGTTTTTATTTCCCCGAGGTCTGTTCGCCGGCCCTTCGGACCGGAGGCGAAACCGATCCTCGCACCGCCGGCAGGCGTTCTCTCGCCATGAATAGACTCCATCTTCTTAATTTTAGACTCTTCGATTCCCGTTTTCTTCCCTTTTTTCAGTCCCGCCGGAAAAGATCTGTTGATCTTCCGCTTTGGTTTCCGCTCCGATCACCGCAGCAGGGCGTTGAAGAGGAGCTTGAATGTTCCATGCGTCTGGCAGCGGTGCTGGGTCCGGAACCCGATCAGGATCGTTCGACCTTTCCCGAGCCCGACGGAAACCATGGCCGCCTTTTTGGCCAGGCGTTTTTCCCCGATCAGCCAGCCGCTCTGAAGCACATCTCGTTCAGGGTAGCGAACCACCGTCTCGCAGCGCTCATTGTGAGCGCTGGGGATGATTTCAAAGGCCGGGTTCGACCAGAAAAGGACCAGCCCTTCAGCGGGCATTCCATAGGCTAGGGGGTGGGTATTGTTGATAGCGACCTTAAGGGTGGATCCGGGACAAAAAAACTCTTTCGGGCTTGCTTGGGCGGTTGCATTCCGGACGTTCAGTCCGAGTTTCTCGATGGCAAAATTCGAGGCATCCCCCAGGGCGACCAGGGTTCCGCCTTTTTCAACAAAAGATTGAAGAGCTTCGACTCCCTCTTTGCCGAGGCCGCTCCGGTATTCGGACGGATAGATCGGCATGCGGCCGCCGTAAGCTTCCGGCGATTCGCCCATGAGGATGTTCGTCGTATCGTGAGGCAGGATGAGGACGTCGTATCTGGCGTTCAGGTTTCCCTTTTTTATTTCGGCGTCCATAACAGTGATATAGGGGAAGGAGAATTGTTCAAGAAGAAGACGGGTCCAGCCTTCGTCCGCGTTTCCTCCCCAGTAGCGCTGGTAAAGACCGGTGCGCAGGCGAGCGACCTCATGGACTCCCTGACCCGGCAGTCGGTCGAGGGGACGAAAATCGACGCCTGTTTTCTCGGCCACGGCGGCGAGGATTGCGGCCGGCTCCGGGGCGAGGACAAAATCCCCGGCTCGGGCCTCAAACCCGGGGAGCGGCGTGTCGATGCGGCGGACAGAGATCCCGCGGTCGAGAAGGAGATTGACCGCTTTGAACGAGGCGTTCAACCGGCCGTCGAGAAGGTATCCGGCGCCGGGGGATTCGACTTTCCCTTTCATGGGAATATCGGCAGTCAGCGGGACGAAGCTTCCGTCCGGCATCTCGTCCAGCGCGTCGACGCGGACTCCCATGAATTCGGCCATGGTGTGAGTCGCCGTGTCGTAGGGCCGAAGCGGAGAGCCGTCCCTGTCGCGGGTCCAGGGGCTGTCGGTGTAAAGAGTTCGGCCGAGGAGGTTGCGGATGAGCCCCATTTTCGGCTGGGCGAGCGAGACGAGGAAGGTTCCCGCGGGATAAAGGACTCGCCCGGCAAAAAATTCTTTGCTTGCCTGGAGGATTTCAATCCCCGAGAGCCGGAGCGTGTTGATCATTTTGATCGCCGTCAAGCGGTCGTGCTGCCAAGGGGGGATGACGTAGGCCGCCGGTTTTCCTTTGGCGCCTCTCTCCGTTTGCCGTTTGGCTTTCAGGACGGCGTTCCTGAGCACGGTCTCCCGGTTTCTGGCGGCAATGTCGAGAACAGCCCAGCTCGAGATCTTCTGCTGTTCGACGATATCCCGAAGCTTCCACCAGCCGCCCGGCCAGGGGTTGGGGAAGGTCGTCTGGGCCTCGTACTCCGGAAATTGGAGGGTGCTGCCGCGCAGCTGCTCGGGATGGACATAGAGAGGCGTCGCCAGGTTGGCGTTGGCCGATTCGGTCAGCATGCCGGCGATATTGTGGAACGGGGTGATCCAGTGCCAGCCGAAATGGCCCCAGCCCGGAAATTGAGCGGCGTTGAGGATGCCGGACTTGCCCGCTTCTTCGAGCCTATAGGCCATGTGGGCGCCGTACCAGCTGAGCTCACGCCAAATCAGCGGGTCGGCGTAGGGTCGGAGCGGCTCGCTGTAGGGGGGAACGTAAAGTCGGGCCCCGTAGCCGCCCATATGATGGTGATCGACATAGGCCTGAGGAATCCATTCGCGGAAGAGGATTTTGGCGGCGTAGACGGACTCGACGAGGTTGATGAAATCGGCGTCCCTGTTGTTATCGTGCCCGGCGTATTTGTGATAAAGCCACGGCGGGCTTGTTCCTTCGCTTTCTGTGCCGAGCGTCCTATTGTACCAGTCGGCGACCATGATTTGACCGTCCGGGTTGAAGCAGGGGATGAGGAGAAAAATCACGTTGTTGAGGATGCGCACGGTTTCCTCGTCGGACCGGCTGACGAGGTCAAAAGCCAGCTCAGGAGCCATCTGGGTGCCGCCGATCTCGGTCGCATGGAGGCTCATGGACTGGCAGATGACGGCCCGGCCCTCGGCGATCAAAGATTCGATTTCTGCGTCGGAAGCGCCCCGCGGGTCGCTGATCCGGGCGTTGATTTCCCTCAGCCGGTCGAGAGAAGCGAGATTTCGCGGCGCGGTGATGATCACCAGAAGAAATGGGTGGCCCTCGGTCGAAGGGCCCATGTTGAGGACTTTCATCTTATCGCTTTCTTTCTCCAGGAGGGCGAAGTAGTCGACGATCCTGTCCCAGCGGGCGATCTTGCGGTCGGTGCCGAGTTCGAACCCGAAATACTCACGAGGGGAGGTGATCTTTTGTTGAGCTTCCGGAGATGAAACGAGTGTTCCGAGCGCGAGAAGGGTCAGGATAAGAAGACGATCAAAGGCAGGTCCAATTTTCAGGCGTTGTCTCATGGCTGATTCTCCTTTTAAGAGATCATTTAAGGAATCAAGCCCTAACAATCAAGCTCTAACAATTAACAAATCCTATTTAAGGGATCAAGTTTTATTGTAAAAGAAAAAGAAATATCAAGTTCAGCTGGCGGTTAACGAATCGCTCTTGACGACCGGCGAAGACTTGATCCTATGTCCGAAAAAAATCGTTGCCATCGAGCCCGGAAAGACATATATTTATTATTCTCGAGAATGATGATTGATTGAGTAGGAGGACACATGGGTTATCGCGACCGAAAAAAACGCCGCCCGGCGGCAGCGCTTCTCCTCTGTCTTTTTCTTTTTTCGCCCCTGATCGCCCGGGCCGGGGCGACTAACGAATGGACGACCTGGCCGCCGCGCCAATACCTGATCCAGTCCCTTGTTAAGTCCGTCGATGAAATCCTCAAAACCTACCACCCCGAGACCGGCCGGTTCGGCACCGACCCCTGGATTTGCGGCGACCAGAATGTCATTTTTCCCCTGGCCGCCGCCTGGTCGATCAAGGATCCGGCGAACCCCTACTATCATGACAAGAAGCTTCTTGCGGTCATCGCCAAAGGAGGGGAGGCCCTGGTCGACGACCAGGACGCTGAGGGAAAGTGGATTTTCCGGAAAAAAGACAATTCCACCTGGGGGATGATCTTCATGCCCTGGACCTACAGCCGCTGGATTCGGGCTTATGTCCTCGTCAAGGACGCTCTTCCTAAAGCTTCCCGGGCCAAATGGGAAAAAGGACTTCTCCTCGGCTTTAAAGGAATCCGCCGAGACGAGATCAAGCGGGTTCATAACATCCCCTGCCACCATGCCATGGCTCTCTATATCGCCGGCCTGGCCTTCAAGAACGAAGAATGGAAGAAAGCCGCCTGGGATTTCCAGCAGAAGGTGATGGCCGAACAATCTGCCGACGGCTACTGGTCGGAAAATTCAGGACCCGTGGTCAGCTACAACATGGTTTATCTCGACGCTTTGGGCACCTACTATGCGTTTTCCAAAGACCCGGCGGTTCCCGAAATCCTCCGTCGGTCGGTGAAGTTTCACAGCGCCATTCTCTGGTCGGACGGAAGTTCGGCCGCGGCCATCGATGAGCGGGTGATTTATCATAAAAACATCAACATCGGGAATGTCGGGTTCACGTTTTCGCCTGAAGGCCGAGGCTTTGTCTTGAGTCAGCTCTGGAAGGAGAGCGAGGGCGGGAAAAAGCCGGTGGGCGGGGATTATGCCGCGAGCCTGCTCCTCTACGGCGGGCGGGGTGATATCGCTCCCCTGCCTCAGACTCAAGCCCAGGGGGTTTCCGTCATCGGCCAAAACGATGCCGTCCTCGTCCGCAACGCGCCCTGGGAGTGGGCCTTTTCGGCTTTCACCACCAAGCCGATCCAGAATCGCTGGATCCAGGACCGCCAGAATTATATCGATCTGTTCCACGCCGCGCTGGGGGTTGTCGCCGGCGGCGGCAACACCAAGCTTCAGCCTTACTGGTCGACGTTCACGGTCGGCGACCCGGCCTTTCTGAGGCATAGAGAAGGCGAGGAGGAACCGAACTTCCTTCCGGCCATCGACCTGAAATGGACGGCCGATAAAGCCGTGATCACCCGGAGCGGGAACCCGACGGAGATGAATCTGACTTACGGGGACATCGTTTGCTCCGTGGCCGTCGAGGTCATGCCCAGCGGCCAGCTGGCCGTTCTGACCTACAAAGCTCCCGAGGGAAAAAAGATTGAAGCTCACCTGCCGTTGATGAAAATCGCGGATACGGTGAAGACGGCCAAGGGTGCTGAATTTACGCTCGGTGATGGAGAACTGGTCCTCGACGGCCGCAACATCGGCGATCATTTCGATTTCGGCCGCCTGCGGGTCGTGATTCCTAACGGCGCGACGTTGCGCTGGCCGGCGAGGCAGCACAACCCCTACACCAAGGACGGCCGTTCCCAGCTCAGCGACGCCAAGCTCGTCCTCTGTCTTCCTTTTGAGAAGACGGGAAGCCAGACGGTCATGCTCTCGGTTTATCAATAAAGCGCGCCGTCGCGTCTTCCTTGCCTCTTCTCTCGCCAAGGAAGGAGAATCAAAAGTGAGCGGCCTCGACCGAGGCGACGGCCGAAGCCGCTGAAGGCTGGAAAGAAGGAGATGGAGCTATGCTAAGAAAAAACAGAATTGGAATTTTCGCGGCAATCGTATTGGTCATCGTTTTTCTTGCGGCTTGCGGCCCGAAGATCCGGTATGTCGAGAAGGCGGAGGTCCGATCGATCGGCATCCCCGTCAAGTCGGTCAACTGGGTTCGACACCATTTTGGTCTGAACAGGGACGGCGAGCCCCGCATTTATCTCACCATGGGCCAGCAGGCGGACAATTTTTTCCTGGTCGAGGTCAACCCTGAAACAGGGGCCTGCCGCCAGTTCATCGCCCAGGGAAAAGAGGCGAACTACCCGACCGCCACCCTGATGAGCCGCGCCGGAGTTCTCTATGTCGGCGGTTCCTACGCCGGACGGCTCTATCGTTTTGATCCGCGGAAGGACATCCTTGAAGACTGCGGCCCGATCAACCCTGAAAAGGCCGTTTTTCCCTGTGCGATCGATGAAGACAAGAGCGGCCGAATCTGGATCGGAAGCTACGGCACGGCCGACCTGACCTCTTTTGATCCCCAAACCGGCGAGTTCACCCGTTATGGCCGGATGGATGAAGTCGACATGTACAATTATCCGCTGGTCAACGCCGACGGGATGATCTGCAACCGAATTGCCCAGACCAGGCCGAAGTGCGTCGTCCTGGATCCTAAAACAGGGAAAAAGCAGGTCGTCGGGCCGGTGGCCGTCAAAGGCCAGGACACGTTCGAGCTTCGCAAGGACGAGAAGGGCTGGGTTCACATCGTCTCCAGCCTGGGAAATTTCCGGATCCAAGGTTTTACGGCTGTGCCGGAAAAAGATGCGCCCCAGGCGGTTTCCCGTCCGGCGTTTGGGAACATCAAAGATGTCAGATTCGTTGGCGGCGAGATCGAGCCGTATAAAAAGATGGAGGTCACGACTCTCGACGGCCGCTCCCGCATCCTTGACCTTGACTATCAAACGGCGGGAACCGAGATCTTCTATATTCACCGGGGTCCGGACGACCTGATCTACGGCTCGAGCATCCTGCCGCTCCATCTTTTCCGCTATAACCCGGCGAGCGGCGAGCTCGTCGACCTCGGCCGGGCTTCCTCGGCCAACGGTGAGGCCTATTCCATGGCCAACCTGGAGGGGAAAATCTATATTTCTTCCTATCCCGGTGCCACTCTTTCGGTCTATGATCCGACTCTTCCCTATCGTTTTGACGAGACACCCGACAGCAACCCCAAAGATCTGGGCCGAATCGACGAGATCTCCTACCGACCCCGCTCGACGCTCACCGGTCCGCTCGGTCGCGTCTGGGTTGCCTCCGTTCCGGACTACGGGCTTTGGGGCGGCCCGCTTTCCTGGTATGATCCGGCGAGCGGCGAGAAGAAGGCGTATTACCGGATCGTCGGCGACGGGAGCTGCTACACTCTGGCTCATCTCGACGGAGTCCGCCTCATCGCCGTCGGGACGACGATCCATGGAGGCTCCGGAACCCTTCCCAAGGTCGACCAGGCCGTGCTTTTCCTCTGGGACTATCAGGCTGAGAAAAAGGCCTGGGAGGGGACGCTGGATCGGCCGGTCGAGACGTTCAATGCTCTGCTCGCCCTGCCGAACGGAAAGCTCCTGGGGACGGTCGTCGGCGGCGATAAACCCGAACTTTTCCTCTTCGATCCTGTCTCAAAAAATTTCGAAAAACGGGTCGATCTGCCTGCCGGCCGGCCGCTCGACCTCGGCCTCGAGCTCGGGCCCGACGGAAAAGTCTACGGGTTTACGACGGATTGCCTTTACCGGCTCGATCCCGGAACTCTGGTGGCGGCCGAGATCCTGTGTCAGGATGGAGGCTTCGATATTGCCGGCCCCATCCTCGGCCGGGAGATTTATTTCGCCAAGAAAGCCGAATTGCGGTCCATCCGGCTCTTCGAACATCTTCCCGAGAAACGATAGAATCCCGCTGGCCGCTGATCTCCTTCCAGGGTTTGATGTTAATCCCACATTTCGTCGTCTACCCTGACGATTATTAAGCTGCCAAATCGTGTATAATAAATTGAGCGAAATCGATGAGAAAATGGATTCTTCGGCGCCAGGGCCCGGTTGTCGTTCTCATTCTAGTCGCGGTTCTCGCCGGAGTTCTAATTTTATTGAGACAAAAAGAGCCTGGAGCGGGAAGGGTCGCGCGGCGTCCCGGGGCCAACCTTCTCCTCATCACTCTTGACACGACCCGGCCCGACCGGATCGGGGCTTACGGCTATTCCCGGGCGGTCACGCCGGAAATCGACCGTCTGGCTCGGGCCGGCGTCCTCTTTGAAAACGCCTACTCGCCCGTTCCGCTGACGCTTCCCGCTCACGCCTCCATCCTCACGGGCACCTATCCTCTCTATCACGGTGTCCGGAATAACGGGAAATATCTTCTCGTTCCCCAGGCCGTGACCCTGGCCGAGATCCTCAAGGCAAAAGGATATGCCACGGCGGCTTTCGTCTCGTCGTTCATCCTCGATTCGCGATTCGGGCTCGACCAGGGTTTCGATTATTACGGCGACCGCACGGACGACGCCTCGACGATCAAGAACCTCGAATCCGAGCGCCGGGCCGATTCGGTCTACCGAGATTTTGAGCGCTGGTTTGAGGGACCGGGCCGGACACCCTTTTTCGTCTGGCTCCATTTTTTCGATCCCCATTTCCCTTATGATCCTCCCGAGCCGTTCAGGTCCGACCCCCGCCTTCCCGATCCCTATGACGGCGAAATTGCCTTTATGGATCTCTATGTGGGGAAAGCCGTGCGCCTCCTCGAGGAAAGAGGCCTTCTGGATCGAACCGTCCTCATTCTGGCTGGAGATCACGGCGAGGCCTTCGGCGAACACAAGGAAAACGGGCACACGATTTTTTGCTACGAAGAGAACATCCGCGTCCCGCTCGTTTTTTTCGGGCCGGATTTCTGGCCGCAGGGCCTCGCGATTTCCCCGCGCGTCGATCTGGTCGACATCCTGCCCACGGCTCTTGACCTTCTCGGAGTGAAAGCCCCCGGATTTGTCCAGGGACGAAGCCTCATTCCGCTTGTCGAAGGCCGGCGTTTCCCGGAGAGAGACTTTTATTTTGAGAGTCTTTACTCCAGGGAAGTTCTCGGCTGCGCGCCTCTCCAGGGCCTTCTCTCCGGGCCTTTCAAATTCATCCGGCTGCCGAAGGCCGAGCTCTACGACCTGACCGCCGACCCGGCGGAAAGGAGCAATCTTGTCGATAAGCAGCCCGAGCGAGCCGCCAAAATGCTTGCCGCGCTGGCCAGGTTTGAAAAAGAGCACGCGGGAAACGAATGGCTTTCGGATCGCGCCCTGAGCGGGGAAGAAAAGAGGCGTCTGGAATCCCTCGGTTACCTTTCGGCGGCCGGGCGGCGGGGGCCACCTTCCTCTTTCGACCCCAAGGAGCGGATCGATTTCTGGAACAGGTCGCGGCAGGCGAGCGAGCTTCGGGCCGAGAAGGAATTCGCCGCCGCCGAAAGCCTTCTCCTGGCGCTCTTTGAGGAAGACCCGCATTTTCATCCGGTGATCGAAGAACTGGGAGAGCTCTACTTTCAGCAAAACAAAATTCCGTCGCTGGTCGATTTTTTCGAGAAGGCGATCAGAATGAATCCCGATTCGAGCGGCTTGAGAATCGCCTACGGCCGTCACCTCATCCGCTCCGGTCTGGCCGAGCGAGCTCTCCCCGTGCTTGAAGAAGCGGAAAAGCTTGCCGGGCCGGACGAGATGGAGCAGGTTCATTTCACCCTGGGAAACGCGTTCGGACAGCTCCGGCGTTACGAGGATGCGGCGCGGTCTTTGGAGAAGGTTCTCGACCTCGAGCCGGAAAACTCCGAGGCGGCGCGGCTCCTGGGGTTCACCTGGATGCAACTCGGCAGGTATGAAGAAGCCCTGGCGTCTTTCCGAAACGCCGAGAAAGGGATGCCGGAGAATCCGCGCCTGCTTGAAGACATGGCCGTGACTCTGGCCTCCCTCCGGAGATTCGAAGAGGCCATCCCTTATTTCGAGCGTGCGGTGAAGGCCGCCCCGGCCGCGGCGCTCTATGCGAATTATGCCCTGGCCTGCGCCGAGGTCGGAGATTACGAGCGTGCCGTCGCGTTGATGGAGACGGCGGTCGCGAGGGCCGACGCCGATCCCGGCCTGAGAGCCCTCGGCCTGCGGCACCTCGCCGCCTGGCGCCGAAAGGGGTCAGGTCTCAACAATTGACAAAATCACAGCCGAGACCGGGTTCGATTCTCCCGCTCAGACGCTGGCCTTGCAGCGGGAGCATCTGGGTTTCGCTTCTCCATTAAAATCATCGCGGTCTTCCTGAAATCATAAATTAATTTCCGGGAGGTCTCCAAAAAGAGAGACGAAAAAAAAGCCGCCCCCCCGCGGGGGGGCGGCTTTTGTGCTTCGACTCGAACTCGGGCTTTTTACCTGAAGCTGAAGCGGACTCCGAGCTGGAAGACTCTCGGTTTCATGACGTCTGTCGGCTGATCGGGCGTGGTCGGGACTTTGGACTCGTTGATCATCGTCGTGATCATGTTGTCGGTGACGTTATAGCCGGTGATGTAGACGGTGCTCGTGACGTTGTCGCTGAACTTGAACGGCTTTTCCAGGGTCAGGTTCATGTACCAGAGGTTGGGCATGCGCCAATCGCCGTACCGGTCGGTTTTCGCCGGCAGGGACTGGCCGAGATAAGAAGTGACCCACTTGCCGTTGATCGGGTAGCCTTCCCGGGCATCGAGGAAACCGGAGAGGTTGACTCCGAACGGAAGCTGGACCAGACCGGAGAGCTTGAAGTGCCAGCGGGCGTTCTGTCCGGGCTCGGTGCTTCGGTACTGGTAGGCCTGGTAGGGACGATCTTGATAGTAATCGAACAGCGTGGACATGCCGACCTCGCCTTTGTCGGCGTGGTACCTCCAGTCCTGAAGGTCGGCGGAAGCCTGGAACATCCAGCCGTGGCTGTATCTCTTCGTGAAGATGAACTGCACGCCCTTGAAATAGTTATAGGTGTTCCGGTAAGCGTCAAAGGCGTAGCCGCTCGGATTCGGGTATTTCGAGTCTCTCTGGTAGATGTCCCAGCCGGTCACGGGGTCGGTGCCGACCTTGATGCTTGTATCATTCGGCAGAAGAGTGACGCTGCTCGGAGAACCGGTGTAGGTTCCGACATAGCCGCGCTGCCATTGGAGGTTATAATTCTTCTTGTAGGCGAGCAGAACCTGGAAGCTCATGTCCTTGGCCAGCATCTTTTCGTAGCTGAGCATGATTTCCCTGACTTTTTCCGGAGTGTAGCTATCGAGCAGGAAATCTCTGGGATATAAGCCCGTGGCTTTGTTGCCCAGCGGATTGCCGGAGAAACTCACATACATCCATCCGGGATACGTCCAGGCGTTCCAGGGGACCTGGCCGACGCCATAAATCGCTTCCAGGGCGGTTTTCTCGGCTTGTGAAACCTGCTTCACCGTCTCGACATCAGCCGGGGTGGGCCAGCGGCCGAACCAGCTGAGGAAGAAGATCTCGTTGGTTCCCCAGTCAGGAACCCAGTTGTTGTTGTAGTCGATGAAGGGCATGTTGAACTCGCCGCGCGTGTTCCCCGGCTTGAAGTAGGCGCTGATCCGGATCCCGCTTTCGAACATTCCGCCATAATCGGCGTAATTCAGCTTGACGATGTCGCGGCCTTTTCCGGTGACGTCATAGCTCAGGGTGATTCTCGGGGAGAAAGTGGGGTCGACGGTCAGCCTTCCGCCCGCGACCTTGGTCTCGCCCGTCCACTGATCCCATTGACCGCCCGTAACATCTTGGTCGCCGGGCCTGAGAGCATGATAGGTCACAGGCTCCCAGGCAATGGCGTGCCAATCCAGGCGCGCTCCAAGATTGATGGTCAGGCGGCCATAGGTCATAACATCCTGGACATAGACACCCGTGCGCTCCGCTCGTTTCTCGCCGTACCTGTCGCAGTAAGTCCTGAACCGGCCCCAGTAGTTTCCGAACGGTCCCACGGAGGGGGCATTATTGGGGACCGAGGTGGACATCGACCAGGGAAGGACATCGACGAACACCTGATTTGGAGCCATGTACTCTTCAATAAATCGGGAGTAGTTCCGGTCGACTCCGACCTTAAACTCATGGTCTCCACCGATAAAGCTCTCGGCGAAATAGTTCGCTTCAAGAACCCAGTAAGGCCGTTTCTGAGCGTCGCCGTAATGCTGCCAGTGGCCGGTCGATTCCGTGTTATAGGGGGGAGACTTGAAATAGTTAAAGGTGTAGTATCTGCCGGGTGGATTGTAGGTCCGGCCCTCCTCGTAGCTGACATCCCCGGCGCCGGTCCACTTAAAGTTGGCCTGGTGAGTCTGCGTCTTTCCAGAAAAATAGGTTAATTTGGCGCTCAGCAGAAGCTTGTTCCAGAGGGTTTGAGTGGCCTGGGCTGTGTACGTATTATAGGGGTTGAGACGGTCGAGGTTGTTGGGAGAGTTGGAGAACCATTGGTCATTTAGGGCCACGCTGTCCGTGTGGGCGTATGAGACTTCGGCCGTGGTTTTTTTCCACTGGAAGCTGATTTTTCCGTACATATCAGGCTGATAGTAGCGACTGGTGGGAGCTCCATAATAGTTTTGGCTCATGGGATCGATGACCGCCCAGGAGCCGAAGAACCACAGATGGTCTCTTAAGATCGGCCCGCCGAGAGCCACCCCGTAGTCATAGGTTCTGTAAACGCCCGCTCGTGCCGTGTATCCAAGATAGGTCACGGCCGGATCGGCGCCCGTAGCGGGTTTCGGCCCCATGTTCGCCGGCAGCTTCTTATCCGACTGCAGGGCTTTTGCCATGTAGGCAAGGTAGGCTTCTCCGGCCAGGCGGTTTCCGCCGCGCTTGGTGACGAAGTTGACCGTGGCGCCGCCCTGCACATTGGAGATATCCTGGCCAGAAGTGACGACCTGGGTCTCTTCGACGCGAATCGTGTTGACTCCGGTCGGCATGCCGCTTGCGCCATAGGTCGACCGGAAGGACGCGCCGTCGAGGCTCCATTCACCGAGCTGGTGCCGGACGCCGAAGCCGTGGATGACGCCCGTTCCCTGGCCCGCAATCTGAGGATGGGCGCTCAGCGTTCCGGGAGCGAGGTTGATGATCTCGGACGTTCTCCTCGCCACCGGCAGGGAGACGACGGTATCGCTCGTGAAGCTCGCTCCGACTTTTGCTTTCCGGGTGTCGATCAGAGGAACTTCACCGACGACCGTCACTTCCTCCTCGATCGCTCCGGGCTCCAAGGCGACATCGACACTGACCGTGCTCAGGATGTTCACCCGGATGCCGCTGCGAACAACGGTTTTGAACCCCTGGAGCTCGAACTTGAGATCGTAGTTTCCGGGAGGAAGTTTCCAGAATCTGTAGTTGCCCTCTTTCGTCGTAATGAAATCATTGCGACCGTAAGTCTGTCCCGTCAAGGTGACCGTTACTCCGGGAAGAGGCGAGCCGTCTTCGGCGAGAGTGACCTTGCCGATGATTTCGCCGGTGACTTCCTGGCCGTAACTGAGGAAGACAGAGAGGGCAATGAGTGCGAAGAATAAAGTCAGCCTTTTCATTAGACCTCCTTTCAAAAAACCCCGTCTGAAAAAGACCCTTGTAGCCTTAAGTTTGAGGACCTCCAGGGCATTCTCACCTCCTTTGATGAATGATATTTTGGGCAGAAAACAGGGCCATAAGTAGAAAGAGGGCGGGAAAAAAATAAAAAATCAAAAATTCCGCCTCCCCGGGCAAAACAGTGTTCAAAATCATTGAACAGAATTCGTATATCATATCGGATATATGATGTCAAGTCTTATCGAAAATTTTATCTCCAGGCAAAAAGCGCGTTTGGAATATAGCGCTTTTTAAGATAAAATACAAGTATGAAAATCAGAACGACCATCGCCTCCTGCTGGCTAATTTTTTTCGCCCTCTTCAGTCCTGCGGTCGGGCAAAAAAAGCTCAAAGAATCGGATTTGCCCCCAAAATACCAGGATTGGCTCAACCTGGTCGCTTATATTATCCTTCCCCAGGAAAAGGATGTTTTCCTTCAGCTCCAGGCCGATTTCGACCGGGATATTTTTGTCGAATCCTTCTGGCGCCAGCGAGACCCGACGCCGGGGACGCCGCAAAATGAATACCGAGACGAAATCCAGAAGAGGTTCGATTATGTCAATAAAGAATTCGGCAAAGGCACCCCGCGGCCGGGCTGGATGACGGACCGGGGGCGCATCTACATGATTCTGGGCGAGCCGCAGGGCCGGGAAAGAATCACTCTGCCCGAGCTTCAGCCGTGCGAGCTGTGGTCTTATTACGGCGATACGAGCAAAGGATTGCCGACGTATTTCGGCTTGATCTTCTTCCGCCGGGAAGGGATCGGGGAATACACGCTTTACAGCCCGGTGGCGGACGGACCGAAGAGCCTGATTATCTATGCCCCCAACATCGGCCTCAATCCCGACAGCCGCCTGGACGTCGTCCAGTATATCCGGGAGCTCGCTCCGAACCTGGCTCCATATACCCTTTCCATCACTCCTCAGGATCATACGCTCAACATGGATCCCTCGGTTCATTCAGAGATCCAGCTGGCTCAGATTCTCGAGTCGCCGCGCAAAAGCGTCAACCCCGCCTATGCGACTCATTTCCTGAATTACAAGGGCATCGTCAGCACGGAATATCTGACCAATTACGTCGATTGCGAGGCCACGGTGGCTGTCGTTCGAGATCCGGTCGAGCAGATTCCTTTCGTCCATTTCTCCGTGGCTCCGAAATCGATCTCCATCGACTATTACGAGGCGGGAAATCAGTATTATTGCAACTATGCCGTCGATGTCAGCCTGAAAAAGGGTGAGACGTTCATCTATCAATCGTCCAAAGATTTCAGCTATTATTTCCCGCCCGCGGAAAGCGATCTGGTCGCCGCAAACGGCATCGTCATCCAGGACAGCTTCCCCGTTATCGAAGGAAAATACCGCCTGACCGTGCTTCTCCGGAATTCGGTGGGAAAAGAATTCAGCCTACTGGAAAGAGATGTCGCTATCGACAGCGTCCCTTCGACTCGGCTCGGGGCTGTTCTGGTGGGGTATAAAACAGAGATCGTCCGGGACGACAGCCTGGCGGCTTTCAGGGTTGGAGAGCAACGAATTCTGACCGATCCCAAGAACACGTTCACTTCGGCGGAGACGATCGTCTTTCTCCACCAGGTGGAAAACCTGACCAAGGATATCTGGGAAAACGGTGAAATCCGGCTCACGGTCAGGGGGCTGAGAGAAATGTCTCCGTCGGTAAAAACTCTGACTTTGCCGCTCAGGGGACAGCCTTTTCGGCGGACGTTGACTCTCGCCTTCTCTCTGCTGGCATCCGAACTCTCTCCGGATTACTATGAGTCGGCACTCAGCTTAAGGCAGGGTGAACAGGTCATCGACGAGAAAAGGACGAATTTCATCATTTCGGCATCGACCGCTCTGGCCCGGCCGATCATCTTAACGAAGGCTCAGCAGCGCGCCCGTCTTCATTTCCTGTACCTTGAGCTCGCCGGCCAGGCCGAAAAGGCCGGAGACGGAACCGCCGCCGAGGGCTACTTCCGGCGGGCGATGAGCCTTGCTCCCGATGATCCTGAGGTCGCGGCTTATTACTGCGGCTTTCTGATGCGTTCGAAAAAATTCGCCGAGGCCCTGGAGCATATCGAAAAGGTCAAGGCGGACCCGACTCTTCAGTTTGATTATTTTCTCATCAAAGGCAAAGCGCTCCGCGAGCTCGGCCGCTGCGAGGAGGCGATTCCGCTGCTTCTCGAAGGGAACAAAATCTATAACAGCGATACGCGGCTGCTCAACGCTCTCGGCTATTGCTATTACAAGACGGGCCAAAACACCCGCGCCCGCGAAGCCCTGAACGCCTCGCTCCGTCTCAACCCCGATCAGGAAGAGATCAAGAAGCTCCTCGCCGAAATCAAATAGGGGGAAGGGATCTTTTTCGCTTAAACTTCCAATCCTCGAAGAAGCTCATCCAGGTGCACTTCTTCACGGCGCCGGGCCGATTCATAAAGCGCCATGATCAGGTGGAGCGAGCGGCGTCCTTCGAGGCCGTCGCAGATCAATTCCTCCTCGCCCCGGACGGCGGCGATAAAATTGGCGATCTGCTTGATATGACCCTCGACCGGAAAAACCGTGGCTGACGAAGCGGCCGTGCTGGCTTTTCCCTCGACGCCGCTGACCGTCTCTTTGGCCAGCGTTTCCTTCGAGTCCGAAACCGCCCAGCTCGTGATCGTGTCTTCGACCAGCACGGCGCTGCCGTGCGTCCCGTTGAACTCGAAAATATTTCCCTGGCCCGGATTGGTGGCTGTTGATGTCTGAAGGCGTCCGTAAGCGCCGTTCTTGTACTTGAGGAGAGCGAGAGCTACGTCCTCGACTTCGATCCGGATGTGGGCCACCGTGTCCATCCAGGCGTAGATCTTTTCCACATCGCCCATCATGTAGAGAAGAAGGTCGATCCCGTGCGTGCCCTGGGTCATCGTCGCGCCGCCTCCTTCTTTGTCCCAGGTTCCGCGCCAGTCGGCGCTGTCATAATAAGCCTGATTCCGCCAGTATTTAATCGAAGCGTCGCCGAAGACCATCCGTCCGAAAACGCCGTCGGCGATCGCTTTCTTGATCCGCAGGGGCGCTTCCTCAGTCCTCTTCTGGAAGATCACGGCCAGCTTGACCTTGCGGTCTCGGGCGGCGACGATCATCCGGGTGGCGTCTCGAAGGTTGATGGCCATGCTCTTTTCGACGATGACGTGTTTTCCGGCGTCGATAGCGGCCAGGGCATGTTCGGCGTGGAGAAAGGTCGGCGAGCAGACGCAGACGGCGTCGATATCCGGCCGGCGGAGCATGGCGTCGAGATCGGTCATCGCCTCGCCGCCGTGCTCGGCGACAAAGCGATCCGCCGCCGCCCGGTTGATATCCGCTACCGCGACGATTTCGCCGTCCGGATGGGCGCGAATAGCCTTGGCGTGATAATCGCTGATCACTCCGGCTCCGATAATGCCAAAACGGAACTTTTCTCCCATGTCTTCCTCCGGATAATCAAGGAATGTCCATTCAATTTATATACAGTTATTATCCATGTGTCACAACAGCTCTCTCAGACCTTGAGCCGATTTGAAGCTCCCTTCCGCTTGCTTCACAGGGTTGCCGTTTTTCGCGCCTGCCTCAGGACGGCCGATCCCATGAACGCGTCGGCCTCGACTTTGACGGCGAGGAGCTCTCCGGCGTGGCGGCGGAGTTTTCGAACGGCACCGGCGATCTGGCTCACCCGCTCCGTGTCGGCGAGGAGCAGATTCTGCTCGAGGAAGAAAACTTCCCGGCACAGCCGCTCGGTCACCGGGCAGGGCAGATGCCTCATCCCGAGCTTGCGGTTTGACTTATAGACAGGCTGTTCGTAAAGCGGCATCGGATAGAAGGAGCTCGCCGGAACGCCTTCAGCGTTGAGGGCGGCCAGGAATTGAGCCCGGCTCGCTCCGCCGAAATTCTCGCTATCGAACCGAATCAAGAAAAGGTGGTGTCCGTGGCGGGTGCAGTAGGGCTCGTAACGAAAGGGTTCAATCCCTTCGATTCCCTCAAGCTCTCTCAAGAGCAATTTGGCGTTGGCCAGCCGTTTTTCCGTCTGCTCTTCCAGCCGCTCGAGCTGGCCGAGGACGATAGCCGCCTGGATTTCGGTATAACAGGCGTTCCAGCCGAAATTGTAGTGAATGTGCCCGGCGTATCTTTCCCGGATGCCGCGGCCGAACTTGCCGAGCGAATAGTGGATTCGGTCGATGAACTCGGCGTCGTCCGAGGTGATGAACCCGCCCTCGCCGCTCTGCAAGTTTTTAGACTGCTGGAAACTGAAGGACCCGGCGTCGCCGAGCGACCCGGCCATCCGGCCCTTATATTTTGCGCCGTGCGCCTGGGCGGCGTCCTCGAGGACCTTGATCCCGCGGCGGCGGGCGATGTCCATAATCGGGTCCATGTCGGCCGGGTGACCGCCGATGTGGACCGGGATGACGGCTTTTGTCCGTTCGCTGATCGCCTCCTCGAACCGGTCCGGATCAAGGTTGGCCGTCCGTGGATCGAGGTCCGCATAGACGACCGTGGCTCCCTGATGATGGGCGGCGATCGCCGTGGCCATGAATGTGGCTGCCGGGACGACGACTTCGTCGCCGGGACCGACGCCCCAGGCTTCAAGGCAGAGTTCCATCGAGACGGTCCCGTTGGCCACCGCGGCTCCATATTTTGCCCCGCAGTAGGCGGCAAATTTCGCATTGAGCTCCGTGATTTTCGGGCCGAGTCCTGTTCCTCCCCAGACCGTGCTGGCGAAGACCTCTTCGAGATGACGCCGTTCCGGTTCGCCGAGGACGGGCCACCTCGGCCAGGAGCCGGCAAGCGTCGGTTTTCCGCCGAAAATAGCTAATTCACTCATCGTCTCATCTCCGTTTTGTTTCGAGTCATGGACAGTCCATTATTTTTTCTTTTTTTTCTCTTCTCTTCTCTTCTCTTCTCTTCTCTTCTCTCTCTCTCTCTCTCTCTTAGCCAGTGTTTGCCTCTAACATTGGGCGAATGATGGATGCGATCACTGTTTTAGGTCATCCTCGTTATTTCACCGTGCCGGTCGCGTCCTTGATTTTTGCCGGTGGTCCGAAATCGAGCGTCCGGCGAATCGTGAAGTAATCCGGCCGCTCGACGGTTTTTCCCAGCGCCCCGGCCGCTTCCCGCACCTGGTCTTCCGTCTTGACGCCGATGACGGCGCAGTGGATCGCCGGATGGGTGAGTGTCGCCGCCAGAACGAGCTGATAGATGCTTAAGCCGTAATGCGCGGCCAGAGGCGCCAGGCGGCCGACCGCCTCGGCGATCATCCGAAAGCGTTCGCCCTGAAAGTCCGGATGATGACGGCGGAAATCATGGAATGTTTCCGTGCCCTTGTATTTTCCGCTGAGCAGGCCCTTGTGGAGCGGAGAGTAGATCATCACACCGATCCCGTTCGCCAGGCAGAAGGGGAAAAGGGATTGCTCCGCTTCGAGGTCGATCAAGCTATAGGGAGGCTGGAGAACGCTGAAATTCCCCGCCGCCACGGCGGCGCGCAGCTCTTCGATCCGGAAATTGCTCACGCCGTAATGCCGGATCTTGCCCTGCTCTTTGAGGTCCTCCATCGTCTCGGCCACGACGTCGAGCGGCGTCAGCTGATCGTAGAAGTGAAGAAGATAGAGGTCGATGTAGTCCGTCTGAAGGCGTTTGAGCGAAGACTCGCAGCGTTCCCGGATGTGAGCGGGCGAAAGATCGGGATAGCGCGTCCCGTCCGGGCTGAAGTGGTTGAAGACCTTGGTGGCGATGATGACCTTATCGCGGGGGACGGGCTTGAGGGTTTCGCCGAGGACGCTTTCGGCCAGACCGTCGCCGTAGGCGTCGGCCGTATCGAAGAAATTGATGCCGAGGTCGAGGGCCGCGCGGATGGCCCGAGCGACATCGGCTCTCGGCACCTCGCCCCAGAACCGCGGGCTGAGCTGCCAGGTGCCGAAAGCGATCCGCGAAACCTCCAGACCCGACTTGCCGAGGATGACGGTCGTCTTCATGGTGAGCGTCCTTTTCGACTTCGAGAGAAAATATTATATATCAATCGCTCGCGTTTATTTATCCTCCGGTGTTGTTGTTCCGCCTTTTTTTAAGCTCTCCTCGCCGGGTGTTCATCGGAGCGAGCGGGGGTCGGGTTGAAATCGTTGCGGCCGTTCGCCGCGATGCGGACGGAGCGCTCAGACAAGGACTTTGACCACGGCTTTTTTGACCGGTGCCGGGGAAACGACGGCCACTCCGGGCAGGTGGGCGTCTTGGGGGGCGAGCAGCATGAACATCCCGGCGCGCACGGTCAGGAAATCTCCGGCCGCTTCGAGAATCTCCTGAAAATCCTTGGCCTCGTCGTAAGCCCCGAGTCGGCAGGCGTCGAGCGGGGCATAGCCGATCCACTCGGTGCCGGAGATCAAGTATTGAATATCGATATACCGCTTGTGGGCTTCCCATTTCCCCTGGGCTTTCGGCTTGGTCTCGTACTCCGAGATCACGGCAAAAAGATTCGTTCCGTCAAGCTCATGGCGGCCGGCCGAAAGCTTGGACAGGTCCTGACTCTGCAGCCAGCGCAGGCCGGCCGAGATCCGCTCGCGCACCCCGAAATACAGGGCGGCGTTTTTTAGGTGGTCAATGATCATTCATCTTCTCCTTGTCATTGGCTTATCTTTTCTCGGTCGCTCTTCCGCTAAGGATCTCTCCATTTCTTTCTTAGTTTATCAAACTTCAGTCCGAATGTTGAGTCCCTTTTCGTCATCGTTGCACCCGTTGGAATTCTTGTGCTATAAGTGCCGGGGAAGATCTTTCTCCGATATTGAGCAGGAGTTTCTCTTTTTTCTGCTCCGTGCCGATTTGAGACCAAGCGAGGAAAACATGAATCGCTTCCGGAAGTTCCTTCTTGTCTTCATCCTTTTCCTGAAACTTTTTTCTTTTTCATCTGAAGAACGGCTCGAGCGGCCGGAACCGAAGACGGCCGCCGACCTCGTCCCCGCGGAAACGGCTCGGCGGCTTCTTGACTGGCTCGAGGACATCAATTCCTGGATCCTGACTCTCGAGCCGGGAAGCCAAATCCTGAAAAAAACGGAGGACACGGCCGATTCGATTTTCATCAACGGCAACTTTGCCCGGCTCCTCGCCGCGTCCTTCCGGATTACCGGAAACGAGGCCTATCTTCGGGAGGCCCTGCGCTGGGCGGATTCCTTTTACCATCATCAGCGGCTGGCCATGACTTCCAAGCTTGAGGAAGCCAGCTACTGGGTCGACCTGAGCCGCAATCCCTATGGCAATATCTATTTCGGCGACGGGGGGACTGCCGCCTCCGCTTTGGCGATGCTTCTGAGCTACGCGGAGCCGGAAAAGAAGGCCCTATATCTCCGAACCCTGGAACGCTACGCCCGGTTTGTCGTCGACGGCTGCCGTGTCGATCCCCAGGGGCTCGGCCGAGAACCGTCTCCCGGCTGGCTGATTCCGCAAGGAGAAGACCGGGGCGCTCTCGGCTGCGGGTACTACGAAGGCCACCTCAGCCTGAAACCCTACACGATTTCCACCGCCACGACCGGAGGAGGATTTTTTTCAGCCCTTTATGCTCTAACCGGGAAGGCGGAATACGGGGACATCGCCGCCGGAGCCGTGGCCTGGCTTCTGAAAATCAGGAAGCCCGACGGAGAGATCCCTTATCTTCTCGACGGCGAGGTCTCGGCCGATTGGCCGCTGGACACGCTGACCTATTGCACGGAAGCGTTCGTTCCCGCCGACCTCTATCTCAAGGACAAAAAAACTCGGGAGATGTTGCGGCGGGAAATAAAGCCGACGATCGAGTGGCTTCTGGCGAGACAGAAGGCCGACGGCTCATGGGGCGAGATGCGCAGCGCCGACCAGCAGCGGAGTCCGAGGGCTGTTTCGCTCCTGGCCTGGTATTACCGAAGCGTCCAACCTGATCCGAAGATTCAGGCTGCCGTAAGGCGGTACGTCGCTTTCCTCCTCGACCCGGAGAGAGCGCGCGACTACGGCATCAAAACGCTCGTCCGAACGACCGGGTTCGCCGGCCTGACCGTCGCCGAAATTCTTCTCCCCGGTTCCACTTATTGATCGTCCTGATCGAGGACCCGGTCTAAAAACTCGTAAGCCTGCATCCGAATCTCGGGAGGAAAATGGTGACCGGCATCCGGGTGGACGGCGACGATTCCTCCCTTGGCGCTCAAGAGCTCGTAGACCGGCTCGGCCGCCCGAACGCAGTCCCGAACTCCCGAGACCTCAAAATTCTCATCCTGGAGCGGGGCGTTGATGAACACCGGCCTCGGCGCCAGGGCGGCCAGGAGTTCGGTGAAATCGAAGGGTATTTGATTCGGGTCCTTTCCGTAGATCGAGGCGATCTTGGGCATGTAGCCTTGGTGACTCCAGCCCGTCAGATCTCCGCCGTAGTATTTCCGGAACGAATTGAACCCGCAGCTTGTCACCACGGCCTTCAACCTCGGGTCGAAAAGAGCGGCGAAGATCGCGTTGTGGCCGCCGAGCGAATGGCCGACGACGGCGATCCGCTCGACGTCAACCTCAGGAAGCGAAGCCAGAACATCCACGGCTCGGGTATGGTTCCGGATGCCTTTCATGGTTGCGCTTTCGTAGCCCAGCGCATAGGGATCCGAGACGTCCTCTCCGAACCCCGGATAGTCGGGCGCGAGCGTGACGTAGCCGCGGCGGGCGAGCTCGAGGGCATAAAAAAGATCCGGGCTTCCGGAGATTCCGGCCGGTTCATCCTTGCCTTGCCGTGTTGTCTGGTGGAGGCACAGGGCGGCGGGAGCCCGGCCGGGGAGATTTTTGGGGATAAAAAGAAAAGCCCGGACGAAGCTTCCCGGTTCGGCCGCGAAGGAGATCTTTTTGCGGACGATCCCCCCGAGATCTTCTTCTTCCAGAACCTTCACGTCGAGCGGAATATCTTTTCCGGCAGCCGGAAAAGGTCCGGCCACCTTCTGCAAATTGAGGAGGATGTGGTGGCGGCGGATTTCCCAGTCGTTCGAGGTCTGAACTCGACGCTCGACTCCGTCTTCATCCTTGTAAGATAAGAGGTTCGATTTATCGGCGTAAAAGGGCGCGGCGGCGATTGTTTCTTTTGTCCCGGAACCGAGCTCTTTTCCCAGCCTTTCCAGTGCCGGCGCCGCATAGCTTGCCTCCAGGGCGTCCGGAGCATTGGCGTGACTCGACGAGAATTTCGTCGACAGAGTGTCGGATTGAAGAAGAAGCGCGAGATCCCGGGCCGTCCAGAGCGCCGCTCGGGCCGCGCCCTTCCGTCCCGAGGCGAAATGGAACGTTGTCCGGCAGAGGGCGTCGTAAAAAAAGACGGTTCGTTCGGCGTAGCGGAAGACGCGCTCGTCCTCGACGATCCTTCGCCAAACGTCTTTGGGCGCCTCCAGCTTCGCGGCCTGATCGATCAGGCGGCGGCACCGTCTCGCCGACTCCAGGATTTCCACGAGGTCAGGCCCGTCATCGGCGGAAAAAGCGGTTTTTTCATATTGAAGATGACGATCGGGGAAAAGATCCGCCTCGCCCCTTCCGAGCCTCCGGCCGAGATTGTATTTGAGTTCGGAGACATTGGAGAGCATCGCCTCGAGGCTTTCATAAAACTCGCGCATCAGCCGGTGAGCCGGGCCGTAGCGCCCTTCGAAATAATCCTGCCACAGCCTTTCGGCGTCGAGGTCGGGATCCCAGAGCATACGCGCCATCTGCCAGTTCGTCAGGGCCTTACTCCCCCAGCGGTCGGTCGTGACGTGCATGTAGTGAAAGTGACGGGCGCCGGCTTTATAATAATAAGGAATGTCGCGGGCCATCGTGTGCATGAAACAGACGGGCAGGCACTTGTAGCCGGAGACATTGTAGTATTCGCCGATGCAGACCTGGCCGCGATAATAGCGCTCGGGCTTGAGAAACCAGCCTTCCAGGTGCTTGAGGTATTCGCCGTTCACCGAACAGCGGCGATCATCGAATTCATGGACATAGCAGCGCTTGATCGGGAAATAGGTGGCGATGCACATGTCGTAGTCGAAATCGGCGGGCAAAGGCCGGGTCGGAGGCTCGAGGACATCGGCATAAGCGAGGAAGAGAAGCCGCACCGGTCGGTTGATGAGGCGTTCAGCCTGCGCTTTCTTGATCGCCTTGGCGTAGGCGTGGACGAAGAGAATGTTGCGGTCGGTGGGGGTGCCCAGAGCGAGGCAGTTTTCACACTCGCACCAGTTGCCGACGTCGAGCGTCCAGGCGTTGATGAAGGTCGCGTCCTTGTAGCGGCCGTGGGCCAGGTCGGCCACGGCATTTTTCATCCACTCCGCCATGGCCTCGGCATTCGACGTACAGAAGTTGTCGCCGAAATCGCCCTCGATCCGGGAACTCCGCTTGCCCTTGATCAGGCCGTACCATTCCGGGTGAGCCTCGAAATAGGTGAGCGTTCCGTTCCCGTCGGTGTCTCCCCGATAGTCGGGCGAAACAGGATAGGGATCAGCGGGCTTCGCCTCATCACCCTCGAATTGAGTATGATTATAGGGATACTCGAGATTCGGACCGAGGTAGAGCGAGGTCAGGACGTGAGCGCCGCCGGCGAGCTGGATCCCGAGCTTGTGGAGAAACGGCTTGTCCGACTGCTCGACGCACCAGTAGTTCAGGCGGTTGCGGGCCATCCAGAGGAGGAATTCGCGGTCGGCCCGGTCCTCCCAGGCGTGAAAACCCCGGGTCAGAAAACGGGGCTTTTCCACAATGTCGAAATCTGCGGCCAGCGGATCGGACACTTGACGCAGAAAGACTTCATGGCCAGGGCCGGGGGCGTACCAACGGACTCCGAGGCGGTGGAGGAAATCGTAGGCTCCGTAGAGAAGGCCGACCCGGCCGGGAGCGGCGATGATCAGACTCGGGTGTTCGGAAACCGCGACCGACTTAATGAGATAGCCTTCAGGACCGAGGTCATCCGTCAGATTCGCCATCCTCCGGAGTCTGGCCAAAAAACCCTGCTCGAGCTCTTCGAAGGTGACCAGGAAGATCGCGCCTTGATCGGGAATGGAACTGAGCTCTTTGGGACTGATGATGACGAAATCTTCAGGCCGGCCCGTCATTTTCCGCAGATAACGCTGCAGTTCGACGGCGGCAAAGGAGGCCGTGCAGATTGTATCGTCGCCCGGTTCGCCGTCGGTCCAGTTGACGTTTTTCTCGTCGCAAGCCGCTTTCTCGGCCGAAGGATATCGGCCGTAGTTGACGACGATCACGGCGGCCTCCAAAGCCGCCGTTTCGAGAACAAGGATCAAGAAGAAGAAAAGAAAGCCGAGTGATTTCTTTTGACATTCTCTTTTCATGGGGTCTCCTCATAGATGGAGGCGATAGCATCTAGAATGACGATCGCTTTGTCGGCATACCGTTCGTCGGCGGTCAGCGTATAAGCATAGACGAGGTTCTCCAGCGCCTTGAAGGTCAGCGTTTCGACGACCCAGGAATTGTAGGTCCCGACAAAATAATGATTGCGGCCGTCGGGGCCACGGTAGCCGTTTCCCTCATCGGGGTGATCGTTGTCGGGAAGCGTGTGTCCGTTCGGACAGGTGACATGCCCGGGATTTTCGAAGCTCGCCCCGTCCCGAGCCCAGGGTCCCCAGTTGGCGCCGCAGATCGGGCAGCCGCTGATGCCGACGGCAAAGGATGCCCCGGGCAAAGGAACGGTCCGGCGAAGCCAATCGTCTTCCCGTTTGAGCCATTCGGCGGCTTCCCGGAGGACGGCGTCGGCGATCTGTCGCGCCCAATCATAGCGCTCAATATTCCGTCGTGCGCGTCGGACGTCGGCCGGAGTAATGAAGACGGTCGGGTGGACCTTTGCGCCTTCGATTTTCAACGTCCCGGATGACCGGGTGAGATCCGATTGCCTTCGCCCCGGGATCGAGGAAACACGGCTCTCGGACGGTTCTTTCTTCCGCCGTCTGGTCCGCGATATGGAAACGCCGGAGGAGCTGGTTAAGAAAGCCAAACCGTCCCTTTCATTGCTGGCCGGGGGTACCAATCCTGATCGTCCGGGCATCTGACGTCCTCCTGTTTTCCCGCGGCGAATTGTCCCGGGCGATGACATAGAAGGTGTGATAACCTTCCCCGGGTCGGCCGGTCCAGAGCCACGGCTCAGCGCCGAGTCTGGCCACGGACTTCCCGTCGCAGAAAACTTCGATCTCCTTGATGCCGCTCTGGTCGCCGCAGGCGATGCCGAGCTGGACGCGGCCGTCCTCGCGGATCGAAAGATCGTCGATTTCAACGGCCGGGCCCGTCGTGTCGGCATGGATTTCTTTTTGATTGACGACCGTGACCTCGCCGTCGATTTCGAACAGGAACGCTCCGTCCTTTTCTCGCGCTTGAGCGGAGATCTCCCGGAGAATTTTTCCTTCCGGGTCGAGGATTTGGAGGGGGCCGGCTTCGCCGCTGAAGCGGAGCCGAATCTTCGTTTGATCTCCCGGGGTCGGTTTGACCGCATAGCGGCCCAACGAGAGACGGCGGATTTCCACCGGAGCGTTACCCTGAACTTCCGCATAAACGGTGATGGTATCGCCGAGCGTATCGAACGGAGCCAGGCTCAGAGGAATGACCGCTTTTTTCCCTTGAATAAAGGAGGAAACTTGAGTGATCGGAGCGCCTTCGTCGAAAGAGAGACGAAGAGTCGCTTGCGCTGTCCCCCCGTAGAGATTCGCCACGGCGAGGCGGCGGGTCATCGTCTTTCCCTTTTCTCCTGAAATCAAGAGGCCTTTCCATCCTCTCGGGAGGACGAGTGTTTGTTCGGCGAGTGATCGGGAAGCCTGACTGATCGCCGAATGCCCGGTTTCGGGGAAAAAGACGGCGGCCAGATCTCCCGCGGTCTCGCCGGGTTTGAGCTCCACCCCTCGGAGGGGTGAAGCGAAAATGGTGTCGCACTTATCCTTGTAGGCGTCGGTCCGCGCCCAGTTCCTTCCGACCGTCCTCTCGATTTCGAGTTCTCCCGTGCCGCCGACGAACGCCGCGCCGAGAAGGTCGTTGACACACCACCAGCTCGAACGTCCTCTGTAGGGTTGCTCGAGGCGACGCTCTCCCGAAGCGTCGAAATAGCGACGGCTCGATGTCATTCCCGGCCGGGCGTAAAAATAGACCGGGACACCGCTCCAGTCCAGTTTGGCCTTGTCGTTGGCGAGGAATGTATTGAAGAAGATACAAGGACCTTCAGCGAACGAGAAGAACGCCGCCCGCTGCTCGACGGGTCCGCTGGTCATCCGGCCGGCGGAGTGGAATTGGGTTTCGTCCCGGCGAAAAAGATAGAGGTCGGAAGGAAGCGGGCCGCGGATTTTTTCACCCCGGCTGTCGGTCACTTCGTATTCTCCCGCGATCGAGTGAGGATGGAGGTAGACCAGCGGTTCGGGCGTCTTGTCTCCCAGACGGGCCGGGATGACGTAGCCGCAGACACCGCTTCCCGCACCGCCGAAATGCTCGCCTGAAGAAGAAATTGTTCCCCAGGAGAAGGAGGCGACCTTGAGGCGATCGCGGTGCCATAAGTTTTGCCACCAGCGGTGGTGGAATGTGCCCTCGAGCGCCTGCCAGGCTTTTTCGAAGGAAAGCGGTTCGGCGCGGCCGTCCCCGTATTTATGAGCCAGGTAGCCGAAGGCGGCTTTGGCCCAGTTGTTCCGGTGGTAATCGTAAATCGGGAGAGCCCGGGAGTTTTTTTGGAGGAGAAGCGCCGCCTTTTCTTCCAGGGTGGCCGAGACCGGATCTTTTTTGACGATCGCACCATAAAGATAACCGAGGAGCCCCGACCCATAATAGGAATCGTATTCCATGCCGTGGACTGAGGCCGGCTCCCCCTCAGGAAGACAAAGAATTTTGACCCGCTCGAGCACTCCCTCAAACCCGCTTCCCGGATAAGTGAACGTTTCAGGCAGGCGCAATTTATAGAGACGGCTGAGAAAATCGACGTACCAGAAACCTTCATAGAGTTTGTCGCAGCCGTACCAGATCTGGGCCCAGCCGTGGTGGTCGCTTGAGTAGTCCTGGTAAAG
>Ga0136652_1000164_pt1 | contig 37033 bp, 31 predicted proteins | sample ConPoolayeEmetaG_FD_94864 | JGI IMG/M metagenome (GOLD analysis project Ga0136652, IMG submission 94864) | Hot spring microbial mat communities from California, USA to study Microbial Dark Matter (Phase II) - Cone Pool mat layer E metaG... ...
CATAGACGCCGTTCCCCTAAAGGGAAGGGCGTGTTAACTGGGTGATGGCACACCCATTGCTTCGAAGGCTCCCGATGAGCCAGAAGCAAGAATCTCCCGACTTTAGTCGCGGAGAGTGTCAAAAAGAACACAGGAAGCCTATCCCAGTATTTGGAAACTGTTATGAAGTATAAGGGGGAAACCTTTCTTGCAGGTAAAACAAAGAAACTTATTCTGAATCCAGAGAATTCACATGTTGGGCGACTTTTTTGTCTTTTTTGGTGTCCGCATAAAAACATTTTTTGGATTTTAATAGTAGTATACTTCTACTTTTTTTGCCTTCTTTTTGCGCTTTTTCTGCTTTGGTTTAATCCCCAACTGTTTCTGTACTTCTTTTGTTACCAACTTTTTTGCCGATTTTACTACTTCCTTTTTTACTTTTTCTTCCATCTTAATTATGCACCAAGCTTTTCCTTAAATTTTCGAAATTCAGGCTTTTATAATTTTCCAAGAACACAGAAATTGAGTCGAAGAATTAGTTTAAGTATGGGAGGGAAACACTTCAGCACTGAATCACCCGGGTTCACCCCACCCTTCCAGTCTTGATTCTTCAAACAGCGTGATTCGCACAGATAATTTTGGGGATATATTTTTAGAGTCGGAAACTTACAATAGTTATGTTCGAGGGATTATAAAATGGTTGGTAAATCCCCAAGCCTTATGGATTCTGACGAGCTGCTTCATAGGCCTGATGAAAGGCAGAAATGGCGGGAATCCTATTACTTCAACTGGGTAGACGCTGAAAACAATGTTTCCGGCTTTACAACCATTGGAATACTGCCCAACGAGAAGAGAAGAGAATTCGTCTTCCTACTCTTCATAGATGACAAAATGGAGGTACACTACCAGGAGCCCCCACTAGAAAGCTACGTGGAAGACATCAACAAAATGCTCACAGACAACATCCTCACATACCAGCTGGTCAAACCATTCCAAACATGGAAAATACTATACACCACCCCCAAACTAGAATTCAGGCTAACGTGGGAAACCCGCTTCCCCACATACGATTTCGGCAGAGACAGCTCAGCCTCCTGGCACGGCCACTTCGAAGCCTCAGGAAAAGTAAACGGCACCATAAAGTATAATGACGGAACAAAAAGAAGCTTCAAAGGCTACGGACAACGCGACAAAAGCTGGGGCTACAGAGACTGGCACCAATTCGACAAATGGTACGCCACACACATACAATTCCGGGACTGGAGCTGCGCCTTCCGAAAAGACCACCAAGGAAACCGCATAGACCTCTCCGGATCGGTATCCACAAAAAATGGAAACACCCCCCTGGCAAAAGTGGAAATAGAAACCATCAACGACAACGACCAGTTTCAAACCCCACTCACATCAACATACCACATAACAGACATAAAAGGAAACACCTTCACAGTCAAATCCAAGCTACTGGGAAAAAACACCTACCTAAGATTCGCAAGAAACTTTCCGGGAGGATACACCGAACTCTTCGAACAAATGGCAATAATGGAATGCAAAGAAACCGGCGAAGTGGGAACAGGAATGACCGAATACCTCAGAACCATAAAAACAAAATAACCAAACCCAAAAACCACCAAAAAATAGGAGAAGAGAAACGCCAAACGCAAAAATGTGAGTGCCCATCAACGAATAAATTTTGGAATTCTCAATAGGATTTTTGGTGTTACGGCGTTTCATCTCCTTGCAAATGCCACTGCCCCCAAAAGAATCATTATTCCAGCAAAGCCACCCAGCACAGCCAGGTCAAACCAGAGAGGAAACATGTTATTTCCAAGCAGCAATGAGCGAATAACATCGTACAGGAATGTTGTTGAGCTAAAAGATATTATAGTGTGGCCTAGCAGAAGGCCCCTCATAGCATCCACAGCGTAAGTTAAGGGATTAAAGTAGCCCAATGTTTGAAGCCAGCCTGGCGCGCTACTTATTGGGAAAAGAGCTCCGCTCGAAAAGAATAGAGGCAAGTTAACAAAGTTCATAATTAAGCCAAAAGACTCCAATGTTTTCAGCCTCGAAGCAATAATTATACTCATACTCACAAAACCAACAGTAGTCAAAAGCATAATCGGTAAACAGGCCAGCATCATAACAGGCTGCACAGGAATAAAGAACACTGACAACAATAGTACAATCGAAGCCTGAAACAACGCATCAGTAGCCCCACCAAGCATCTTACCTGAAAAAACCGAAATCCTCTTTATGGGAGCAACAAGCATCTCCTTCAAAAACCCAAACTGCCTATCATAAATCACAGAAATCCCCAGAAAAACAGAAGTGAAAAGAAGAGACTGCGCAATAATACCGGGAAACATGTAGTTAATGTAGTTAATGCCACCCGACTGCCTAAAGAAACTGGAAAACCCAACACCGAACAACAACAGCCACACTATGGGAGCAGTAACCGCAGTAAAAATGCGCATCCTATCCCTTAAATACCTCTTAACCTCCCTAAGCCACACAGCATACACGCCTCGCAACTCGGCAAACGTCTCACCACTAATCCTTCCCTCCACAACCAACTTAGACCTTACATTTTTCTTGCTCATACCTTCACCTTCCTCACAAATCGTTCCTCTTCTTTCTTCAACGAGGAGGCCTCCTCATCATAGGTCCCATAATAAATGGCGTTGCTGGTCCTTCCTCACGTATTTCCCTACCAGTGTGGTACAGGAAAACATCGTTCAGAGTGGGCTCTTGAAGAGTGAGCGACTCGATAGGGATGCCTTTGTCCCTCGCCCAGCAAGCCACATCAGTTATGTGCTCCTCACCATTCTGGAGACCTATCTTCACCGAATCACTTGTTTTCTTCACACTTTTCACAAATTCCAGTTCAGAAACCATCTTTGCCAGTTTATCAGCATACTTGGTCTTCACAGTAATCACATCCCCACCCAGCTGCTTTTTGAGTTCCTCAGGGGTCCCTTCAGCCTTAATTTTGCCAAAATCAATAATCGCCAACCTATCACAAAGCCTGTCCGCCTCATCCATATAGTGAGTGGTCAGAATAGTTGTTATTTTTTCCTTCTTTGTCAGCACCTCAATGTATCGCCATATTCGCTCCCGAGTCTGGGGATCCAACCCAATGGTGGGCTCGTCAAGGAAGAGTACTTTTGGCCTGTGTATTAGGCCTCGTGCAATTTCGAGTCGTCTGCGCATTCCTCCGGAGTAGGTTCTTACAAGATTTTTTGCTCTGTCAGTTAATTCTACGAGTTCTAAAGCTTCATCTATCCTTTTTTTCGCGACTTCCTTGGGGACATTGTAGAGCATTGCATGTATCTCCATGTTTTCGCGGCCGGTTAGCTGGTCATCTAGGGCTGGGTCTTGGAAAACTATTCCTATGGATTTTCTTACCTGGTCTGGTTGCTTCACAACATTGTAGCCGTTAACGTAAGCTTCACCAGAAGTTGGAAGAAGCATGCATGAGAGTATGGAGAGTGTGGTTGTTTTCCCGGCGCCGTTTGGTCCAAGGAGACCAAATATTTCTCCTTCCTTGACTTTGAGGTCTATTCCATTCACAGCAGTTATGTCTCCAAACTTTTTGACAAGTTTACGTGTCTCTATCATGTACATGGTTTCACCCTTTTTTGGCACTGTAAGTTTTTAAGCTGGTTTTTGATTTCGCTTAAGACTGAGGGTAGCTTTTCGTTAAATTTTTTTAGAAGCCTGTGGAACTGTACCCTTTCTTCCTTTGTAAAAACGGAGCCCATAAGGCTTTGCATAAAATTTTCAAAGTGTAGAATCGCAGCTTCAAGTTTTGTGGAGCCCTCGGGTGTTATTTCTACAAAGATTCGCCGGCGGTCGTTTCTGTCCCGCACCCTCCTCACGTATCTCTGGGCTCTCAGTCTGTCTATTAGACCTGTAATGTTTGCTTTGGTCACCATTAGAATCTCTGCTAATTCGCTTAATGGAACCCGCTCACCATGAAGCATACTATGGTAAAGGAATGCGAGGACGCGGAACTGTGCCAGAGTGATTTGGCATTCTCGTTGGAGGTGGGAATCAACTTCTTTGTCTATCATTCCTCTGATTTGATGTAGAAGAACGAAGGGCGGCTTCTCGCTAAGCATTTTTTTGAGTAGTGTTTCGATTTGTTGTGGGTGCGAGTACTCTTCCACAAGGCTTCACCCTGATTTGACCCTGTTCAATTTGGTTTACATATTAAAAGTTTATATATAAATTTTATAGCAAAAGCATTCACATAAAAACAACATTCACTCCCCAAGAATTAGACAAAAAGGCAATCAAATTTTTTAAGGATTGACACTCAGCGCCCTCGACCAGCGCCCAGTTTTATGTGTATTCACCGATAATTCAGGGAACGGCGGGTATCTTAAGCGTTCCCAGAGCGACGCGATGTTCCCCAATGAAAATGGTGGCTCATAGTGATTTCAAAATTTCTATATCCATATTTTTAGGGAGCACTTCCCTTCTGTGGGTTCCTTTTTGTGGAGTTATTTGGGGGAAATGGGTATTTCCAATTTTTTTAACACCATCATGTATAAAGTGGGGGCGGGAGGTATTGCGAAGATAGAATAAAAGGACAGGGACAAAACATAAAACCAGCATTAGGGAGTGTCGTTTAAACATATGGTCTATATTAAACCTTCTGTCCAAAGAACTATTTATATGTCTCTTTTTGGGGAATGAAGCACTAAAAAGCTTTTTCTCTTGATTTGGGATTCTCGAAAACACTAAAATTTCCCTAATGGAGGGTATGACTGTTTCTAATTTTGTCGCACAATTTATATACTCAGAGAGTTATAACTGTCTAAAATCTCAAATAAGTTGTAGGAAGGTAAGTTTGTATGGCTGACGATTTGCAAATGAATCTTATGAGAAGGTTTTGTGTGGGAGATTTGATTCGGAGAACAGCAAGGAGATGGCCTAAGAAGGAAGCCTTTGTTTACAGCTATAAGGGTAAAGTTACACATCGGCTCACCTACGAAGAATTTAACAGACTCGTTAACAGGTTTGCCAATGCCATGCTGGAAATGGGTGTAAAGAAGGGGGACATTGTAGGCATAATTTCGCACAACAGTGTACAGATGGGAGTGTACCTCTACGGAATAGCGAAAATTGGAGCTTGGATATGCCCCCTAAACTTTGCCCTTAGAGGAAAAGAGATTACTGATCTAATAAACCACGCCAAGCCAAAAATTCTCTTCGTAGAAGACGATTTAGTTGAACACGTCAAGGAACTCGCAAAAGAAATGCCCAGCGTGAAAATATACAGCATGATAAACCTCAAGAACGAAGTGAAACTTCCCAAAGGCTGGATCGATTTCGACGACCTTATGTCAGACAAGTATCCAGACACTGAACCCGAAGTAATAATAAATGCGGATGACGTTTTAACCCTCATGTATACCAGTGGAACAGAAGCTATGCCCAAGGGAGTTCTCAACACCCACGGCAATTGGTACTCCACATTCATGAGCGCCCCAGTAGATTTGCACATGACCAGGGAAGACACCGTAATAGACTCCATACCCCTCTACCACGTAGCGGGACAATACCTATTTTTCGCAACTCTGGCGGCGGGAGCCAGAGTGATTATGCACCATGAGCCCAGCCCCATAGAAATTATTTCCCTAATTCAGAACGAGAAAGTGACATCCATAGTTTATCCCCCAACAGTTTTCACCAACCTACTCTCACTAAACATACCTAATCTGGCTGAATTTCTGGGTAAAGCCTTTGGAAGCGTAAAGAAGGCCATCGTTTTTGGCTCCCCCATAGCAGAGGCTAGTCTGACCAAACTTATGGAACTACTCCCCAACGTTTACTTCATGAATTATTATGGACAGTCCGAATCCACACCCCTGGGAACAACCATTCAGCACCCCGACTTCATAAGAAAACTAAGGGAGGCAAATGAAAAGTATGGTGGAGCAGAACCAATAGGGCAACCCCACCACACCGTGGAAATGAAGGTGTTTGACGAGAATGATAATGAGGTGCCCCCAGGAACAATTGGAGAGCTGGTTATTAGAAGCCCCTCCGTAATGCTGGGATACTACAAGGAACCCAAGAAAACCGCGGAAGTCTTCAGAAACGGGTGGCTGCACACCGGAGACCTAGGAATAATGGATGAAGAGGGATACTTCTACTTTGTAGACAGAAAGAAGGACATTGTAAAAACTGGAGCAGAAAACGTTTCAACCGTTGAAGTTGAGGGAGTAATATTCAGACATCCCAAAGTAGCTGAAGCAACCGTGGTTGGTCTCCCACATGCAAAATGGGTGGAAGCAGTCACCGCCTTCGTAGTGCCCAAACCAAACCAAACCCTAACAGAAGAGGAAATCATCCAATACTGCAAACAAAACCTAGCAGGATACAAAGTACCCAAAAAGGTAATAATCCTGGATACACTTCCCAAGAATCCCAGCGGAAAAATCCTCAAAAAAGTACTCAGAAAAGAGTTCCAGGGCGCATACGAGGGAGAAAAAGCATAAACCCACAATAAAAAAATCTTTTATTCTACTATTTATTTTACTTTTTTCACTTTTGATAGGACTTTTTCGCCCTGTTCTTTTAGCAGTTTCTCAACCTTCATCTTATCCACCGCAGTGGTAGTGCCCGGCGCCGTAACGCAGACGGCACCCGCAGCCTCTCCATAAGCTAGAACCTCCAAAAGCTGGGCTTCATTCAGTTTGATTCCTTCATTCAGTGTTTTACCCTTCAAATCTAGTAATTTTTTGATGAAGCCGGCGCAGAAGGCGTCTCCAGCTCCAGTAGGGTCTATGGCGTCCACCTTGAAGGCGGGCATAGAGTATATTTCTCCTTCGTAGGCTGCGACCAGGCCTTTATCGCCTATGCTTACTACAGCCATTTTAACTCCCAGATTTGCTAATTCCTTCACAGCATCTCTCAACTGTTCTTTGCCGGTGATTTCTGCGGCTTCCAAATTGTTGCAGTGGAATATGTCTATTAGGGGAGTCGCACTTACCAGAAAGTCCCAACCCTTACTGTAGGGTCTGATGGGATCAAGGAAAGTTAAGCAGCCCAGTTCTTTAGCCATTTTGAGAACTTCTAGTAGCTTCTCGTCAAACTCGCCCAAAAGACCCACAGCACCCACATAAAGTATGAGGGGCTTTTCAGACTTGAGTACTCCCTTCACAAATTCGGGGTCCAAGTAGAGGTTGGCTCCCACATCAAAGTGGAACCTCCTATCCTCCCCCCTAACCACCAATATTATGTCTTTTGAAGTATCCGCCTTACGCGTCCGAATTAAATGGGTAACCACCCCAAAACTGTTTAGGTTCTGTTCCACAAAGGTTCCCAGCAAATCTTCCCCCACCGAACCTATACTGCTTACTTCTCCCCTCTTTAATCCAAGCTTTACTAGATCTATTGAAACATTAGCCGCATGCCCACCTATGTGCATCCCAACTGGAGTGAATGTAACCTCCCCCGGAGCTGAAACCCTTTGCAGGTCTGCTGCTATGAAGTCCACCACCATTATTCCCACACAGGTAACACTCACCGGCATAAATAGCCTCCCATAAAAACACCTTTTTGGGTTGTCCTATAGTAACTCTTAAAATATTAAAAAATTATCATGCAAAGAGAACCAAAAACCATGAAACCAATAACCACAACTAAATTCCCACAAAGAAATATATAGGGGATTATCGTTCCCATTTCTCCCAGTACTTTTATTGTTATTGAATGAGAAATGCTTCAAATTAGAAAATGTTAAAATGCTCTCCTTTCTGGTGATTGCCCAAAATCCCGTTTTTATCAGAAGGGGAACTGGTACTGGTTTAGGCCGAGTTCATTCTTCATTACTAGTATGTCCTTTTGCAGGTTGGGATTTATGGGTATGCCTGTTTTTAGTCTCTCCTTTTGCTTCTCGTATTCTTTTTCGCCAGCGGTGAAAATCCTAGTCTGACCCCGGGCCTTCTTGGAGCTTCTCAGCTGCCTCACAATGTTTCCCGCCGTACGCTTAAATTCCTCCAGGGATGTGAAACTGGAAACATTTATGGCGAGAAAGAAGTGGCCCAACCTGTAAGGGGTTTTCTTGTCCCTATCAGCCTCAGCGAGACCCTTAAGATAGGGGCCGCCTCCAAAAGCGGCGCTGAGAATCTCAACTAGGGTGGAGTAGCCGTAGCCCTTGTGTCCTCCAGTAGTTTCGCCCAATCCGCCAAGTGGTAGAAGTGCAGCGGTGCCCTCGATTAGACCTTTAAGTATAGACTTGGTGTCAGTTAGAGGTTCACCGTTGGCATCGATAACTAGGCCTTCAGGGGTGGGTTCACCGAGCCTGTCTAAAACTTCTATTTTTCCTCTCTGGGTAATAGATGTGGCACAATCGATTAGGAAGGGAAACTCCTCGTCTGTGGGGCAGCCAAAAGTTAAAGGATTGGTCCCCAGCATTGGCTCCACTCCAAACGTGGGAGCAACGGCGGGTCTAGCATTTGTAACTGCCATCCCCACCATTCCCTCCCTCACCGCCATCAAAGCATAGTAGCCTGCTATACCGAAATGGTTAGAGTTCCTCACAGCGACAGCCCCGGTGCCATACTCTTTAGCCTTAGCGATGGCCATTTGCATAGCGCGGTAAGCCACCACGTGGCCCATACCGTTTCCGCCATCAATGAGAGCAGTCGTAGGACCCTCCCTCACAATGCTGATTTTTGTGATAGGGAGCTGTTTTCCCTCCTTTATGCGGTCGTAGTACATTTTCAACCTTTGGATGCCGTGAGAATCAATACCCCAAAGATCAGAGGTAATCAAAACCTCGGCGCAAATATCAGCGTCCACGCGCGGAACACCCACACCAACAAAAACATCAACCATAAAATTGCGAAGCGTCGCCACATCAATATAGACAACATCACCACTCATCAGAATACACCCCACTTAATTCACTTCTCATGAAGGAGATTCAAATAATTATTATGTAACCACAACAGCGAAGCGCCCATTTGCTGTAAGTTCTTTATAGGTGGCGTTTTAGCACTGCGCCCTTTTCTGCTTGCTCAGCGGTTTCCAGCCAGCTTACAAGAACTCCCTTCTTCACTTTTGGTTCTGGCGGTTTCCAATTAGTCAATCTTTCTTTAATCTCCTTATCTGTGAGGCTAACATCGATTCTTCTTTTCGCTATACTAATTTTGATCAGGTCATCGTTCTCAACAACAGCGATTGGCCCTCCCACAAATGCTTCTGGTGAAACATGTCCAACGTATAATGCCCCTATGGTTGTTCCAGAGAATCTTCCGTTACTAACCACTGCCACGTTCTCCAGCGCCATCATGCTCACCATAAAAACTACCACTAGATTGTCTGGCATGCCCGGTGCTCCTCTAGGCCCCTGATATCTAACCACAACAGCGTCACCGGACTTAATGTTTCCGGATGCTATGGCCAACATGGCTTCCTCCTCGGTGTCAAAAACCTTGGCAGGGCCCTCGAACTCGTGGAGTTCCTTCTTAACCACAGTAAATCGGGTTACGGCACCATTGGGGGCGAGGTTTCCTCTAAGGACAGCTATTCCCCCCTCGTTGAGTATGGGGTTTGTTCTGGGTCTTATTACTTCTCGATTCAGAACTTTGGCGTCTGCGAGGTTTTCTCTGACTGTTTTTCCGGTAACTGTTATGCAATCGAGATTTAGGTCTTTTTCCAATTCTTTCATTAGGGCGGGTACTCCTCCTGCATTGTCAAAATCGACTACAGTGTAGGGTCCGCTGGGCCTGAGGTGTGAAAGATACTTCGTGGTTTTGCCAAGGCGGTCAAAATCCTCCAGTGTAACGTCCAATTTGAGCTCATTTGCCAGTGCTAAAAGGTGCAAGACGCCATTTGTTCCCCCAGAAACTGCCATAAGAACCCTTATAGCATTCTCTAATGATTTCTTGGTTACAATTTTTGAGAAGTTTAACTGATTCTCCACCAGTTTCACTATTTGGATGCCTGTTTTTTTAGCGAACCTAATTTTTTTCATACTAACCGCGGGAGCAGTATTTGCTCCGGGTAAAGAAAGGCCCAGAGCTTCAGACAACATTTGAAGCGTGTTTGAGGTGGTCATCTCGGGACAGGCACCACATGTGGAAACCCATTCCTCCTCCATTTTACGGGTAATACTCCAAAATTCCTCCTCAGACATTTTTCCCAAAATAACTTCGCGTGCGCAGGGCACCAGACAATCTGTAGGAAAAGTTATGTCCTCTCCCCTAAACTTTCCAGGTAGAGCCGGCCCACCAGTAATAATAATTGTGGGAAGATCCTTTCTCGCTGCTCCCAACCAAACACCGGGAATCTCCTTGTCACAGGTGGCTATACAAACAATACCCTTGCATCTAAGAACTTCGAGTTGAATCTCCATAGAATCCGCAATCGCATCTCTCTGCGGAAGATCAAAACGATAATTACGAGTTGCCTCTGAATACCCTGTGCAGGGCCCCATCAAATTAAACTCTATGGGAGTACCACCACCAAGGTAAACTCCTGCCTTAACGGCGTCCGCCACCTGCCTCAGATGCATGTGTCCCAATGTGGCCTCCTGCCAGGTATTCACAATACCTATGAGTGGACGCCCCAATTCCTCATCAATAAAACCCGAAGACTTGTAGAACCATTTAGGAGTATCCACCTTTGCAGCTAACTCTAAAAGTTTTGGAAAATATTCCTGAGAAATCTTAGACATAAACCCTCACCTATCAAACTATGTTTTCAGCCAAACACAATCATTGCTACAAAAACATCTTCATAAATTGTCCATACAAACAAAGGTTAAGTGATTTTTAATACACCTTCATATTCTATACACAAATGTGTTGTGCTATTTAATAACAATTGGTATTATTAACTATGGTTTCACCTATTGTGGGCAACTTGTGGCTGAAATGAAAATTATGAAGCACCCTAAATCAGTGCATATTATTTGATAAAAAATTATTTTCACGCCTTAAAAAGAGGGGTTAAAGAGGTAGCCACAGTGGAGGATTGTGCTGCCAAATGATTGAACATAAAGTTTATTAGATACGTTATTAACTAGATTTTAAAAATCCATTTTTTTGGGTTTGAGGGTTTTTAAATATTAGTTTGGAGGGCTTTTATGGATAATAAAGAAGATTTTTCCAGCGAAGTGGTACCTGCCCAAAAAGTGGGCCTAGACCCGGAACGCCTCAATCGGTTGAAGCGGACAATTGAGAAGGACACTGAGGAAGGCATTTATGATGGAGCCGCCTTTATCGTAGCGCGTCATGGCAAGATAGCCATGTACGAGGCGGTTGGAAAAACGGACTTAGAGAAAAATCGCCAAGCAAAAGTCGACGACGTATTCTTCATCATGTCCATCACCAAGCAGTTAACCACAACAAAGGTTCTCATGGATATTGAGCAGGGAAAATTCACCCTCAACACACCCATCTGTGAGGTCATTCCAGAGTTTGGTATAAAGGGCAAGCAGAAGGTCACCATAGGCCACATACTCACCCACACCAGCGGCTTAAACACCGAACTTCCCTTCGGGCTACCCATCGACCAAGTGGGAAATATTGAAGCAGTCACCGCCGCCATGAGTAATGAACGCTTACTCGTCCTCCCCGGACGGATGGTTTCCTACAATGCCATAGCGGCGTTTTCCCTCTTGGGAGCAATTGTCCAGCGTTTAGATGAAAGGAAACGCCCATTCAGACAAATCCTTAGAGAGGATGTTTTCGAGCCCTTAGGGATGAAGGACACTGCTCTCGGACTACCGGAGCGGCTCAAAAGCCGCATCGTACCCGTTAAGGTGAGGGATAAAACACCTGGACTCTTCGACCCATTACTCTTGGAGTCCTTAAACTTCCTTGCCACCGAGGAGACAGAGCTCCCAGCAGGTGGGGCGGTATCCACGGTCCTTGACATTTTCCGCTTCTCAGAAATGCTCAGGCGGGGCGGAACCCTGAACAGGGTCAGACTCCTATCTCCGGACATGGTTAAGTATGCTACCACTATCCATACCGGTGATCTTCCAAATCACCTCTTTGACTATTGTCGCGAGATGTACGGGTGGCCGGTTTTCCCCGCCAACCTGGGACTCAGCTTCTTCATCAGAGGAGAGGGCATATTTCCCACTCCCCTAGGGCTAACCACATCTCCAGCTACTTTTGGAGGATTGGGAGCGGGTTCAACAGTGTTCTGGGTTGATCCTTCACGGGACCTTACCTATGTTTTCCTTTCAGCGGGTCTCCTAGAAGAGGGACACAGCATCATGCGTCATCAGAGACTATCAGATATGGTGGTGGCAGCAGTAATGGATTAGCAGGTGCTTGTAGGAAGAATTAATGAGAAGAAAAAACTCCGTTTTTTAAATACAAACTCGAAAAGAAGTTTCACTGTAAAAAAATATGAGAATAAATTTTAAAAAGGATATAATGATGATTTATCCAAAAATTTGTGTATGGAGGAAGCTAAATGGAAGGTTTAATGAAGGGTAGGACGAGGATACTTTTACTGGTGGTGGGAGCGTTTCTAATAGCTATTCCTACTGTAGTTGTTGTGATGTGGCTTATGGGACCTCAGATGCCAAAGCTGAGCTTTGAATTGCTGGTTACTTTAAATTATCTTTCGACGGAGTTTAGTCCCTTGGTGGCGTTTGCATATCTTTGGTACAGTTCGCAGCCCTCTTTTGGATGGGTTTGGGGTTTACTAGTTGCCATGGTGATAGCGCTTGTTGTTCTTGCATTCTTGTTTTACTATGTTTTCCCCATATGGGAAGCAGAGAGAAGGGAATTGGAAAAAATAAAGAAGTAGGTTCAAACCCTTTATGCACTTTTTTCGTTCCCAACATTTTTTAGAAAAATTTAATAAATAGGAAGTTTAATTTCCCTCACTCCAAATGCGTGTGGAGCCCGTTTGGAAGCTTCCACATTTGGGGACTAGAAGTGGATGTCAAAATAAAGCTGAAGATTTGAACTGTCGTAAATTCTTGGAGTGAATAAATGGAAGTTGCCTTTTATGGAAGATGTTAAAAAGTCTAGGAAGAGAATCATCCTAACAGTTGCACTGATAATCTTGATACTTAGTGCTTTTGGAGCTCTCATAACTTGGATTGTAGGACCTCAGCTGCCAAAGGAGTTTTCCTTTGAAACAATTGTTACACTAGTTTACCTCTCCACCAATTATGGTTTCACAGCAGCGCTTGGGTATCTTTGGTACACTATACAGCCCTCATCTGGCTATTTCTGGGGGTTTTTAACGTTCACAACCATAGCCATTATTGTTGCAGTAGTTGTTCTAGCAGCGCTTTTCTATGTTGTTTTGCCCTACGTGTTGGCAGAGGAAATTGAACCTTCTCAGAAACAGATGAGAGCAGGTAGACTATTGATGTTTCTGGGCGGTCTTTTAGGCATAATTATAAATGTCTTTGACCTTCTTCCCAGTACAAGAATAGGTGATCTTCTTGCGCCTAACGCATTGGACTTTTGGTTCGTAATCTTGAGTTTTATAGCTTCGATAATAATTTTCTCACTCTCAATGGCCTTAGGATCCCAGAAACTTTTGGAGAGGGCGAACATGGTTCTAATTCTGGTCGTTATTCTTGCAATCTTGGTTATGCTCAATTTCAGTCCTCCTGAAAACGCGTTCGTAGGCGGATTGGCTGCTCTAATTGGCGCAGTACTCTACAAGGTTGGCCATAGAAAACTAAAATAAACATAGAAAACCTTGCGAGAAGGGTAACCCCTCTTTTATTTTTTCCATCTATCCTTCGCATATTATTTTTAAATGAAGATTTATTTGGCAGAGCTGGTTGGAAATAGTTGAAAAAATTTGCGAAAACTCTTTAACCTTAAAGCTCCAATATGATAATCAAATTATTGGAGTTGGGGCTATGAAGTTATGGAGTAAGGATTTCCAACATGAGGGTATGATACCCTCCCAGTTTACTTGTGACGGCCCAGATATTTCACCGCACTTGGAGTGGAGTGAGGCACCCAAGGAAACCAAGAGTTTCGCATTAATTGTGGACGATCCAGACGCACCCGTGGGAACATGGGTTCACTGGCTGGTATGCGATATCCCGCCAAATGTAAAAAGTATTCCCAGAAATGGCCTGCCTAGAAATGCTAGACAAGTTAAAAACGATTTTGGAAAAGTTGAGTATGGTGGGCCCTGCCCGCCCAGTGGAACACATCGATACTTCTTTAAGCTCTACGCTCTTAAGGTTGATAAACTGGAGGGTGTAAACGATAAAAGGAGCTTCTACAAGAAGGTGGAGGAAAACAAAATAGCGGAAGCAGTTCTCATGGGTAAATATAAAAGAAAATAATCCACCAATAATTCGCGGCAGTTCAACAAATCCAAGAGGCGTCAATGGACAGAGTGTTGTCTAATTAAGATTTCTTAAACCCCCAATTCTTTTTTCGTCTTACAGTTCAATTTGAAGTCGAATTTTTGGCTTGGTTTTAGTGCTAAAGTTTAAGAATATGGTGTATATCCTGTTTAGAAAAAGGTTGGGAAATGATTTAATGGTTGAATCGAAAAAGGTAAGGGTCCGCCCCGAAAATTGTGTGGGATGTTTAACGTGTCAGCTTGCGTGTTCTTTTACTTATACTGATAGATTTAACCCCCTGGAGGCGAGAATAATTGTTGAGTGGTCTCCTGAGGGCTCTAAAATAGTTTTCACCGATGAGTGTACAGACTGTGGAATATGTGCTGAATACTGTTTCTACGGAGCATTGGAAAAAATTGAGGAGGGTGATTGAGTGGAAACTGGAGGATACGCTGGAAAAATCCTACATGTAGACCTGTCCGAGGGCATAGTGGAAAAAGAAGACCTAAACCTGGATACTGCTGAAAGATTTATCGGTGGATTAGGAGTCAACATTAAACTGGCATACGATCTGATGAAGCCTGGAGTTGATCCCCTATCTCCGGAGAATCTGATAATACTTGGGGCAGGAGTCCTGGTGGGTACCTATGCTCCAGGAGCAACTAGAATTTTCGCCACAACCAAACTGCCCATAAACAATGCCATTGGGTGGTGTGGCGGTGGAGGAATGCATTTTGCCTGTATGCAAAAATGCGCCGGTTACGATCACATAGTCATTAGTGGTAAATCGGATAAACCAGTGTACTTGAAGGTTTTTGATGACGAGGTTGAATTCTGCGATGCAAAATCCCTCTGGGGAAAAGGCATAGACGAAGCCACAGACACATTATATGATAAGTATGGTAGGCCTTTGGGCGTTATTGCAATTGGCCAGGCAGGAGAAAACTTGGTAAAGTATTCCATAGCTATGGTTGATAGGGCATCCACCTTTGGGAGAGGGGGAGTGGCTGCAGTTTTTGGTTCAAAGAAACTCAAAGCCGTAATAGTAAGGGGCAGGAAGGGAGTAAGGGTTTCCAATAAAAAGAGGTTCAAGAAGGTGTGCGATGGACTCTATGAGAGAATTCGAAAATATGACCAGCTAAAAGAATGGCAAAAACTGGGGCTCATAATGAGCCTCCCCTACATAGACAAAAACCTGTACTTGGAAAAACTCTTTAAAGCAAGGATGGCCTGCATAGGATGCCCCATAGGGGATAAAGACTACCTGCAACTCCGGGAGGGAAAATTTAAGGGCTTCACAAAAATCACATCTTCCACGGTTAACCTTATCCTTCCAATGCTCTACGGAATATCCGACTACCAGGAGTATGTGAAGCTCACCTCCTATCTAGATGACTACGGAATGGACATTTTTGAATTCTTCGGAACACTGGACCTCGCAAAAAAACTCGTCGAGAAAAATCTACTGGGAGACTATCCAGACTCCAAAATTATTTACGACTACCAGAACCTGGAAAAATGGATAAAAAAGGTAGCATACCGAGAAGGACTAGGAGACCTTCTGGCTGAAGGAGTAGAGGGAATAGTAAAAGAGTATGGCGAGGAAGCCCGAGAATTAGCACCTCCAACCAGTAGGGGGATGGTCACATACATAAATCCAAAGGGACCCCTACCCTGGCAGTACATGGGCACCATGGAACTGGGGCAAATCATAGACCCCAGAGGCCCACACGCCGCCACAGGAGGCTCACCCACATACTTTGCTCAGAGGCCTCTAGACAAATTCCCCAAACTACTAAACAAAATAGGAGTCCCAGACGAAACCATAGAAAAAATATTACCTCAACTAAAGGAATTAAAGGTTGGCATACTGCTAAAATACGCCCACGACAACTTCATGGTAATGGCGGCCCTAGGAATATGCGCCAGAGCACAGATAAACCGCTTCTACTACGCAGACCTCTACCCCGAACTATATGCAGCCGCAACTGGAATAGAAAAAACCAAAGAGGAAATGCTCAAAGCAGGTGAAAGAATATACAACCTATTAAAAATCGCAAACGTCAGAGAAGGCTTCACAACCCGGGACAAACCCCCAGAACAGTGGTTCACCGAACCCCGATTCATGGAATACACCGGCAAAGGAGAAATAACGAGGGAAATGGTTGAAGAAATGCTTGACGAGTACTACAATGAGAGAGGCTGGGACAAAAAAACAGGCATACCCACAAAACAAAAACTAATAGAGCTGGGCCTCAAAGACGAGCTAAAAAAACTAGAAAACGCCCAAAAAGGCAAATAGAAAAGAAACACACATAAATCCCACCCATCCCCTCATCTTATTTACATATAATCTTAATTTAAATTCTGCCAAAGTTAAATTTGCTCCCTTATAATCCACATTCTAGTTGAATTTAGGGACAGTAAGAAATTAGAAACATACATCACGAAGGTTCCTCCAACAGAACTATTAAAATCCGAAGTCGATGAACAGGAAGTTAATCTCAAGAGTGCAGAAACCAACTTGCCTTGATTTTTAGGAATAGGAAACTTTTTAGTTATGTTTCATTTTAGTAAATGTCTAATAATTGTCCAAGATGTTTTGGAGAAGGTGGTTGATTTTATGTCTTCTGAATTGAGAAGTAGGAAGGTTTATGGTCAAATTGAAGGTTTCATGGCACGTACCCTATTGAAGGCCTGCGGATTCACTGAGGAGGAACTCGACAGACCACTGGTGGCAGTCGTAAACAGCTGGACTAACATAGTGCCCGGACACGTACACCTTAATACTGTAGCTGACGCGGTTGAAGCAGGGGTGAGAATGGCCGGGGGCACACCACTCCAGTTCCACACCATTGCAATCTGTGACGGCATTGCCATGGGGCACCCGGGCATGAGATATCCCCTCCCGAGCAGGGATTTAATAGCGGCCTCAGTGGAAATGATGGTGGAAGCACACTCACTTGACGGCATGGTTCTAATAGGCTCCTGCGACAAGATAGTTCCAGGAATGCTGATGGCTGCAGGCTACCTTAACATCCCCGCGATTGTGGTTAATGGTGGACCCATGCTTCCCGGATGTTATCAGGGACAGAAAATAACTGGGAGAAGGGCGCTAGAAATGCAATTCCTGAACATCCTGCTGGGCCCAAGCCCTCAACTGGAAAAGCAAACAAGAGAGATATCCGAAGTCGTAGTTCCGGGCTGCGGCTCCTGCCAGGGCATGTACACCGCAAACACTATGGCGTGCCTAACTGAAGCGCTTGGAATGTCATTAACTGGATCCGCTACAATTCCAGCGGTTGACGCCAGAAGACTAAGAATAGCTAAGCAGTCAGGGATGCAAATAATGAAACTTATAGAGCAAGACATACGACCCCGCGATATAATGACCCAAGAAGCATTCGAAAACGCCATCCATGTAGATATGGCGCTGGGTGGCTCCACGAACACCGTGCTTCACCTTCCCGCGATTGCCGCACAGGTGGGCATAGATTTGCCACTAGAACTATTCGACAAAATCGGCAAAGAAACTCCACACCTCTGCAACATGGATCCCAGCGGACCCTATACAGTACAGGAGCTTGATGAGGCTGGTGGAATACCCGCTGTTATCAAAGAATTAGAAGACTGCATTCACAAAGACGCCTTGACTGTTACTGGAAAAACCCTTGGAGAAAACGTAAAAGACGCAGTTGTGATAAATAGGGATGTGATTAGACCGAAAGACAATCCAGTGCACAAAGAGGGAGGACTCGCAATACTGAAGGGAACACTGGCACCCAACGGTGCTGTGGTTAAGCAGGCCGGCGTGGACGAAAACATGCTGAAGTTCGAGGGCAAGGCGCGAGTCTTTGATTCTGAAGAGGATGCTCAGGCAGCAATTATGGGAAAGAAAATAAACGCTGGAGAAGTCGTGGTGATAAGGTATGAGGGGCCGAAGGGCGGACCAGGAATGAAGGAGATGCTTAAGCCCACCGCAGCACTGATAGGCACTGGTCTCGGAAATAGTGTCGCGCTAGTTACCGATGGTAGATTCTCGGGTGCCACTAGGGGACCCTGCATTGGCCATGTAGACCCCGAAGCCATGGAGGGAGGACCCATAGCGGTGGTCAGAGATGGCGACATAATTTCTATAGACATTCCAAACCGCATACTGGATCTAAAGATTCCAGAAAAAGAATTGAAAGAAAGATTGAAGAAGTGGAAGCCTCCAGAGCCCAAGGTCAAGAAAGGAGTCCTTGACGTATACTCAAAGATTGTCAAACCAACATCTAAGGGTGCAGGATTTCTCTACTAATTTTCAGCAATTTCACTCATTTTTTTCTCCTTATCGCTTCACAGACAACTAGTGATAAATATGTTATGGCTAGCAGAAAATAAAAGCTAATCTTAATCGAAGAACTCAAAAAAGGTGCCAAAAAGAAATTGCATCATCTCAAAGCAGGATAATTTATGGGCTTTCGCCAGTTTAGTATCAAAAATTGGGAAATAGGGCTTGTTCCAATTAGCCCGGCATCAAAATGTTATGCGGCAAAATTTTACTTACTTATTTCTTGGGTGTTTTGATGATTTTTGCAATTTTAGCTTGTGATTTGAAAAATTTTAATATAATGCGTAATTCTGCTATCTCCAGCATATGTGTTAGGAGCATTCAACAAAAGGTTTATATTGTTTCGTGGCAAGTATTTCTCTCACAATTGAGGAGGCGTAAGAGGAGATATTAATGACCAAAGAAAGTATTCTACAGTTATTGAACCACGCCCTTGAGTTGGAGCATGCTGCCTACGTCCAATATCTAAGTCATGCTGAAGTTGTGGATGGAATTAACGCTGAGCCCATAATTGCGAGGCTTAAGGAAATTGCTGGCGATGAGCTGAAACATCAGGAAAAGTTTAGAACACTCATTGGAGCACTTGGCGGTGTGCCCAGTATGGGTATAGCGGCCACCTATCCTGCTAAGGATGTGAAGGGAATCCTTGAACAGAACCTGAAAAACGAGAAAGAAGCAGTGGACACATACAGGGGAATCCTTGAAGCCCTCAAGAAGGAAAAGGGGAAGGGATACTACGACCACTTGCTTGAACATGAAGTGAGACACATCCTTACGGAGGAGCAGGAACACATAACAGAACTCGAACTCTTGTTGGGAATTCAAGGAAGCAGCTACTAAGGATCAAAACACAATATTCCCTTTTCATTTTTTATGACTTAAGCGGCGATGCAGAGTTAATCGATTTTACCCCCCCATTTTTTGGTTATATAATCTGCACGTTAAACCCGGAGTCACCAAACTAGCCAGATTTATATACTCCTTGCGTGTATTTATCTTTCTTTGATTTTTGCTGTGAGAGTAGGACGCCTCAGGCAAGCGCCAAGAGTGTTAAAAGGATGCGGACTCTGCGTTACCTGTCTTTAGAGGAGACTCCTTCCTGTATGTTTCTGCGAAACACTGGAATCGTTTCAGGAAGGGGGCGAAATAGTTAAAATTTATGTTTTTCTTTGATTACTATTATACAGTTGATTGGAAGGAGAACTTGGAATTTTGGAGGTTGTTTAGATTTGTTTGTTGAGGAGGATGCATTGTTGGAAAGTCCTGATTACTTGCAGGTGAGTTTGGCTGCTGCGATGACTTTAGGTTTCGAAAATGGTTTATTTTATCGTGGGGCTAAACTGTACTGTATTAATCTACTTTTAACTTATGAGGAAGGTTGTAGAGGTAATTGTGCGTATTGTGGTTTGAGCCGTGGCAGAAAGGTTGGTGAACACTTTAGGGACAAATCATTTATTCGCGTAGATTGGCCGATTTACTCATTGGACAAAATTGTTTCTGCGTTGAACTCCTCCTCTTGCGCTCATGTTGAGCGGGTTTGTGTTTCAATGGTTACAAATCCAAGAGCATGCGCCGATACACTTACAGTTGTTGAAAGAATTAGAACGCGGACCAAACATCTTATTTCTACGTTAATCTGTCCAACAATTATAAAGGGAAATTGGCTGAACAAGTTGAAAGAGCATGGCTGCGACAAAGTTGGTGTTGCTGTTGATGCTGCAACGCCGGAATTGTTTGACAGATTGAGGGGTAAGGGCGTAAAGGGGCCGCATAAGTGGTCTCATTACTGGAATGTTATAAAAGAGTCTCTTGATGTGTTTGGAACAGGAAATGTTGGGGTTCACATAATAGTGGGTCTCGGCGAGTCCGAATCCGAAATGGCATTTCTCATTCAAAAAATAATAGATATGGGGGCGCGAGTTCACTTATTCTCATTCTTTCCGGAGCCCTTTTCTCTTATGGAGAATCACCCCCAACCAAGTATTGGTCAGTACCGCCGTATCCAGTTACTGTCCTATTTGATTTCCAACAATTTAACCCATTTTGAAAAGCTGGAGTTCAACGAATTGGGTCAAATAGTAGATTATGGTTTGGACGCGGAGCAATTGGATCTTCACATTTCAAAGGGGACACCGTTTATGACGACTGGATGCCCCGGTAAAACTTTGGATGTGGCTTGCAACAGACCCTACTCCGACTGTACACCATTTCAAGCATATATGGGTGAGTTGAGAAACTTCCCATTTAAACCAAACCAGGAAGATATATCCATAATAAAGAAACAAATTTTTGATTACTCAAACAAACCAGCTGCCCCCACGATTAATCTGGCTGAAGATTTCCCATAAAAAGCCAAACTTTAACAGGATCAGCCGGCAGGGAAGGAAAACATTGAGCACCACACTAAATATTGTGGAACAAAAGAAAGCTTTAGATATAAAAATTAAAAATTTTGGGAAAAGTATCTGGTGCTATTCACCGTCCATACAAACTTATTCCATCGACCAACACAAACCTGCAGATAATTTCAGATTTTGCCCAATAAGTATCACTGGAAGTAAATGCCAGCTTCAATGTGATCATTGTAGAGGACAAATTTTAGAATCAATGTTTCCAGCCGAAACCCCTGAACGCCTAGAAGCCCTAATCAATAATTTTGTGAGTAAAGGAACCGAGGGAATTCTAATTAGCGGTGGATCAAGATTAGACGGCACCGTTCCACTATTGAAATTCATCCCCACTCTTAAAAAAATCAAAGAAAAATATGATTTATCCATAGTTATGCACACTGGTTTAATTAATCAAGATTTAGCTTCAAGCCTTGCTGAGGTGGGGGTCGATGCAGTAATGCTTGACATTATTGGTGACAATGAAACTATCCGAAAAGTGTATCATTTACAAAAAACTACAAGAGATTTCGAACGTTCACTCGAACTACTCGACATGTATAATATTCCAAGTGTTCCACACATTGTCGTAGGGCTAAACTACGGAAAAATTGTTGGCGAGTTAAACGCTGTTGATATGATTTCGAAATACAAACCCAAAGCCCTAGTGATAGTTGCGCTTATGCCATTAGAAAACACACCAATGCAGGACACCGTGCCACCGAAACCAGCTAGTATAGCTAATATCATCACATATAGCCGGATAAAACTGCCGAAAACACCAATAATCCTGGGCTGCGCCCGCCCTAAGGGCGCTCATAAGATTTCCACTGACATTTTGGCTATTAAATCCGGAGTTAACGGTATAGCCTTCATTAGTCAGGAAGGAGCAGATTACGCCGAGAAAAAGGGTTTCAGATTGGAGTTTAATGACCACTGCTGTTCGCTAATTTTCAAGGATATTAAAGCACAAGAAAAATGAAAAAGGGGTGATTTACTTATGGAGTGGCGTGTTATCAAGGATAAGGCTTACCCTGCCCCCAAGGGTCTGGCCTTGGATGAAACTTTATTGAGGAGAGTGGAGGAGCATAAATCCCCAAATGTCCTAAGATTCTATTTTTTCTCCCGTCCATCAGTTGTTATTGGACACAGCCAAGACATAAGCGACGTCAACCTTGAATTCATAGAGAGGAATAATATGAGCCTCACAAGAAGAATGACTGGGGGAGGCGCAATAATAATGGGGTGTCCCAAGTGGTATTCACAAATCGGAATCACCCTCATCATCTCAGACGATGGAACGTATCCCTCAAAAGTTTCGCAAAAATTCGAACTATTAAATAAAGGCGTACTTCTCGGACTAAAATCTCTAAACATAAATGCTGCATATTGCTATAAAACCACTGATATCATTGTTAATGGCAAAAAAATTGCGGGAAGCGGAATCCACGCAGCTTCTTCAACATTCTTGTTCCACTCAACAATACTCATAGACTACGATATTCTAACAATGCTAAAAGTAATCAACATTCCCGAAGAAAAAATAAACCCCTCCCTACTGGAGAAAGTGGAAAGTGGGTACACTACGGTCAAAAAGGAACTCAACCAAAAATGTATAGACCACCTCTACGTCGAAAACACAATCGTAAATAACATAATTAAGGGATATGCACAGTCATTAAACACTAAATTTAAACAGTCTACCTACACGCAAGAAGAAATAGCAATGGCTGAAAAGCTGGAAGCTGAGAAATATGGAAATAAAGAGTGGATTTGCATAAAAGGGGCACAGGGGATGGGGGCATGCTTCCTAAAATAGATAGGTAGAGAGTTATTCTTGGCAACTACCCATTTAAAAATTGTTTGACACCCATTTAGTCTTCAAAAAAATCCTAACCTCTTCCAGAGTAAATTCTCAAACCATCGACTCACTCAAAAAAAGGAAAATCTTTGGGAGCAAAGCCTATCCCCTACTGGAAGCTGACTCAGCCCTAAACTTTCGAAAAATAATAGTGAAGAATAAAAAAATGGAAAAGTGACCATTTTCCTTATTTTAGTCCCATTTTCTCGCGTTCTCTCTTTATCAGGTCTCTTCTGAGAATCTTTCCGGTAATAACCCTCGGTATACCCTCTACAAACTCTACCTCCCTAATCTTTTTATAGGGAGCTATTCTCTCAGCCACCCAGTCAATTATTTCTTGCTCAGTTATTTTGCCTTTATATTCGGGTTTGGGCACTATGAATGCTTTGGGAATTTCTCCAAGCGCTGGGTCGGGTGCCGGCTTTGGTATCACGGCGCAATCCAATACTTTGGGGTGCTTGAAGAGTAGGTCTTCAAGTTCGGCTGGTGCAATAGCGTAGCCCTTATATTTTATCATCTCCTTCATCCTATCAACCAAGTGTTCGTAACCTTCCTCATCTATAAATGCGACGTCACCTGTCCGGAACCATTTCAGTCCAGTTTTTGGATCAGTCCAGAAGGCTTGCTCCGTGGCTTCCGGTCTCTTCCAGTACCCCTTAAAAACTTGGGGCCCCCTAATTACTATTTCTCCCATCTGGCCAGGTTCAGGCAGCTCCTCACCTGTCAAGACATCTATTATCTTGTGGTAGGTGTCCGGCATAAGTATTCCCTGAGTGTCTAACCTATTCCTGTGGAAGGGATTTGCAGCCACCGGAGCTGCCTCAGAGAGCCCCCATCCCTGACCAACCAGAAGATCCTCTGTCCCCCTACACTTTTCCTTCGCTAATTTTTCAAACTTTTTGGCGAGCTCAGTGGGGACAGGCGCTGCCCCATTAGCCATCACATGGAAAGAAGACCAATCGTAGCCCTTGACTTGTGGGTTCTCAAGATGTCTCACTATCAGGTTGAGTAGGGGTGGTACACAGAGGCTGTAGGTCACTTTATATTTCTCCACAAGTTCACACCACTCTGCAGGGTTGAAGCTGGACATTACAACTTGTGCTCCGCCGTTCCAAATTGTGAGATTCATGGATAATGCGAGTCCAAATATGTGGTAGAGTGGAATGAGTATTATGAAAACATCGGTTTCGTTAAAGTCAGTGTGGCTAGACCACTGGATAGTGTTTGCGACCAGATTGTAGTGTGTAAGCATTGACCCCTTTGGTAGACCCGTAGTTCCACTTGTATATAGGAGTGCGGCAAGATCCTCTTTGGGATTATATTTGTATTTTGGTGGGTTAGGCTTGTATTTTTCCAGAAGTTCGCTGAAGGAATATGTGTCTGGCTGTTTTTGCCCAATAACTATTATGTTTTTTAGCCCTGCTTTTTCCTTAACATTCTTAATGGTCGGATACATGCCTTCGTGGATAATTATGGTTTCTGCCTCAGCGTCTTTGATTTCGTATTCAACTTCGGACTCTCGGAACATGGGATTCATTGGAACGAAGACACCGCCCGCCTTAGATATTCCAAAGCAGGCAATCTCCCACTCGATGCAGTTGGGTGAATAAATTATCACCCTGTCACCCTTCCTAACTCCAATATCCGCCAGAGCAGTTGCTATCCTGTCCACAGATTCACCGAACTCTCTGTAGGTAATTTTTTTGGGGTGCAGAAAAGCATACCTGTCAGGGAAACGCCCCACAGTATCATCCAATATTCCAAAGAAGGGAATTTCGGGATAATATAAATGGCCTCCCTTATAAATCTTCATTTTAAAACCTCACATTCAAATAGACTTGCCCTTAAGTATTTTTCGAAACACTTAAATTTTACTATACTTATCCCTGCCGACGAAAGTTAAGTTTTGGCCCCTCCATTTTAGGATTCTGGATTAAAAAGGCATTGTGAAGACTCACTATGAAGTGAAAATTGTCGAAAACACCATCCTATTATGTCTTTAGATTGTTCACTATAAATTGTGAAAAGATTAAAGTACTACCATATCGAAAACAATTTTCAAGTTTGGAGGTGATATTTTTATGGGTTTAAGGACCGTAAAGCAGTATAAGGAAGGTTTAAGGGACGGCCGACAAGTCTGGATCCTTGGAGAAAAGGTGAATGATGTAACCACCCATCCTATGCTTAAAGTGGGTGTTGAAACCGCGGCTTTAGATTATGAAATGGCTGAGAACCCCAAGTACCGAGACCTAGCTGTGGCGCAACATCCAGAAACAGGGGAGCCGATAAGCAGACACTACTATCTTCCCAAAACCGCTGAAGACCTACTAAAAAGACATGAGCTAATAGTTACTGCAACCCGGCTGGGCGACGGAGTAATACCCTTCACAAAAGATGTTGCTGGAGACTGTCTAAACGCCATTTGGGTAACCTCCCAAGTAATGGGAAAGGAGGAATACATTGAGAGAATCACCGAATACTATGAACACGTTAGAAAAAAAGATTTAAGCATAGCTTGCGGAATGACAGATGTGAAGGGGGATAGAAGCCAGCACCCCTCCTCTCCTGAACAGACGCATCCCGATTTCTATGTTCGAGTAGTGGACAAAAACGATGAAGGAATAATAGTAAGAGGGGCAAAAATGCATATAACCGCCTCGGCGTACTCCGATGAGATTCTCGTCCTGCCCTGCAGAGCTATGAGGGAGGGAGACAGAGACTACGCTGTGTGCTTTGCTGTTCCCGCAAACGCTAAGGGGCTGAAACACATATGTCACCCCCTCAGGTACCAGCAAAGTCCCCTTGAGTTTCCAGTAGATGTACCCATAAGGATGCATACCGAGTCTCTGCTAGTTTTTGACGACGTTTTCATACCTTGGGAGAGAGTTTTCCTCTGCGGCGAATGGCAGTATGCGGGAACCATCGCCTACAATTTCTCGTTTTTCCACAGACACACAGCATCCTGCTACAGAATCGCCCTAACCGAGCTACAATTGGGAATGGCTCAAGCCATAGCTGAATACAATGGAATCGACCAAATTTCACACGTCAGAGAAAAAATAACCAACATGATAATCTATTTGGAAATGCTGAAATCCCTAGCCAAAGCCTCCTGCAGCGACCCCGTAATATATGGCGGAATAGCGGTGCCCAACCCGGTAATAAGCAACATATCCAAATACCACTTCGCCGAAAACTACCACAACTTCGTAAAGTGGGTACAAGATCTGTGCGGCGGAATCCTAGTCACAGCCCCAACCTACCTAGACTACCAAAACCCAGAATTAAGAGGCTACATAGACAAATATTTGGGGGGCAAAAAGGGAATACCAACAGAACACAGGCTCAGAATGCTTCAACTAATAAGGATATGGATGGCCTCCGACATAGGAGGGGGCATAGAGGTACTGGCACTCCACGGCGAAGGCTCACTTCAAGCCCAAAGAATGATAATCTATGGAGAATACCAGAAGCAGCTCCAAGAATACAAGGAAAGAGCCAAAAGAGTAGCCGGAATAAAGTAAAAATGATGAAAATGACCCAAAACACAACCCCCAAACAGGACAAACCCAGACCCTTAGTAATAGTTGTGAGAGGCAATGATCCAGAAAGAATGGTGACAGTTGGCCTCAGAGAATTGAACCCCAAAATTCCCCAGACAAAAATTGTAATAAAACCCAACCTCATCGCAAATAAGCCCTACCCCACAACCACCACCCCAAAAACCGTAGAAGCCATTATCAAAAACCTCAAAAAACACAGCAAAGAAATAATCATTGCAGAGGGCTCAGGATGGGCGGACACAAACAAAGCTTACCGAGACCTGGGTTACAAGCAAGTAGCCGAAAAGTATGGAGTAAAACTGGTAGATCTAAACAATGACCAATATGAGAAACTAAGAAACCCCCAAGCCTCAGTGCTAAAAGAATATGAGTTTCCCCTAACATTAAAGGATTGCTACCTGGTTTCGGCTGCAGTACTAAAAGTGCACGGTGAGGCTGGCGTCACCCTCTCACTCAAAAACATGCTGGGGGCAACAATAGGCGGAAGCAAGGGAAGATTCCATAGCAAAGGAATACACCAAAGCATAGTAGACATAAACCTCTACAAGGCTCCAGACCTAGCCATAATAGATGGAATAGAGGGAAACATAAGGGGGGAACTGGGAGGGGAAACCAAAAAATTCAATGCAATGATATTCTCCCTAGACCCTGTGGCGGCTGACGCAGTAGGCGCAAGTATATTAGGGGTTGCCCCACTCTCTGTAAAACACTTGAAACTGGCGCAGGAAAAGGGTTTGGGTATAGCGGATCTGGAAAAAATAAATGTTAGAGAATTAAAGTAGTTGCTTTCAATTATCTATACTTAACTGAATTCGGATAGATAGAACCAAGATTTATACCTGACCAGTTCAATGCCCTTTAACATGACCAAAGACTTTGGTTACTAATTTTGTTTTATTTAATTTTATAACTGTAGTTTTAATTCTGTTTTGCTTCCATTTGGCGTTAACTCGGACCAACCTACATTCACTTCGGTACCAGTAAATTCTTGGAGGATTGACGCTACAACCATGGCCATTGGACATACTCCACTTATTTCTGCGACTCTTCTTTTGATTCAATTTTTCAATTCCTTTTTAGACCGTTTACTTCAGACTTTTTGCTAAAACGGGACGAATGTATATTTTCTGTTCTTTTATTTTAAATCATGAGAAAGTATATATTCCATGATTTCCTTAGTAATTCATGGTGATTCCTGTGACAGTGGTGGTTAAAAAGTTGAGGATTTCGAAGGGGTATCAGGTCGCTGTTCCCTCTGAAACTAGGGAGAGGCACGGTTTGGGGCCTGGGGACGAAATCGTGTGGATAGATACTGGTAAAGAAATTTTTATTAGGCCATTGAAGAAAAACTCCAAGCTCACAGAAATAATTGGAAAATACGACACCGAAGAGGAGTTTGACTCTGTCTCAGAGCACGATGAGGTAGCCAGCGGTGAACATTAAAAATCCCTTCTTGGATACTACGGTGTTCATAGCGGCATCTTTCCCTAAAGAAAAACATCACAAAGAAGGTAAAGAAATCATCAATGCTGTCGAAGAAGGTATTTTGGGAAAACCTGTAATCACCGATTATATTCTTGACGAAATAGTCACATTTGTTAGAAAAAAGAAGGGTACAAATGCTTCCATCGAAATCCTAGACACAATACTTTCCTCTCCAAAACTCACACTCATAAAAGTTGAGAATAAACACTTTGAAGCTGGAATACAAATATTTAAAACTTATGAACGGCTGAGTTTCACCGACGCCATTAGCGTGGCTGTAATGAGAGACCTAAACATTAAAACCATATACAGTTTCGACAGTGGTTTCGACGGAATCTCAGACGTAATACGATTAGCCATTTTGGAAGAATAATTCTACTTCCCAATTAAAAATTTTTCATGATAGCCGCATCCTCCTGATTTGCACCTTCTCGATGCTTTCCATATCTAGCGTTGTTTGTTGAGTTTTGGTAAGAAAGCTCCGTTTTTTAAATTTGAGGGGGGCATGTTAGGGTGTCAGCACTATTAGCTCTTTGATTCGCTCCTAATGTTCTTTGTTCCCCGTAAGGAAAGGTATCTTCTTTAATAGGCACATGGAAGCATTGAAGAGGTCTCGAATTTCTATAGATATACCTTTAGCTCTTAATTCTGCCCCTTTTTCAGCTGCCTTTTTGGCACCTTCAAGAGTAAAGGTAAGAACGTTATGTTGATCAAGTAGGCTTTCAACTTCTACTATTCTCTTTTCGCGTTTTGACGGGAGATTCGCTCCCAGCGTGAGTTCAAAAGCTGTTACGCTAGTTAAGAAGAGGGATGATGACAAGTTGTGGGATTATGCAGCTTTAATAGGGAAGGTTAACCAGAAAAGCTGCGAGAATGTTTCTGGGAGAATTATCAGGACACCTGTGGGGATAATCTTTAGGGTAGGGAATTTCCTCATTCGTCTCCGCAAAATCAAAAGGAAGGTAATGTCTCAAAATGAGACACTAATTAATAATCTAACGTGGGATTTAAAAATTCTATAGGGGTAGTGCAATTGGAAGTTTTACGATTAAATATTTTAGTAGGTTTTGTTCAAACTTACCCTAAAAGAGCCTGAAAAAGAGGAAATGCCTTTGGAAATCAGTAATGGAAGGATTTTGAAGAGAATAGAGGTAATTAAGGATGGTGGAAGATCAAAAGACAACCATGTACATGGCTGAACCCATAATGGATTGGATTCTCAATGGTATACCTGAGCCTGTAAATGTTAAACTTTTTGACGATGTTGGCTCTATTTATGAGGCTCAGCTTGCAAAGATGGAGTTATCCAGTTGGTGGAGGGATCTAGAAGCTTTTAGGAGGAGGTGTGCCTACTTTGAGGAGGTAAACGGCGAAAAATCTTTTCACTATTACATCTCAAATATTAAGGGAAAGGGGCAAATTGGTAGAACAAGCCAATATTTAACACATTGGTTCTACCCGTATAAAGCGAAATTTCATCCCCAGATGGTAAAGGCTCTCATTAACTGGATGGGGCTTAAGGGAGAAGATAGGCTTCTTGACCCCTTTGTTGGTAGTGGCACGACACTTATTGAAGCTAAGACGATAGGCGTAGACAGTTGGGGTGTGGATATTAATCCAATATGTACTTTGATGTCAAGAGTAAAATGTGAACTTCTGGATCTCACAACTGAAATGCTAAAAGAGGTTCCTAGGGAGAAGATTTTCCACCATTTTAACAGAAAAACGAAAGGAGTACTTGGAAAAACTTCAAATCTCGAGTTATACGTTAAGAACTTAGAGGATGAGTCGAAACTAACATCCGATGACCGGGTTTACCGATTCTACCAATTATGCTATTTATATGCCCTATCTGATTATACCTACATTAAGAAACCATTGTGGGAGGGCTTCAACAGTAACCTAGACGCCATACTGAAGACTGTTGAAAAATTCCAAGACTTGAAGCAAAAACTGGATTTTCAGCTCGGAAATGTGGAAGTTTTGGAAGGAGACGCAAGAAAATTAAGTGAAATTTTTCCTAGGGAGTACTTCGCCGGAATCATCACCTCACCACCATACAGCATAGCTGTGGACTACATTAAAAACGATCTGCACGCCTTATCTTATTTGAACATTAACGCAGATGCCCTAGTAAAAGACATGGTGGGTCTAAGGGGAAAAGGTGACGAAAGAATAGATAACTACTATAAAGACATGATAGATTCCTTTAAAGAGATGAACAAAGTTTTACAACCCAACAGGTACTGTATAACTATAATTGGTGACGTCACCTATAAAGAAAAGAAACTCCCCATCCACCGGAAGTACATAGAATTCGCCCAAAATGCTGGATTCACCCTAGACAAAATAATAAGAAGACCCATCCTCGGCGGTTACGCTAGACTGAGATATGAATACATACTAATCTTTAAGAAAATTAATGAGGTAGAATAAAAGAACCAAACATTTAATCGCCAAAATTCCTTTTATTCTTTCCCAAAATCTCCTTTTTCGCCTCATCAGCTATTTCCAACAATTCTTTGTAGGTTCCAGCACCACCAATCTTATCCCACATTTCCTCTCCTATTAAGACCTCCCTGTCTAAATCCATGATTTGCTTGGTGAACCGATGATTGTATTTTTCCCTGTAAACAAAAGGGTTGTAGGGAAAAGCAAGATAGGCCTCAGGCTTCTTACCCTCAAATAATGCTTGGAAGTAAAGCATCTTCTTCTTAGACTCCGCGCAAACATCCAAGTTAGGCCTAGGACTTTTAATTTCAAGGAAAAGCGGACCCGGCCTAAAATCACTTATAAATAAATCAGCAATAATGGATATTTCTACCGGTTTCCCACCAGCCACAGAGAAAATTTCTCTTATTTCGCCATCATGGTTAGGGCTCCTCCTACCAGAACGCAACTCATCTATAATCCGATCCATCACACCCACCCTATCCGCCAATATTCTGCCAGAAATCGGATAATTACGGTGCACACCACCAAAATTATCCCTAGCAATTATTACTGCTATTTCTGGATAAAGACGCATACCCATCCTCGTTACCAAACTTCTCTGTATCTTGAATGACAGCAAAGCCTCATCGGGAAAGAATATAGTGTGAAATGGAAAAGCTCTTTTAAGCTCCTCAACCGTGAATTCAACCCTACTCAGACTTGCCTCTGCAAATTCTATGATGGCCTGTTTAACCTCCCTACGGGTTTCCTCCTTCATCTCAAGGTCATCCTCAAACAACCAATTTTAACTCTAAGGGAGTAACCCTACCACCAATGTGCGTCCTCTAATTATCACAGTGTGTGTTCACTTTTTTGGGGATATGTAGTGTCCCGGGTCTGAAACGCAGTTAGGGTCGAATGCCTCCTTTATTTTGCGAAGCCAGTTCTGATAGTTACAGCAGTGGGGACCGAACATGTCGTGCATCCTGTCTCCCACTATGAAGAAAGGAATCCCCAAGCTGTGCTCTATGTCTGCCTTGTTACACTCCATGGAGTAGTCTGCGTATCCCTTACAGGATTCAGGGTCGGCGGGGTCATATATTGTTGGTATCTCCATGTGTGCAAAGTGTCCCTGCTCGTAGAAAGTAATCCACATGCCCTCTCCTCTGTCGTCGCCGATTAACTCTTTCTCTATGTATTTGCGTTTAATGGGCACATTTACCTTAGCTATGTTTATAGCCATAGATATGGTGTCCATTCCTCCATGGGTGCTTTGGAAGCAGCTTGTGAAGCGGAAGGCGTGGCTCCCCAACATGTTCCTAACGCCTTCAGCATAGCTAATTGACGGCGGCTTCACCACACCCTTCTCAACGAGATCCTCACCACCCGTCTCCTTAACTATCTCATTCACAAGCTTAGTCTTGTATTTGAACTCCCTCTCAGTATGAGCGGCTACCAAAACTATGAAATACCTCTGAACCTTAGTCATAAGATCCGACAAAATTTTCTCGATAGTCTGCTCCCTAGTGTTGGAAAACATTGTAGCCAATCCCTCCTGAGAAGAAGCCATAGCCATCATGCTGACCTCAGCCTCCCCAATCCGATAGTAAGCTTCCTCAAAGGAGTCCCAGTCAGGAAAGTTGAGCACAAACATTTTCCAGTATGGTGGAACCTCAAACTCGTAGTTTGGAATGACTCCGCTCACCTTCCATTCTCGAGGACCTGGCCACGGATAAAGCTTAATTGCACATTTGGTGAAAACGCCGAGTCCACCATAGGCACCCATAAAGCCTCTCATAACGCCTCTGAGGCTGGGCCCCGGTCCGTCTCCACTGAACCATTCTTCGCTGCAGTTAAGTGATCCTAGTCTTAGAATTTCGCCCGTTGGTAGAACCCACTCTACTGCCAGAACGTTGCGGCCGCTGAAACCGGTGCTGGCAGATGTGAAGCCTGGTCCGACCATGGAGGTGTGGCTGGCTAGGGGTGAAGTTTGGGGGCCTGCTCCCTGCATGTGGTGGTTTAATCCCCTCTTTATGAGTTCAGATTGGAGCTGAGCGTTGGTCACGTAGGGTTCAATTACCGCATACATGTTCTTCTCATTTATCTCGAGGATCTTGTTCATTCTCCTGAGGTCCAGCTGTATTGTTCCGGGGCCGGATACAGCTCCCCACACTCCCAAACCAGTGCTGTGAGCTTTGAAGCGGATGCCATACTGGTTGCAGATTTTCACTATTGCCTGGACCTCGCTTGTGCAGCAGGGTAGTACCACTGCTTCTGGCCTGTGGCCGAACCGTGATGGTTCCTCTCCTCTTGATGCCTTTTCGACCTCGGTGCACCATTGGTAGGCGTAAGTGTCAAGTATTGCTGGCTCCTCAGTTATGTTTTCGCTTCCCACAATTTTTTCCAGAGCTCTGTAAACTTCTCTATCCAACATTTATGTGCTTCCTCCCATACTTTTTAGAACGAGTTCAGTTAAATCATAAAATTTCATCTTTTCACCCTTCTCTCTGATAGCGTCCTTAAGGTTCGTGGCGCAGAATGGGCAGCAGGAAACTAGGGCCTCCGCTCCCGTGGATTTGGCCTCCTCAACCCTTTTGCTTGCAGTCCAGAGTGCGAAATCTGGGAATGCGGATTTCACACCTCCTCCGGCTCCACAGCAGTAGGCGTATTCTTTTATTCTCTCCATTTCGATGAGTTGTAGGCCTGGAATGCTTCTCAAAACGTTTCGGGGAGGCTCGTAGACGCCGTTTGTTCCACGCCTGATAGCCTTTGGGGGGACTGGAATGTAGACTCGTGAAACAACTTTCACCATTTGTCCCTGCCAGGGTGTGTAGGGTTCAGAGTTTCTTCCCAGGTGGCAGGGGTCATGGTAAGTCACCTTTAGGGGAACCTCTTTATCTAGCTCCAGTTTGCCATTCTTCAGCATGTTGTCTAGTAGCTCTGAGGTGTGAATGACTTGGAAGTCTGTTTTAAGGTAGCGGGGGTACTCCACCTTGAACATGCTGTAGCAGCCGGCGCAGCTTGTTACGATTCTCTTTATTCCATGGTTTTTGAGTTTTTCAACGTTTTTTTGCATGAGTTCAAGGGCGTCTCTCCTGTCACCAATTCTTAATAGGGGACTGCCACAGCAGAACTCTTCGGGACCAAGTATGGTGAAGTCTAGGTCTACCATGTCAAAAATTTTTGCGGTGGCTTGAGCTATCTCCCTTCTGCGGTAGGAGGTTGTACATCCCACAAAGTAGGCAGTATCGGAATCCTCCTTAAAAGTAGTGTTTTTTGGAAGCCAGGAAAGTCTCTCCTCGTGGTTTTCGCCATATGGGTTGTGGTTAATTTTAATGCTTTCGATGTACTTTTTGTGCTGGGGCATGGGACCAGCACCGCTCTCTACGCAGTGGTTTCTTAGCTCCAGTATTACTTCCAGGGGCTCTAACTCAAAGAAGAATTTGCAGGCTATGTCACATCCCCCACAGGCTGTGCATCGGTAAATCACCTTCAGGAGTTCTTCGGTGTATTGGATTCTGTTTTTGAGCATAGCTTGGGCAATAATCATTTTTCCTCCGCCTGAGTAGGCGTGGAAATTGTATCGCTCAATGGCTGGACAGATGGCTGAAAACTTCTGGCTTTTCACCTGTAATGCGGGGATGAACTTGCAGTTTGAACACCTGATGCAGCCCGCCATTAATTTCTCATAGTCGCTGAGGCTCGTAGCCATTTTTCACACTCCTCCAAAACATAGTTTTCCCGGGTTTAGCAGGTTTTCTGGATCAAAAATTGATTTAACCTTCCTCAGAGCTGCAACGGTTTCCGGTGGACAATTTCTGTAAACAACTTCGGTGAATGGTCCGTACGGTCTGCTGAAGAAGGCTCCCATTTTTAGAAGGGCTTCACTTGTTCTCATGTATAAGTATTTAGCCCTATTGGTTTCCATTGTGTCCTGCGGGTTGTAGTAAATGTCAAACTCGCAGTGGCAGTTGCAACCCTGAACAAGAGGCTGAATATACACGCCCAAATTCTCGGGCGGAAACCTTTCTTCATCAGCTATTCGGGTAAACATTTTGTGAAACTCAGGAGTTTTGTCAAGGGTTGTGAGGAAAAACACTTCCTGGCATCCTCCCCTTAACCGCAGCTTCCAGTAGGGCTCCTCACAGCTCCTACCAAGTAAGCCCAAGACTTCACCATTAGAGACTCCATTAACCTCAGACAACAGATTAACACCAGTCTCACCAGCAATATCTCTGATGTCTCCTTCCAGGTATTCCAATTCGTCTTGAGCCAGCTTCCCATGGCCCGAAATACAGAGAACTAAAATCCATTTAGGCAAAACACCACTAAGTGAATGAATATCAGAAGCCTCCTTCCTCAGAACAGTGGCCAGATTCACATTGTTTAGGATGAAAAACTCGTCACCCAACCTACGCCTCAGAACACCATAAGCAAAATCCAAGAAGTTCTCAAGCAAATCCGAAGCGGCAAAGAAAAGCTTCCTAGCACTAGGCAGAACCTCACACTTAACAGTAGCCCAAGTTACAATGCCCATCGTACCCTGCGCTCCCTGCAAAATTCTAAAGGGATCAAACTGTGTTGGGCCCAAGGGACTTTTCTGAGCCCCACCAGACTCCAACTGCTCCTCAAGAGTTCCGGGACCTGCAGCAGCACCAGTCCTGAAAACATCGCCAGTGCCAAAGACCACCTCGGTACAGAGCAGGGGGTCAGAGGAGTCCCAGTGATATTTAGGCATAGTCACTGGCTCCCTCTCAAGACAGCTGGCAAGAACCGATTTCGAGGCCTTTGGAAGAAGAGGCATCAACAATCTAAGACCATGCTTATTCGCTTCCGGCAAAAGCTGGCTAAATGTTACCCCGGGCTCAACCATAACTACCCTATTCTTTCTATCAATTCTAATAATCCTGTTCATTTTACTCAAATCAACAATAACAGAATTGTCCACTATGGGAGTAGTGTCCCCCCGCAGCCTAGGCTTACCTGAACTCACAGGCACAAGTTTAAATGAGTACTCAGCCGCAAGCCTAACTATTCTGCTAACCTCATCAACACTCCTAGGCCAAACCACGCACAACGCCTTTTTAGAAACAGTGAAGCTGATATCCCTAGAATACTCCTCTAACACTCCGGGTTCTCGGGAAACATTACTCCGACCAACAATCTCAACCAACCCATCGAAAAACCGGCTTCCAACCACACTAAAACTCTCCAACCACCATTTATTATAATGAATTAAATCAAACAATTGCTAAGCTGCAAATTAAAATTCTAATTGTAAAATCTGATATAAATCTCTTATTATCGCATCTCACACCTATTTTTATCGGTCGAAGCATCTCCACAGTGCGATTAACAGTTACAAACGCGGAAGGAGATGTAAGCAAAAGAGTTTAGAGTTCAATATTACGGGCAGAAGTTTAAACAGTTGAATAATCAAAAAAGCTAAAATGGCAGTTAAGGGGAAGAAAAATCAGAGACAACGCTTAAACGTCTAGGAACCTAGGCGAAGTGGGAGACTCCATAATATTTGCATTTCCAATCAGAGGAAACAATAACAAAGGGAAAGTGTGAAGGGCATAAAGAGGCCACAAAAAAATGGAGGGAATGAGTGTGGTCTTCTCTTTTACCAAGCTTCGTAGTTTAGGCCCATGTCTTGCAGTTCTTTCTTCATTTTTGAGTAGAGTTCGATGTATTCCTTATTGGGTTTTAGAGTCTTCATGTCGTAGCGTTTGAGTATGTGGTCTTCACTCGGCATTCCAACTTTTGCTTTGTCCTCATACCTTTTAAGGAGTTCTTTTACTATTTCGACTCCGTCGCTCACCTTTATTCCAGAAGCGGCTCTTGCTACTTCTCCACCCCATCTTCCCTCGATTCCTGGCACAGCTCCCGTTAGCCACATTCCCTCCATGCCAGATATGGTGTTCGTTATGACTGTTGCTGCTATGGAGTAGAATGAAACTTCGGTGCCTAGCTGCCCAGTTACTCCACTTCCGTAGCTAATCCAGGGAATCCGTATTTTTCTCTCCGCTGCAGCAGCCTGTGCTGAGTTGGCCCAGAAGACGTCCCTTCCCTCATATCGACCCTCAACTGTGGCGCTCATGGCTTGCGCGAACGAGCCCCCAGAATAAGCCATCATACCAAGGACGTGGGCGATACCCTCAACCGCAGCTTCTTCAGGTCCTCTTATATAAGCATACATAGTGGGGCAGCTGCTGATCCAGGGTTTGATGTGGTTTTGCTGGGCGAAGAAGCTTAGATTGAGTCTGTCATAGTCGATTCTCATGTCTTGTATTATGTGTACAGGGCACATGCAATTGTACCTTGTGTAGCCCGCTGGGTGGAATGAGCCCATCACCGCCTTTGCACTTGAAACGCTCATAGGGATGCCTAGGTACATGCCTGGTCTACCAACACGTATTGCAGCCTCCCTCATTATGAACCCTTCAGTCAAGCCTAGAAGAGTTTCGCTAGGCGTCCCAGTCGTGGGCTTAAGGTCACCTATACCCATCAAAGGCAGCGCCACTAACCCATCCGCAGTCGGCTCCATCGCTGCAGAAAGCACGTACGCCTTGTAGAGCTCTATGTTGCTGGTTACAATCCCTGCGGGTAAGAATGTTTTTGGAGGCTTCTTATCCTCCGGCCCCCTCAGACTTAGTGTTATTTGGTCATTACCCTCCCCTAGAA
>Ga0136652_1000166_pt1 | contig 36930 bp, 29 predicted proteins | sample ConPoolayeEmetaG_FD_94864 | JGI IMG/M metagenome (GOLD analysis project Ga0136652, IMG submission 94864) | Hot spring microbial mat communities from California, USA to study Microbial Dark Matter (Phase II) - Cone Pool mat layer E metaG... ...
CTACATAATCTTAAGAGGAGTATTAAGCCCGCAAAATGAAATTACTGGAACAATTCTTCTTATCATATCCGCTCTAATCGCGTTCGAACTTGTTTATTTTGTGTGGAAGGAGATTAAGGAAGGCGTTAAGAAGCACGGATGGAAGCACGAAGCTATAGATACACTAATAGCGGTAATTGTTGCAATTCTTATGTGGGTCGGAGCTTCGATAGTGCTTAATACAAGTACGCCCATTTCCGCAGTAGTTTCTTGTAGCATGCTTCCGAATCTCGAGCGCGGCGATTTTATAATAGTTCAAGGGGCTGATGTAAGGGCATATGAAATAAATATGAGTGATAGCGAGATCGAATCGCTTGTCAATGGTCCGATAGTCGCAATAACAAACGAAGGGAATTATACCTTGCAGATGCCGTTATACTCGTATTGCAACTGCTACAAAACAGAGCCGCTGTGTATGCAATTCAAAAACGATCCTGGAAGTGTTGTAGAAAAAACAGGACCATTCATGTATCATTATACAGCATGCGAAGTGAAATTTCGCAATAGGGAAATAAGAGACTATTCTATATGCCTTGAATATGTCGAATATAACGGAATGAGATATTATCAGAACCTCTCTAATGATGTAATCGTTTATACCCCTAAAAAAGGCGATCTGTTCGCCGATGTTGGTGATATTGTCCATCGAGCATTTTTCAAGATAAACGTAGATGGGAAAAAATACTACCTCACAAAAGGAGATAATAATCCAACGTTTGACATCCAACAGATAGGATACTGCAACATGCCCGAACTCCGCAATCACCCAGCCCCACAAGAAAATGTAAAAGGAAGAGTAATTGGAAGAGTTCCGTATCTAGGTTATCTTAAATTATTCATCGTAGGGCAGTGGAAGGAAGATAACCAGTGCAATTGGCAACTAAACTATACAACAGTACAATAAGCAGATAGCAGCACCATCAGATTAATAACTGTTTAATTTATCCTCTTCCTCTTTATAGTTATAAACGAGCAATGAACGAATAATCCTCGCCCTCTTCTTACCAAGACCTGGTACGGCTTCTAACTCTTTTTGCGATGCTTTCATAATACTTTCAACATTACCAAAGTGCAGCAGCATTGCTCTTGCAAGCCTTGGTCCAACCATAGGAAGCATTTCTACTATGGAACGTTGAGTTTGTGATGGAGTAAGGGTTTTTCTTTTTGCAAAAATTCTCATCGGCTGCTTTTTTGCAAGCTGCTCATGTTTGCCAAGAGCAAATACCATCTCAGCGGTGCTAGGCATATCTTTTGTGAATATTAAAGAGGCGCCAAAATCAGACATGATGGATGCGTAGGCACCAAGCACTGCTTCCTTTCTGATTCTCTCTGGCGACTCTTCTCTCGTTCCTTCTACTATCACAACAACCCGCGGGTAATTTTCAACAAGTTGTTGTAATTGGCTGAAAAGCCTCCCGTCCACCACAGAATTCTCAAAATCAGCCCTTGTCTTTCTTTCTACAATCAATCTTGAAGAGCATAGAAAGTCTCCTAAAGGCAGTACTTGTCTCTTTACCACCGCACCCATATTAATTAGGCATTCATCAAACGATTCGTCTTCACGATAGTCCACAACTATATGGACCTTTTCGGATTCTGGTCCTTCTAAGAATTCCTGCACCTATTTCACCTGGCTCAGGCACTGTTCTATCTCCCCGAAACCTATGCTGCAACCGGAAAATTTTATTCGATAAAGCGCGGCTTCGAGAGCTGTCTTCTCCATATTCTGGTATTTGTCAAAAAAGCCGTATTCATAAGCTAATATCACTAGTTCGCTACTTCTTATAACACTCATATTGCCTATACGTTTTGAGAGCTCCTCCATGTTGTGTCTGTTTACCATGACGTTAACACCAAATTCTTCTTCCATATGGTCTTTTAGTTTAAATGGGGCTTCTATCAGCAATCGCGTTGTTCGTTCGTCTACAAGAATGTTCTTCACATCAAGCTCAAGGGCCAGCGCAAGCATCTCTGATTCTCCACGTTGGATGAGCGTGATCGGCTTTCCGCGCATGTAAAAAAGATTGTTCGCAAGCTTCATTATAAGCTCTGCTTCTAATACCGTGCGTTCCTCTTCCGTTCTAATTATGACGCCATCGTTTATCGCGTCTTTTATCCTTATAGCTGAAAAGAGGTATTTTTTTATGCCTTTACTCATCGGATAGAGAATTGCTTCGTCCTCAACCCCTGGTGGAATTATAAAACGCACTTTGCATTTCTCTGTTAAAAAATAGATGATCTCTAAGAGGCAGGAGGATGTTAAGGATATGAAAGAACTAGTATCACATACTAAATCCTTGGTTTTCACATTATTCACCGAGCATTTTTCTTGCTTTTTTTATTCTTTCTCCTATGGAAACTTCTTCTTTCATCCTGTCGAACATCATCGTGTTGCCAGCATACTCTTGTATTTCTTGTTTTTCTATGCCACTTATCTCTGAGGCTACACCGAGAGAAACACCCTGAGCGTACATCGTGGCTGCAAGTTTTATTCTTCCCTTCGACACCAAATCTCTAAAGAATCTCTGGTCTATCCTTTCGAGTGCATTTACATCTTCTTCGACGTTTTTAAGGAGGCGAAGGAGGGTTGCATCATCGTACTTCCCTACGCCGCTTGCAAATTCTGTAAGGGATTTCTCTATGCGCAAGAGTTCGCTTTGATATTCCCGTCCTATCAGCCTCGGCTTCGAGGATATCTTTGAAAGAACGTAGGCAATAACAGCAATCTCGAAATAGAGCTTACTCGTCTTTAACGTCGCTTCGTTGAGGAAGCTGTCCTTTAGACGCCTAAGTTGTTTTTCGTTTCTCTTTTTGAACTGTTGAAGGAGAGAAAAAACGAGGTGCTTAAAAGAGTCCAAAGTGTTCACCTTTTAACGAACGTGGAAACATCACGAAAGCTTTATAAATGTATCATGATTATATCATGACAATCGCGTGATCTTGGCGCGATTGCGAAGCAACGCTTGCGAAGCGTAAATGGTGATGTTAATGGAAGATAACAATAATAAAGTATATAAACCTAATGCCAACAGCGCCTTCAAGAGCGAGATAAAAAGCGACATCGAAGAGAATATCAATAAATTTAACGACCCGGTTGTTCTCGGAGAACTTGTTTACAAGCTTCTCGAAGAAAGAGAAAACACCAATAGAATACTCAAAAATATACTAGCGAAGCTGGAAGCAATAGAAGGTAGCATGAAAGAACCGGAAGAAACTGAGATACTTCTCCCAGAAATAGACGAAGAAATATTAGCATTTGTCAAGGAAAGCGGCAAGGTAACAGCTGAAGATGTGAAAAACAGGTTTAACTATCGCGGAAAGAATGCTGCATCTGCACGTCTAAATAGACTGTGCGATAGCGGCTTGTTACATAAGAAACAGGTTGGGAAGAAGGTTTTCTTCTTTCCTTAATATATGCTTATTTGGCAAGGCAGAGAAGAGAAAAGGTGCCACCTCCCGCCTCTCAACCCTCACTCATCCTTATGTGCGCCTTTTCTCTCCTGTCATCCTCCCACTTTAAAAGGAATCCCTCTATGGGATTTCCTTTTTCTAATTTTTTGTAATGGAAGAAAAAGATATGGAAAAAAGATAATAGAGGAAAAAGAAGGGAAGAAATAAAATAGAATATATTGGTTTTACCCTGCTTTTGGTGTTACATCTAAGACAACGCCAGCAGCCACTGTCTGTCCCATATCCCTAATCGCGAATCTCCCAAGCGGTGGGAAGTTTGCGAACTTCTCAATAACAATTGGTTTGAGTGGCTGGATTTTCACAACGGCTACATCACCAGTTTTTATGAAATCAGGCTTACCTGGAATTGGTTGGCCTGTTTTTGGGTCCTTCTTTTCTACGATCTCAATTACCTTCCCTGCAAATTGTGCTGTATGAATATGGAAAACTGGCGTATATCCTACAGATATAGCGGTCGGGTGGTTCAGCACCACTATCTGGGCCGTGAACTCAGCTGCAACTGTTGGTGGATTGTCTACTGGTCCTACAACATCTCCTCTCTTTATATCTTTCTTATCAACGCCTTTGAGGTTGAATCCAACGTTATCTCCTGGCACTGCTTCAGGAAGTTCTTGGTGGTGCATTTCTATTCTCTTTACCTCTCCCTTAACACCTGCTGGCATAACTATAACTGACATGTTGGGTTTCATTACACCTGTCTCAACCCTCCCTACAGGAACTGTACCGTGACCGGTTATTGAAAAGACATCCTGGATCGGAAGCCTTAATGGTTTGTCTTTTGGCTTTGGTGGTACAACAAATGTATCTATAATCTCAAGAAGGGTTGGCCCGGTGTACCATGGCATGTTTTGAGATTTCTTTGTCACATTGTCTCCTACATAGCTCGAGCATGGAACGAATTTTACGTTCGCAACGTTATAACCTATGCTAGTAAGAAGCTTTGATACCTCTCCTTTTACTTTCTCGTACTCTGCTTGACTGTAATTGACTGCGTCCATCTTGTTCATGTTCACCGCAATCTGGTTGATACCAAGAACCTTCGCAAGGAAGGCGTGTTCTTTTGTTTGCGGTTGAACACCATCCTTTACAGATACAACAAGAATCGCAGCGTCTGCCTGGCTTGCACCTGTGATCATGTTCTTAACAAAGTCCCTGTGACCAGGCGCATCTATAATAGTGCAATGATATTTATTAGTTACGAATTCTCTATGAGAGATATCTATCGTAACACCACGCTCACGCTCTTCTCTTAACTCATCCATGACGAATGCAAATTCAAATGTCGTCTTACCAACCTTGGCCGCTTCTTCCTTGAGCTTGTTGAGCTGCTGCTCTGAAATCGCGCCAGTTTCGTATAGGATTCTTCCTACTGAGGTCGACTTTCCAGAGTCGACGTGGCCTATAAAGACTAAATTCAAATGCTCCTTTGTTGCCATATTTCTTACCTCCGCATACTCTATTTGTTATTTACCATTTAGAAAACGGTGGAATAAATTAAGAAGTAGGTTTTTTTAAAACTTTCCATAACTAAGACGCTTCCAATCCAAAGAGGGAGATGGTACACCAGAGGCTCCATCTCTCCTCCCACTTGCCCGAAAGGGCGGAAGATATTCTAACACCTATATATTTAAATTCCTTTTTTCTCTTCTCGAAGAGTGAAAAACATACTGATTTATTTCTGCCAACGATAAACGCTGAATAATGGCTTTAAAAATATTTGTTACGAGAGTTTTCCATGGCAAAGAACGTTAAGATTGAAAAAGAAGAAGACGACGAAAAAAACCTAAAATCTAGGATGGTGCGCATTGGTCTGATAATCGCATTGTTGATAATTGTTGGAGCGATCGTGTTGTTCATAGCACAGCCAACAAGGGAAAGACCGCTAGAAGAAGAAAGAAATCAAACGAGTAACATAACCACGCCTGTAACAAACCAAACCAACCAAACGATAAACGAAACAATGACAAATGAAACTGAGATATGCGACGATGACTGCCTTTATGCGAAAGCTATAGAAGAGAAAGATGCTAAGTACTGCGACTGGATAATAAATGAGACTGATAAGCTCGCTTGTTATGTTGCAATAGCAAATTATAGTCTTGATGGTTGCCTAAAAATCAAAGACGAAAACATACTTTACAACTGCATTATTATACATGTAAATATTACCAACAACCTCTCGCTTTGCGATGTGGTCCAAGAGAAGAAAGCCTTAGAATGCAAAAGAATCTTTGAACCATGTTATTATCTTAACGATACGGCACTAAGAGTTTGTCTTGCGCTTAAAAAGAGTAATTCCTCTTACTGCGGGAATGACGAAGATTGCCTTCTAAACTACAGTATAAGCAAAAATGAAATTGCAATGTGCGAACTTATATCAAGTCCTCCAAAAAAACAAGCATGTAAAGCAGTACTTAACCCGAATACTGCGAGTTGCGATGATCTTTCACTAGTTTCGCAGAAGGAATATTGCTGGCAACTGTATGCAATATTCACGGATAACAAGTTAATGTGCACAGAGATAACAAGTGAGAGCATATATGCTCTCGATTGCTATTCTTATTTTGCGGTTAAGGAGAAGGATGTTTCCATATGCGATTATAGCAAAACGCTCCAATTAGATAACCTCTGGAAATGTTATTCCATCTACACACTTAACACTGGAGACGTAACTGGGTGCCAGCTGATACATCCTCTCGCAACCACGAACGCCTTTAACTGCTATTTTGAGTACGGAAAAAAATACGGCAACCCCGCAGCATGTGATATGATGAACAATCCAAAATTTGCAAGAACCTGTTATCAGGGAGTCATATTGAATAATCCAAACTTGAACTATACATATTGCAGCAGGGTTGCTCAGATAGAATGGAAAAATAAATGTTACATAGAATCTGCAAAACTCTACAACGATGTAAGCCTATGCGATTACATTCAAACCGAACTAGAAAGAAAGGGATGTGTAGATGCGTATAATCTGTACGTGAGCCGCACAAGTTCAGGCTAATTTTATTTCGCCATCCGCAACAAGATGCGAGAGATAGCCAGCAAGACCAAAAAGAGCGAATGAAAGAGTGGAGACTGCATAAAGAATAGCAAAGTAAATGAACGCAAACAGAATAGAATGTGTCACACCGCGATGAGAGGGCTTTAAATACGTCATTACGATTGTGTATAAACCAGTTATTGCGAGCGCTGAAACAAATATGTTCCTCCAGTTTGCGGCTATACATGCTATATCAATATAACAAGATGATGAAAGAACGAAGAAAATACTAAAAATCGGTACTGTATAATTAGCTATACTTCTTATCTTGCTTGAATCGTGATCTATATCAGGTGCGAGTGCAGAGACGCCTCCGACAACAGCCGCAAGAAAAATTGTAAATATACTGAAGTGAAAAGCAAGCGCTATCAATGCAGCAACGAATGCACCTATTAGAAAGTGGAATTTCCAGTTCATGCATAAAAAAGGAAAAAAAGAATTAAGAATTCATTCTATTTTGAAACTTGCAGTAATTGTTGCTACAACTTCTATCTCCCCACCATATAATTCGGTTGACTGCGGTTGCGGAGCACCAGAGGACTCATACATAACATTCCTATATACAGGATAGTAGGTGTAACTTTCGGTAATCCGCGAAGCCTTTCCAAGCGTTACACCAGCACCAGCAGCTATACTCTGGGCCTTTGACCTCGCAGTCGAAGCTGCTCTTTGTAGCAGTTCATTCTTTACTCTATCCATTGTTGCAGGTTTTAATGTGAAGGAAATGGAATCAACAGAAGTTGCACCTGCAGTTATCGCAGAATCTACAACGTCTCCACCAATAGCAAGATTTTCAACCTCAACCTTCAGCACATGAGTTGTTTTGTATCCTTTTGTTACATAATCCCAGTAGCAGTCTGTTTGTGAACTTTCATTTTTGCAGATATAATGGCTTTCTTGAACCTTACTAACAGAGTAAGACATAGTTTTTATTTTATCGTCTTTTATGCCAAGCCCATTCAGGGCTCTTTTAACCGCATTTGTTTTTTCTGCCGCACTACTCTGCGAGTCTTTAGCAGTCGTGCCTTCAGATTCTACTCTTAATTGTAAAACAAGAAGATCTGGGTTAACGTAATCATTGGCAGTCGCACTAACATCAATCGTATGCTCTGGTGGGGCCTCCTCGCTTACGTTGATTACAGGTTGCTCTATTGTTGAAAGAAAATAGAATCCCCCGAACAACACAAGCACTACAATCACCATCGGAAGAATGCTGCCGTACGAGAATATCCAACAGGTTTCCTTTTCGCTCATAATATCACCAATGCGCATAATGCTGATTGACACTGAGAAAATAAGATTTATAAAATAGAAAGAAAGAGTCAGGAAAGAGGCTTATGCTTTCTGTTCAAGTTTTCTCTTTATAGATTTCAGGGAAACGAAGCTGTCCCTCTCCATCTCATCCAAGCGAAACGATATCATTCTTTTTTGTTCTTCCAAGCGTGGGATTAAGACATATTCCAATGCATTCACGCGCCGTTTTGTTTTTTCTATTTCTAGAATTAGCTTTTTTATAGCGGTTTCTGTCTCTGCGAGTTTTATTACCATCTTAAGAATATCATCAAAATCCTCAACTGCTTCATCTATCTTAGCGCTTGTCCCGGTTACAGAATAACCTGGAACACGCATAAATTCCTTTTCTTCCATTTTCACATCAATAGACGGAATCTTTACGCCCATGACATTTTTAACTTCGATATCCAGTTGTATATCCTTCCTTAAATCAAGGGAAACCTTTTCGAGTTGATGAATTGGGTGGTAGAGTTGCGCTATTGCTAGAGAACGATATCCCTTAGCCATTTTTTTTGCGAGTTCTCCGCGTAAGTCCTGTGCTTTTTTCAAAATCCTAAAAAACTCTAGGATGAGGGCATCTCTCTTTTGCTTCAACAACTTATGCCCCTTTACCGCAAGAGCGATTCGCTCCTTTATCTTTATTAGTTCCATCCTTGTTGGATTTACGTCTGTTGCTCCTGCCATTTTTAATCTACTCCGGTAAACATCCAAATCTACTTACCATTTACTAACCTTTCGCCTCCTCTTCTTTTTTCTTTGGTAGATATTTTGCGATGTGCTCTTTCTTTACTCTTTTCAGCTCGTCTTCAGGAAGTATCGAAAGAAGCTCCCATGCGATTGAGAGAGTGGTCTCTATGGGTCTATCTTCGTATGGTCCCTGTTGCACGAATTTTTTCTCGAATTCATCTGCCAGCCTTAGGTATCTTCTATCAGTTGCTGTAAGCGCCTCCTCTCCAACAACAGCGCTTAGACTCCTAAGGTCCCTTCCTGTGGCATAGGCTGAGTAAAGCTGATCAGAAACGCCCTTATGGTCCTCGCGAGTCTTTTCTGGCCCTATACCGAGATTCATCAGTCTCGAAAGCGAAGGCAGAACATCGACTGGTGGGTAGATGTTTTTTCTGTGAATGTCCCTGCTGAGTATTATCTGCCCTTCTGTAATATAACCTGTAAGATCAGGAATCGGATGCGTTTTATCATCTCCTGGCATGGTAAGAATTGGAAACTGTGTAACTGAACCTTTTCTACCCTTTACCCTACCAGCTCTTTCGTAGATGGTTGAGAGGTCTGTATACATGTATCCTGGATAGCCACGTCTTCCGGGTACTTCATTGCGCGCTGAAGAAACCTCACGCAAAGCCTCGGCATAATTTGTCATATCTGTAATAAGAACAAGGATGTGCATATCGTGCTCGTAAGCAAGATATTCAGCAGTTGTGAGAGCAAGCCTTGGAGTAATCAAACGCTCCACTGATGGGTCATCAGCTAGATTAAGGAACAAAACTGCATTTTCAAGCGCGCCTGTCTTTTCAAAATCTCTGATAAAGAAGGATGCCTCTTCGTGTGTTATACCAACAGCAGCAAAAACAACTGCGAATTTCTCACCACTTCCTCTTACCTTTGCTTGCCTTGCAATCTGTACAGCGAGCTGATTGTGGGGAAGGCCTGAACCAGAGAATATCGGAAGCTTCTGCCCCCTTACGAGTGTGTTCATCCCATCTATCGTTGAAATTCCTGTCTGGATAAACTCGGATGGTGTTTCGCGTGAATAAGGATTTATAGGAAGACCGTTGATATCGAGTTTTTCCTCAGGAATTATCCTTGGTCCCTTATCCCTAGGCTCTCCAAGACCAGTAAACGTTCTGCCGAGCATTTCTGTGCTTAGACCTATTCTCATCGTTTCTCCAAGAAAACGAACCGATGTACCTGTAGTGTTTATGCCGGCTGTTGAACCGAATACCTGAACGACTGCTATTCCTTTGCCGACATCGAGAACCTGCCCTTTTCTCCTCTCTCCGCTCGGGAGCATAATCTCTACTATTTCGTTGTACCCCACCCCAGAAACATCAGAAACAAAAAGAAGCGGACCTGCAATTTCCGTGATAGTTTTGTATTCCTTCATAGATATCACCTTTTCTTTATAAGGTTATCAAATTCATCTTCAATCTCCTTCTGGAGCTTCTCAAATTCATCAAGTTTCGTTTCTGGAATTTCCCTCATCCTTCCTATCTTCGCTTTTGATGGAAGCTCCTGTATCTTTTTCAGCTGAATGCTAAGGTCGAGGGCGGAGTTCGTCATGTTTCCGAACTTCAATATGGTTTTCAGCATAAGATACTGCTTCATGAGACTGCATCTCGCATCTACATCGCTGAAAGCATTCTGCTGAAGGTAGTCTTCTCTGAGCATTTTCGTAACCATGAGCACTGCTTGCTCCTTTTCAGGCAAGGCATCCGGACCAACAAGCTGAACGACCTCCTGCAACTCAGCCTCCTTCTGGAGAAGAGCCATCGCTTTCTTTGTTAGGGCTGGAAAATCGGAAGATATGTTTTCCATCAGCCAAGGTTCGAGCTCTTCCTTGTAAAGAGAATAACTCTTAAGCCAGTTGAATGCAGGGAAATGTCTTCTGTAAGCTAGGGATGCGTCAAGGGCAAGGAAAACCTTTGTGACACGGAGAGTGTTCTGTGATACTGGTTCTGATATATCTCCTCCTGGCGGGGAAACAGCACCAATAATTGAAACAGAACCATATCGCTCTTCACTTCCAAGGCATCGAACACGCCCGGCTCTCTCGTAAAATTCAGCGAGTCTTCTCGCAAGATAGGCTGGATATCCTTCTTCTCCTGGCATCTCTTCCAGTCTTCCACCGATTTCACGCATCGCTTCCGCCCATCTCGAAGTGGAATCTGCCATAAGCGCGACATCGTAGCCCATGTCTCTAAAATACTCTGCTATTGTAACTCCTGTGTATATGCTAGCTTCACGCGCCGCCACTGGCATGTTTGACGTGTTTGCGATGAGCACCGTTCTCTCCATAAGTGGCTTTCCTGTATTCGGGTCTTTTAGCTCTGGAAATTCCTTAAGAACTTCCGTCATCTCGTTGCCACGCTCTCCGCACCCTATATAAACCACAATCTGAGTATCTGAATATTTTGCAAGACTCTGCTGAGTTACTGTTTTCCCGCTTCCAAATGGACCTGGGATGCATGCTGTTCCTCCTTTTGCTATCGGAAAGAATGTATCTATAACTCGCTGACCAGTAACTAGTGGGATGACAGGGGGAAATTTCTCTATCACCGGCCTAGCCTTTCTTACGAACCATCTCTGATACATCTTAATAGGATGCTTTTTGCCTTCAAAAGATATTTCTGCGATGATATCTTCCACTGTAAATTTACCAGAGGATATGGATTCTATCTTCCCTTCCATCGGCGAAAGGATACGATGTTCTATTAATTCTGTTTCCTGCACTGTTCCAAGAATATCTCCTTGTTTTACCTTCTCTCCCTTCTTTACCTTGGCTACAAAATCCCATTTCTTCTTTCTGTCAAGTGGATCTGTAACTACTCCTCTTTTTATAAAGACCCCACCAGATTTATCTTCTATTATCTTAAGTGGTCTCTGCACCCCATCATATATATTTTTCAGTATTCCGGGCCCTAACTCTACTGAGAGTGGCTCTCCTGTCGAAAGTACGGGTTCACCAGGTTGAAGACCGGACGTATCCTCATAAACTTGTACAACGGCAGTATCTCCAACAATCTTTATGATTTCTCCAATAAGATTCTCTTTTCCAACCTTTACAACGTCGTAGAGCCTTGCTCCGGGAAGGTCGGCTTCTACGACTGGACCAGATATTCTTTTTATAAAACCATCTTTTGATGCCATTTTATTCTCCCTCTTATATATAATCTAATAAACATAAATATCCAATCAAGGCTTTTTTGCAACAAGATCAAAGCCAAGTGCTCTCTTTATCAATTGGCGTATCTCATCTCCCTCTTCGCTTACACCAGTATACGCAGGAATCGGAACGATAACTGGATATGCTATGCTGTCCAATGTTTTTCTAAGCCTCCAATCTATCTTATTTAGAAGATATTCGTTTGCCACTATTATTCCAAACTGCTCATCGGCAAGCGCTTCTTCTAGTTTCTGCTGAAAATTTTTCTCATCTGCAAGCAGGCAGTGTTCGAGCCCAGCAAGCTTCATACCAGTTACAAGCGGAGCATCACCGAGCACAAGAATCTTTGCTTTCACCATAAATATCCCATTTTTGCTTTCGTGGCATGTTACACCATTACAAGCATCTCTTTTATTTCACTCTCAGGAATGTTGAATTCCTTTGCCTTTGCTATCTTTCTGAGATTGTTCATCTCTTCTTCCTTCAGGAGCATGAAACCAAGAACAACACCAAGCGAAAGGATGCTCATATGAAATGCAGTAGTCTTTTCTGCAGCAAGCGCTTTCTCCAAGGCAACCTCTAGGTTTATCAAAGATAGCGATTCGCTCTCCTTTATTTCCAATCTCCTAAATTTGGTTTTTATCAATTGGAAGAGTGTTTGGGTGTCAGGCGCATCTATTAATTTCTCTATAAAAGAGTGCCTCAGCGTTCCCCCCTTTATTAGATATTTTGGTATTTCTTCTCTTGAAAATTTATGCCTCTTAAGCCTCTCTATTATAAGTATGTTCTTTGCATCTATCTCTTTTTTTAGTATCTTCCTAACAGCTTCTATCTCCTTACCGCCAACCTCAACAAGCCCCTTGTCCATAAAGAGATAGGTGTATGCATCCAGAATACTCTCAAGCTGAACGAATGTATTCATATTCTTCAGAGCGTTGTTGAATATCTCCCACATGTTCTTGCTAAACGCTGCAGTTCCAACAGAGAGCATCTCCCTGCCAAGTGAGGTCTTCTTCATCTCATTAAATAGTTCGTCCCCTTCAGCCTTCATCAGCTGCTCCCATTCATCAGAAATACCGGTGTCGAATAAGTATGGTTTTATATCGTTATACTTCACTCCCTTTATCTTTGCGTGGATGATGGTCTTCATGTTGAGAAGGTCCCATTTTCTTAGAAGGGCCTTTATCGCTGGCAGGTCTTTTTTTGGCACGAGGCGTAATAGCTTTTTTGCAGTTCTTGAGAAGTTTCTCGCAGAGGCTATCTCGATAATTTCCGAGCCACTGTGAGCACTGCTTGCTATCAAGTCTTCTTTATAGACAGTCCTCTGAAGCAATTCTGCCATTCCTTCTACGCTCCTTACCCTAATCAATTCGTCATATGTACCTTCGTCTATTAGAGTACCCTTCATAGAGCTGACCCTAGCATTCGCGTAGCCATATTTCAGAGCGCGTAACTCGATTTTTGGAATGGCGAACTTGATCATTTACGATCCCTTACTCCCGCGCACCTTTTTTGCGTCCTTTTCTTCTTTTCTTTGTTGTTCTTCGAATAATTCTTTCGCAACTACTCTCCTCAGATCGTCCTTTTTTAGGTCAATTAAGGTTTCGAGGGTTAGGTCCATCTTCATCTTTCCGTCCTCTGTTTCTACAACCGCACCGCCAAGTTTATCAAGGTCCGTTTCAACAGAACAATTTTGTGGAAGTTTTGGAAGAAGCCCCTTGTCGCTTTTTTCTATATGAATTATTAATTTCACATCGCCAAACTCTTTTAGTGCTGCAGATATACTTCTTGAAAGAAAGGTCGCGTATTCCTTGCTCTTCTTTATCTCTTTCAGGAGAGAAAATATGTCCTCTATGGCGTTGTTTATCGCATCCTCCTTCGCCTCAGAGAGTATCCTTTTTCCCTCGAGCCTTGCCCATGCAAGCCGCTCATTCCTTTGTTCATTAAGAACCTTTGCAACCTCAGCCTCTGCGTCTGCTTTAAGCACAGCTATCTTTGCACGCTCATCCTCCTTCATTTTCTTAACGTGACCCTCAGCTGCTTGAATTATCTTCTCCGCCTCGCTCTCGGCCTCTCTTAAAAGAGTACCAGTGAGCTTTTCTATTCCCATGGTTTTTCACCAATATGAACTCTCTTTATTATTCTCCTGCTATCTTGCCGATGAGCATAAAGGCTATAACGAAACCGAACAGCACGATGGTTTCCGGAATCGCGATATATACTATAATGTTCTTTTCGAACTCTGGTCTTTCTGCCGCTGCTCCGATAGCAGAAGAACCGAGTGTTCCCTGCGACCATGCAGCTGCAAGAGCGCTTACTGCAATTGCAATTCCTGCGCCAAGTGCTGCGCCAGCACCTGTAGATAATCCACCTGTTAATCCACTTACATCTGCCATATTTTCACCTCATTTTTTTTAACATAAACGGAGAGAATGGTATCCCTCCTCCTAGCATGAATTTCGATTTGAATTCTATTACGTTAAGCCTGCCTATTTGAATAAGAGATTCGAACATCGCGATAAATGTGTTTACCATGTGAAGGATTATAAGAAGCGGTACAAACAGAATGGCTGCTATTCCTGCTTGAGGAAGTGGCATGAAAAACTCATTTATTATCTCTGCTAGTACAACTCCAGAGACTCCAACTGCCGCAATCCTTGCATATGAAAGAATATTGCCAACAAGACTGGGAAGCTCGAAAATAGCAATTGCACCTTCAAAAAATACCATCGCCCCGATCGAAACGATAAGAAGGACTAACGACGGCGTCAAAAACAAGGATGGAAGAATTTGGAGAAAACCAGAACAAACAGCGAACGCCCCGCCTATTTCAATACCCAACCACGCTAGTTTAGCATAAGCGTGTTTTCTATGGTGCTCCCATAAACTGTATGCTCCGAGCAAGAATCCTATTCCGATATGAACTGCGCCTATTAAAAGAGTAATACCCAAGAGAAGCGGAAAATCATGCAACCTGCTTAAAACACCATGATAAAGTGGTGTTACTGGTATCGGAAGGCCCCATTTAGCAAGGAGCGTAAGCCATGCAGCATGACTCGCACCACCCCATTCATCGAAGAGAAGTCCGAAAAATATACTAGGAAATGCAGAAATATACCATATAGATGCGATGCTCGTCATCACATAGCTTCTCTCGAACTTTCTAAGGAACCATGATGCGATTAACAAAGAAAGCAAACCATAGAACACATCTCCAACCACCACGCCGTAAATAAGCGGTAAACTGATAAAGTATATTACGGTTGGATCGAGTTCGAAATAGTTCGGCATAGAAAAGCTTTTTGTTATGAATTCAAATGGATGGGAATATGCTGGATTATCCAGAACTATAGGCGGCTGGTCGTGCTCATCCAACGGAACATCTTCCAATATAGCGTATTCTCCAAATAATTCAGCAAGGGTTTTGGAGAGTCTTCCAAAATCTGTTTCCTTTATCCATCCCTGCATCACAGATAGATTATCAGAGAAGGCAAATCTAGATGAAATCTCGCTTCTTGCAGCTTCTATCTCGAGCAATTCTATTAATCCAAGAACCCTACTCACGTATTTTTCAGAGAGCTCTCTTCTTTCATCATTAAAATTTTTGAGGGCCTTCTTCCCGTCTTCAAGTCGCATTTTTAATCTTAAGCGCTCTTCTTCCGGCGTTCTCATCCCTTCCGGAATCTGCAACGCTGAAAAGCCACACTCGCTGAGCACGCGCTCGACGAATATTTCCTTTCCTCTATCGTATATAACAAGGATTATATTTGCTTCTTCTGGAGCAAGGATTGTGGTTTCGGTATCCTCTTCCCCCAGCTGTTTTCTAACGATGTCGCGCTTTGCGGACGGAATCTCGCCAACCGCAAACGTCATTCTCTTCGTTGAAAGAGCATGGAAATCTATGCCCTTAAAAACCTCGAGTTTTTCCACAATCTTTATTTGAGTATTAATCTTCGAGATTTCTTCATTAAGAGCTGTGATCTCCTGTGCTATGGTAAGCAGCCTTCCTCCTATGAGGGAATTTATTTTCTCTGCCTCACTTATAGCTTCAGAGCCGCTAATTTCTAATGGTTCAAGTTTTGAGGATGCAACAACATCTTTATCCATCAAGGCGAGCATTCCTCTAAGTCGAACAAGTTGCGTTGAAACATTATCAAAAAAAGGGAGCGGTCGTCCGTCCTCAAGTCCCTCTATTCTGAACTTTCTTATCTCCATCACCCCCATTTGATGGAGCACCTTAATAATTTCAGGGAGGATGGATTTAAGTGCAAATATTCTTATTTTCTTCATCTTAGCTGGCTTTAACATACTCAACACGTTACTCCATCTTTTTCCATCTTCTCCGTTTTCTCTAAAGGCTGGATATAAAGGATTTGCTTATAGAAAGAATCGTAGAAGTATTCAGCCTTTTTTTACTTATCTTCTCCGCTTCCTCTTTTGCATCTTCTATTATCTTCTCTACTTCTTTTTCTATGTCCTCCTTTCCATTCCTCAATTGCTCATTTTTATATTTTGTTATCTCTTCTTCAACCTTCGCTCTTTCTATAGTTATCTCCTCTTTTGCCTTTCTTAAGATGCCATCAGCTTTTTCTTTTGCCTCTGCTATTATCTTATCGTATTTTTCTTCAGTTTCTTTTATCTCAGCAACTGTTTTCATTAAAACTGAATGAGCCGGATTTTCATGCATAGATAACACCAAAATAAGCCTACTTTCCGATAAGCTGTTTGTTCTGCTTTGCTCCTTGTTTAATGGAACGACATCAATATAATAAAGAAATATTTAAAAATATAAGCAACACAAAATTAACACGCCTTACGCTTTTTTACTCTACATATATGAAAAGGAATTATGAGTTGATATCATATGGGTGCTTATAAATATATTACGGAGACTTTCCAGCAAGAATACAAGGAAAGAGATGATACATATAAGCAGAGGATAATAGAATGGAGAGGACGACCTGCTATAGAAAGAATAGAACGCCCAACAAATTTGGCAAGGGCGAGGAGACTCGGTTATAAGGCAAAACAAGGATATGTTGTGGTCAGGGTACGTATAGAGAAAGGAAGAAGAACAAGAAGAAAACCTATGGGTGGAAGAAAACCGAAGAACAATTATCTTTTTGTCCAACCAGGTCTTTCTCATAGAGCAATGGCTGAGCAAAGAGCAAATAGAAAATACAGAAATTTAGAGGTATTAAATTCTTACTGGATAGGCGAAGACGGAAACTATAAATATTTCGAAATTATCCTTGCAGACCCTTCGAAATCCACCGTCGACACCACTGCAGTACTACGGCGCGGGAGGGCATTCAGAGGTCTAACCTCAGCAGGTAATAGCGGAAGTCCAAATAAGAAGAAGGCTATTAACAAGAAATTAAGAAGAAAGAAAATGCTTGCTAAGCTTGCAAAGATGAGAACACCGAAGAAGCAAGGATAGGAAGAGTATGTACGATCTTGTCAGGTTCAACGCCGACACGAATGTGATTTCTAAAAAATACGGATTTGACGAGATTTATTTTTTTAGCAGGATGAAAAAAAACATTATTGTTATTAATAATATAGAGGAAGCCGCTAACCATCGTAACAAAAAGGTTCTTCTTCTCCTAAAAAATTATACATACGATGAAGGCCCAGTTAAGCTCGTAGCAGAAAAAAGAAAAGCGTGTTTTCTGATAGACTTGAGTAGAATAATGAAGACAAGGGGGTTGCAAAGGGCGATAGAGATATCCAGAATAAGAACCTTTCTTGAGCTATGCAACAGATTTGGAGCATTCTACGCTCTTGCGAGTTTTGCTGAAAAGGAATTTGATATCCGAACTCCTGAGGAGCTGATTAGCATCGGATGTCTTCTAGGTCTTAATAGAGGACAGGGAAGATTTGCACTAAAGATGCTGAAGCATTATGCGCCACCTCAGCCCCAACCAGAATCCTCTGATTCCGTTTCATCCATCTAATCCATAAAGAACTCGGCAGTCGGTGGCTCTGGGGGTTCTCCCTTTCTCTCTCTTATCTGTTTTACTATTTTTGGTACAATATCTTTAGGAACAAGATGGTAGCCAGCGTATTCCTGATACCATATTGCTCTTCCTTGCGTAATTCCTCTTAATTCATTTGAAAATCCAAACATTTCCGCAACAGGCATGAGGGTAGTTACTGTAGCTGTTTCGCCCTCTTGCTCCATGCTTAGAAGCTGCCCTCTTCTTCCGTTAGTCATATTAATAACATCGCCAGCATATTCCTGCGGGCATTGAATCAAAACCTTTTGCTTCGGTTCAAGGAGTGTAACGCCCCCTTTTATGGCGCATGCGTATATTGGTCTCTTTGTTGCAGGAAGCATTTGCGCTGGACCACGGTGGACGTTGTCTTCGTGAAGAGTAGCATCAACAAGTGTCACTTTTACACCAGCCATTTTTTCCTTTGCAAGCGGACCTTGGTCCATGGCCTCCTCGAATCCCTGAACCAGCAGTTCCTCGACTTCATTAAGATATTGGATACCCTTTGTACCATCTATAAAAATATTCTTGTGATAAATGTCGAAAACCTTCTTTGCCTCCTCTCTCTCAAGCCCCACCTCTACCAACTTTTCGACTAGCTCCTTGCCCTTTGGTCTTCCTTCTGGTATCACTCCCTCCGTAATCGCTTTTACTACGCTCTCAGGCAGAGGCTCTACTACGAAAATAAGCCTATTGTGCTTGTTCGGAGATTTTCCTTCTATCGGACCTGCCTTTCTTGTCACTGTCTCGTTATATACTACGATGGGGGGAGAAGTTATTATCGGTATTTTCTTCTCATTCCTTATCTTGTATTCTATTATCTCGAGGTGAAGCTCTCCCATTCCAGATATGAGATGCTCTCCGGTTTCTTGATTTAGAGACACTCTTAACGTGGGGTCTTCCTTTGAGAGTGCTCTTAAAACCTCGATAAGCTTAGCTAGATCTTTACTTTCTTTTGCTTCTATGGATTTCGTAACTACAGGTTCGGAATAATGCTTTATCTGCTCGAATGGTTCTACTGGGGTTGCGCTTATCGTTTCTCCTACATAAACATCCTTAAGCCCAACAAACGCGCCGATATTTCCAGCTGTAATCTTCTCTGCTGCTACCCTATCCGGACCCATATAGACTGCAACCTGCTGAACTTTGGAATATGTTTTCTTAGACTCTATGTAGAGTTGGTCCCCCTTCTTTACCTCGCCGGAGAAAAGCCTCACAACTCCAACTTCCCCTGCATGCTCGTCGTACACCACGCCAAAACAAACCCCTATTGGCTTTCCTGTCGGGTCGCATGCAAGCATAGCCTTTCCTTCCTCGCTATTTAGGTCGCCCTTCCAAAGGATTGGTATTCTATAGGCTTGTGCAATCTTTGGATTTGGAAGGTGTTTTATTACCATTTCAAGGAGAACGTCGTCAACCGGAGACTTTTCTACAAGGAATTTGTGATCTCCGGAAACACATTTTTCGTATATATCCTTGAAGCTGATGTTAAAACGCTTCATTGAGCTTATACTAACAGCCCATTTATGAAATGCCGAACCAAATGCAACGTTTCCCTTCTCAACAGATATCATCCACTCATCTTTTTTCTCAGGTGGCGCGTATCCGCTTATAATCTTGTTTACTCCGGTTAGTATCTTAATGAATCTTTCTTGCATCGCTTTTTGATCCAACTTCAATTCATTTATTAGTCTGTCTATCTTGTTTACAAACACCACGGGCTTGGCACGCTCCTTTAACGCCTGTCTGAGAACCGTTTCTGTTTGTGGCATTATTCCCTCTACTGAATCTATGACAAGCACAACTCCGTCCACTGCTCGCATAGCACGTGTTACATGACCTCCAAAATCAACATGACCGGGTGTGTCGATAAGATTGATTAGATAATCCTTTCCATCATAGTTGAACCCTAAGGAGATGTTTGCTGCCTTGATGGTAATGCCCCTCGCTTGCTCCTGTTCGTCAAAATCCATCACGCGCTGTGCGCCTGCAAGTTCCTTCGATATTAGACCAGCCCTTGCTACAAGAGAATCTGTGAGGGTGGTCTTTCCGTGGTCGACATGCGCTACTATAGCGATGTTCCTTATTTGCTCTAGATTATTCATCAACTTCTGCACTTCTTCTACTACGAATTCCTTTCGTGCCATTTAAAATCACCGAAAAATTCTAATTTGAATCATTGGGAAATTAACTAACGAGCACTTCTAGCCATGCGCTCGCATTCATCCTTCTTCTTTATAGCATAACTATTTTGTGCATCTCCTTTTGCTGTATAGATAATTTCACTCGCAAGCGATTCTGATAGAGTTTTTTTCTTATTAAACGTACCCATTAGAGCCGCTAAGGCTATGTTTCTGAGAGCCATATCAAGTCGACGGGTTGCAGATATGTCAACCGCTATTTGATAACTCACGCCTCCATAAGAAACTCTTGTCACGTCCTCGCAAGGCGCGGAATTTTCAACAGCCTTTACAAGTACTTGAATAGGGTTCTGTTTCGTTTCCTTCTCAACAATCTCGAATGCCTTTTCCACTATCTTCATAACACGAAACTTTTTTCCTTGAAGCCTTCCGCCTGTCCTTATCACCTTGCCGGATGTCTTCTCGCCTGTACCGCCCCTCATGAGCTTGTTCGCAAGACGTTCTACAATGTTCACCTTTGCTTTTCCTAAAATTTTTTTTGCGTGCCTGCCAGAAGAATGAGGGATTACCACTGGCCGAAGCGAGATAACCTGTGCTAGGCTCCTATCTGTTATTTCTATATTATCCATCGAATATTTATTGAAAAGTTTCTCAGTCATCTTAATCATCTCTTAGGCTTTTCTTTTTTGCCTTTTCTAAGCATTTGGATATCTACGCCGTTGACCTTCACTATCTTATACCTAACTCCTGGAATCGAACCCATCTGTCCTCTCTGCGAACCACCGAGCCCTGCGATTACAATCTCGTCGTGCTCGTCAACGAACGTTATCGCCTTGTCCCTTGGTGCGAAAGCAGATACAATTTTGCCGTTTTTTAGAAGTTGGCATTTTACACATTTTATAAGTCCAGAGTGAGGCTGCTTTTGCTCGAGCACAATCTTTTCTAGGACGATAGCCTTTGCTTGTGGTGCTCCTTCAAGCGGGTCGAATTTTTCTTTTAGCCTTAGTGTTTTTCTCTTCCACCTTTTTGATAGCCACCTCTGTCTCTTCCGGCTTCGCATGATATTCCTTCCGGCGAATTCGCCATTCTTACCTTTTCCCTTACTCATCAATTCACCTTAAAGATAGAACAATTCTTCTCTATAAGAAGAAAGTAGTTTTAATCTTTTACTGAAAAGGGTTTATAAATGTTTTTCGATTGTTGAAAAGCGCAAGAATTTCTCGGTAGGGAACATTAGGACTGCATAAGACAGGACTTATTCTGCTTATTCTTGGGATTTGCTCACCACTACAGTGATTTACTCACCTATCACCTTAACAAGCACACGCTTGTTTCTCTGCCCGTCGAATTCGCAGTAAAATATCTGCTCCCATGGACCTAGGTCGAGCCTTCCCTTTGTTATCGGCATGATGACCTGATGGGCCATAAACTGTCTCCATATGTGCGCTGCGGCATTGTCCTCTCCCACGTTGTGCTCGTAGCGGTCATCGTATGGGACAAGCTTTTGGAGGACGCGAATGAAATCCCGCTTTAATCCCTCTTCATCATCGTTCACGATAACTGCTGCAGTTATGTGCATCGGATTGATGAGCACGAGTCCTTCCTTTATCTCGCTTCTCCTTATCGCTTCTTCCACCTTTTCCGTTATGCGAACAAACTCGATGCGGTTTCGTGTATTAAACGTAAGATATTCTGTATGCGATTTCAGAAAATCACCCAATAAACCGTCCTACAAACCAAAGCGCCGATTCAGACCGCACGTCAATCATCACAGCCAAAGCTCAGAGATCACCTTGGTCATCATCTGCTCTATTTCTCAGACGGTATTTTTAATGATTTCTAAATTCCTCTGCATGCGCGAACGCTGTTCACGCGTCTCTCGAGTGAAACTAGGTTTTACATCTTGTGGAAGTAAAAACAAGACAAAAAACGCAAAAAAGAAGCAAAAGAAAAAAAATAGGGGATAGAAATTAGCTAATCTAATTCTATCCAGAAGTAATAAGTTTCAAATGAATTCAACGTCTCGTTTGTCGCTACCATCAGTTGGTAGTCTCCTGTCTGACCATTGAACAAGCTTCCGCCCTGCGTCATATTAACGCAGAAAGCAATATCGTTCTTCGCGGCAGGATTCGCTTGATCTGCGACGGCACATGTCTGGAAGGCATTACCACCGGTCATATTTCCAGCACTTCCGGTGACCGATGTTCCAGCCACAGTTACTGCGCATGACTGTGTAAGCGTATTGGTAGCGCTGTCTGTGTCTCCGGAAAAGAAGTTCCAAACAGTGTCTATAGCTGCTGCGGTAACGTTCTGTAAACCTGTCCAATCGAATCCGCTTGCCGCTGCAATTGCGCAGACTTCACCACCATTCGCCGGTGTCCACGGCCATGTATAGAACATGCCAGTTCCTGGAGAGAGCACTATCAGACCACTAACATTGCCCCAGAATCCAGCCCATTTTTCAGTCGAAACATTTCCTGAGAGATTTAGGTTGGTGACATTTCCACCTTCCGTCGTCACATTTGCCTGCCCCGCTTGCGTGTATTTCCCAGTAGTTCCTAACGTCCAACTTTCTGCTGGTTGGATTGCAAAGAGCAGCCCCACAGCAAGCAACAATGTCAACAATAATTTCTTATACATATTTTCACCTTAGTCGCCTTGGCGTGTGCCAAGACAAGTTAATTATATGCACAAGTAACGAAGATAAAGATTTTAAATGTTTACTTGGCATCTTATGCCATGAGGAAGCTCGTTCTTTTACTACTCTTAATTGCTCCATTATGCTTCAGCATTGCGGTTGTCAATTCGCTTGATGGACGGGATGTCGTTTCAACCATTTATTACGGAGCGGTTACTAATGAGAAAGTCGTATTTGTACCGCCGGCGTACAATGAACAGGTTGTTTACTCAAAGATAGGAAGCGGTGGGAACGTTCTCCTTGTGCAATCTGCAAATTCGCCGATTATTACTGGGATGAGAAACACGCTTGAAAATAAAGGGAACACCGTTGAACTGCTCGTTTCAGAAAATCCTTATACTACGAATCTTGCGCTTGCAGAGAGGAGCGGAGCAAGAAAATTCATCCTTGTAGACCCGGTTTACGGATATAATACGATATCAGCGCTTGCCTATGCAAAACTGAATAAGATGTATCTTATATTCGCAGACAAAAACAACGCGGATGTAGTGGTTAATTTTATAAAAACAAAAAACCCGCAAGGCATCTTACTTTATGGATATATTGATAATGATGTAAAAGATCTGCTCAATAAAAACAATCTTACGTATAGGGAAATAAACAACGGGGACAAATACGATGACAATCTTGAGCTTGTTAATCTCTATTTCCAGGCAAACCCGTCAAAAAAACAAGTAATACTTTCAGATGGCAATGCATTCGAAGATACAATAGCTGCAGGTGATGACCCAGTCATCTTGATAAGCCCGCTAATCCCTTCAGCAACTTACAATTTCATAAAAGAAAAGGCTGCGAGCGACCAGATCAGGATTGCAATGGTCGTTGATAAAGAATATGCTCAGACCGCATACAATCTTAAGGAATCTATAAACAAGGAATTAAGGGGAGAGCCTCTTCATGTTCTTGTCCAACTTGGTCAGAGCGTAACTGGGATGGGGATGATGCCTGTTGATTTCTTCCCTGTCCCTGGGCCGATGACAGGACTTGAGATAGATAAGGTAGAGTACAACACGAATACTAAAAAGATAGAAGTAACTTATGAAAACACTGGAAACGCAATTGAATATGTGAAATCGCAACTACGTGTTTTTGTCGATGGCAGCCATGTCGGTACTGTTGGAGACGAGGAACCGTTTGCAATAAACCGCGGAGAAAAATTTGGTATGGGATATCCGATTGAAATTGAAAGTGGTGAGATAACGGTCAACATAACCTCCTTTTACGGAACATCGAGAAAGTACACAGAGAACGGCATTCGGGGAGTTTTTCCTGCTGGAAGAGTAACATTTATTGATATCTCCTCTCTTTCAATAGCGGATTTCATTGAGGATAGGGAAACGAGCGACCTTTTAGTAACATTCACAAATAACGGTACCGTTCCATTGTATTTCAGACCTGACGCAACGGTTGATGTAAACGGAACGATTACGAAAATAAAGGACGAGAACACTTATACCTTGGCAGTTGGCGAAGGACAAATGATAAAATTCCCTGGAATAGCAAAGGCCGGCTCAAGAGTAGTTGTCGGGGCAAATTATGGCGCAAGGGAGGCGTTCCTTGAGAAAAGGGTTGAAACAGAATACATCCCAAAAGGTCTGGCGGCGTTCGACCTCAATATCATTTACATTATCGTGATACTACTGCTCATCGGAATTGTCGGTTATCTCGTCTGGGAGAAGAGGAAGGCAAAAAGATAAACTAATATTAGTACAAAAATCCAAATGCATAAAGAGGGATCTCCTTTTCCTGAAAAAACAAGGATTCTTTAACCAAATAAGCATTTTTCATTTCCTTCAGCTGCGTCCAGCCCTTCGACTCTCCACCAATTTCGAATATGTGCTTTCCAACCAAAAAATCAGGAGTTCTTCTTTCGGTTCCTGTCTTTATATACTTAGCGTCATTAACATGCTGGATAAAGAAATCTTCCCTTATTCCACCAATTGAAGGAGATACTCCATAGCTTTCACACAACGCACTCCTGAAAGAGAGGGGCATCAATATTTTATCCTCCCCCCTTATCACCTTGTGCCCTCTACCTTCCGGTGGGACTATGTAAAATAACCCAGCATATGACAAGAGCCGCACCATTTCCTGAACGAGACGTGTATTTTGTCTAACGCTGTTGGCTAAACCACTATAGCTCACCTCCCCGGGGCTCGACGTCGCAACGAATTTTATTACCTTAAATGCGGAATCGATGTATTCAGCGTCCATTTCCCGTAAAGACTGCAGGTCGTAACGGACGATTCTCTCAACAATGTTTAAGTAAACCTCAGAATTGTTTTCAAAATAAGCAGCAGGTAGTGCGTTTTTTCTTGTATAAAGTTCGAATTCAGTCATGTAGGGCGCGATCTGTTTTACGATGCCTGGCAATTTTTTTCTATCTAAAATATCGTCCATCCCGACCTTTCCGAACTCTTTATTGGTTTTAAAATACAAGTATTCCCTAAAGGAAAGAGGTTTTAGATTAAATACAGTGATACGGCGTGATAGTTCCGACCCCAGTACCTTCAGGGCTACAGCGGATGATCCTGTTATTATTGTATGATGATGAGTTTCGTCATAGAATATCTTAATATCCTTTTCCCAGTTTGGAATAGTGTGAATCTCGTCGACCATAAAGGTAGAATATCCAGCTCTCTCAGAGTGATGAAGTACATCAAGAAGGTCTGCGCCATATTTGACTATAATCTCTCCGTTTAAGTAAATAGATCTCTCTATCGATCTAGACAGCTCCGCGAGTATCGTTGTTTTCCCAACCCCGCGCAAACCGCATATGAGATAAAGTCCCTTTTTACTCTTTATTTTTTTGGCTACCTCCCTACTGCTTTGTCTAAGCAAATCGACCTTTGCTGTTTCTATACTCCTTCCGGAAATAGAAACGATATTTGAATATAGTTTCTCGTCCATGCATTACCTATACGAGTAAATGTTTATATTTGTTACTATAACGCTACAAAAAATTATCTTTTTGTGTAATTTTTGAAGAAATATTTGTTTTTAAGCCAAAATTTATGTTATATTTGTCACAAACTTTTAATATTTTGTGCTATCTTTGACATAAACTGGTTTTACAAAGTTTTCGCAAATCAACCCATACTGACAGAAGGTTTCTTTCCTTTTTTATGTTCAAAAAACCGACCAAAAATAGCGAAAAATGGTCGGAAGTTTGAACAAAGATTAATAAAGACTTCTGCTCTTACATATACCATGGCAGATATAGATAGATTATATCGCATCGCCCTCGAGAATGCGGCAGCTGTTAAAGGGTATAAGAAAAGATTTCTATACGAAAAACTGAAAAAGTCGTTAGAGAAAGAAAATAGAGGTAAAAAACCAGCAATTCTTATACCTGGAATTAGAGGGGTGGGAAAAACAACCCTTATGCTGCAACTCTTTAGCGATTTAGAAGATGCATTTTATTTCTCTGCAGATTCTATTTTAGTGAGGACAGCCTCGATTTATGAGGTTGTTGAACAAGCTTACCGACAGGGGTACAAGACAATTTTTATAGATGAAATACATGCATATCGTAATTGGGTTGAGGAAACGAAAAATATCTATGATGATTTTGAAGTTAGGATAGTTGCGTCTGGCTCTTCAACAGCAGCAATCAAAAAAGGGAGTACACTTCTCGGCAGAAGAGCGTTGGAGGTTTCATTATCCCCATTAACTCTTGGTGAGTACGTCTATTTAAAAGAAGGTGAATTTTATACAGCCACGATAGATGAAATCTTAAGTAGAAGAGCGACCATAAAATGGTTGGCGGATCATCCCTCAGTAGAGAAATATTACAAAGAATATCTTTCCATAGGTGGCTTTCCAGGAGCAGCAGTTGAAAAGGAACTGATCTTCAAATTAATAAAGCGTATGATCTACGAGGATGCTGTCGCTGAGTTTAGCTTAACGCAAAGCAAGGTAGATGTTTGCGAGAGGCTCCTTGGTTTTCTGTCGCTATCAAAGCCGGGTGAATTTAGTTATACGTCATTTTCTTTGATGAGTGGCTACGCAAAATCAACAATCTACGACGCTGTAAACATGCTTATTGAACTAGGTATTCTAAGAGATGTCAAAGAGAAAACACCCAAATCACAAGCAAAGGGAATATTAAAGCTGCTCTTTTATCACCCGAATTTGCGTGTTGCTTTTGCAGATCAGCTCATGAAAGAAGCGGAGTTCGGTGCATTGAGGGAAGAATACTTCCTATTCCATACAGGGGAGTTGGGCTTTCCGGTTTTTATTCCGACAGGTATGAAAAAACAACCCGATTATGAGATAAAAATTGGCAAACGTAATTTACTGTTTGAAATCGGTGGTCAATCGAAAACAAGCAAGCAATTTGAGGGAAGGGATGGGGCGGTGTTAGACGACGAAGCGCTTATCGTTCTAGGTTTTGTTCAAAAAACCGACCAAAAATAGCGAAAAATGGTCGGAAGTTTGAACAAATTTTGGGTGTTAAAAGACCGAACCGGCTTACATACTATCTTTTTTCTGCTCTTTGTTTTCTGTTTCTTTTTCAGGTCCGATTGCTTTTCTTATGCACTCATAAAGAATCTTTTCTGGCTCATCAACGGCACCGGAAGCCACACTTTCACCTATCTGATCATATACAAAAGCGCAGAATTTATCAAAATAAATATCGTGCACACACCAGAAATCTCCTTCTCTGCATCCAAGCTCTTTGAATTGTGTCATAGAGCAACCATCGCATGTTAAATTATAGGTTTTTTCCCACACAAGCAATAAGAATTTTGGAAATAGAATCACCATCACTTTGGCAACTTTTTTCTTTTTCTCTTTATCAAGCTGCGATGTGGCTATCGTCTTAAGGGATTCAAAAAGCGTTTCCCTTTTCATCTCCTTTGCAATCTCTAACAACATACCGACATCGTCTTTTTCATCGTCACTATGATGACGTGCAAATTCGATAACCTGATCGACCATCGTACTGTTCGTCTCATCGTCATCAAACCTTCTTCTGGCTAGCATTCCTGTTGTTGGGATACGGAGCATAATGAGTAACCTTAGGAGGCTAAACTCGTCTCTCCATATCTTAATCAATTTTCTTAGCCCTTCTTTATCATTTTCAGACAACTTCCATATCCTTGCCTTATCTTTGATAAAGTTCCTTAGTCCATTTGGAGAAATGATATCATTCACCTTCTCGAGATATGCGAGCTCTTCTTTTGCCTCTTTATCATCATGTACTTTCGCCATATGCAGAAGCAGATTAATATCGCGGACACTGGCCCCGCATTTTTCACAAGTCACGAATACCCTATCTTCTTTCTTCCCCATATTTCATCCCTATTTCGCGTTCTCAAATCGCAATTAAAAGGATTATTATTTCTCCTTTTCGAAAGGTTCTTTCTCTCTTATTAGGCGTCTTTTAACAAAAAGAATAAGCTCCACTACTGCTTGCAGGAGGACGATGTTTGACATAAAGCAAATTGAAAATATTAACACGTTAGGGAGCGCAAGGATAAGCGGAATGAACGAATAAAGCGCCGCCTTTAACATTGGTCTTGGCTTTACCTTGAACCTTCTTGCGGAGAGCACAAAATTAAGCAGTGCGAGTAGTATTGAGAAGAACCATAAGATATACAATGTGTTTGGTGAGAAAATAAGCCAATTAAGCAATACTGGAAAATGACATACCGCAGCAATCTCTCTTTCGATTACGTTTATCTCTCTATCCCTTATCCTATAGCCTGGTTTTGTCCCTTTAAGCACAACCCTGCCAGGAGAATCGAACACGTATTTGAAGTACCCCTCGCTATCTGTAATCACCGTGTCATTGCCAATAACTACCGTTGCACCAGCTATCCCCCGCCCCATGCTGTCAACAACACGTATTCTCGTCTCCTTTCCTACTACTATTTCCTCTTCTGTTATGAAAAACCCAAGTCTTATTACATCGAGAAGCAAACCAGCTTGCGGATAGGTGTCCTTGTATGCGTAAAGTAGCCCGTTATATGGTACCACTATCGTTGCAAATCCGTTTTCATCAGCATAGACACTCATGTAATCTGTAAAGACTCTTGCAAGCGGAACAGGCTCGTTCTTGTTATTTACAATCTGGACGAGGATGCTTTCATTCTCCACGATTTCGCCACCTACTACAAGGATCTCAAGCTCTTTTGCAACGCATGTATGGTCTATGCAAAACTTATCTAATGCACAATCACTATCGGCGCAGCATTCGTACTGGATGCACGCATGGTTTGTGATTATACCACACTCGCATTTTATCCTTTCGCAGATACCTTCAACACATATCTCATCGTATGCGCAATCTTCGTTTTTCGTGCAGTAGACACAGATTCCGCCTTCGCATACTCCGCTCTCGCATTCACCATCTCGATTGCATTCCTCTTTTACCTTTTTCTTCGGCTTGCATGTTCCATAATCGCAATATTCATTTTCGTCGCAATCGTCATCGCTTGCGCATTCGGCGATCACTTGCACAATAAAATCAGCACATGCACGTGCATTATCATTCCGTGCGCACACTGTCAGCACGTACTCTCCGACACCGTCAACTGTTATCGGGAATGAGACATTCGTTTGTTCCCTCTCGTCCAAACGCTCGATTTCACCAGAACCACAAGTGAAGCCTGCTGGGCATTCATCTATGTAGACTGCTACGTCCATTTCGTTATAATCCCCGCGATTTTCTACGATAAACGATGGATTGAAGGTTTCCTCAGCTTTGACCGTGTACGTTCCAGGAGGATATATATAAAGTCTATGATGCTTTTCACCACCAGGCGGGGGTGGAGTAAAGCAGGTATAATTTATGTCCACCCAAAGGGTATAAGCCGTAGAAGAACCATTGTTCGGAATCATTATTTGGTAATCGCTTGTCGTTCCATTCCAGTCAGGTTTGTTGCTCACTACCACGGCAACGAAAACTAGATTGCCTGCAGCATCATTAAGATAGCCTTCGCGGAAATAGGACGATGAAGCATTGTTCGCATACGTATACGTTGTCGGAACGTTTGTAAACGTTCCATAGGAGAGTGTAAAGTTGCTTGTGTATTTAAATGTCGCGCTTCCATTTTCGCTTCCGTTTATGAAAGCATCGAGTTGGGAGAGATTTCCTGGAGAAAGCGGCAGTGTAAGCGATGGTGAAGAGGAATTCACCGCTATAATATGCATCACAAGGGACGTGTATGTACAACTTGGTTCTGATACGAGCATATTGAGATGGACTACTTGATTTCCAATGACATTATGATTATAAGTAGCCCCGAATATCCCTAAAATAACATCCCCGTAGAGCCCGTCCCACCTTGTAGAATTTCTAAGGTCAGTAACGTTCAACTCTGTAACGTTTCCTCCCTCTATAGTAACCTGAGCTGACGCAACACAGAAAAAAAACAATATAAAGAATACAAACCTTGCTTTCATCTATTCCAACTCCAGCCAGAATTTCACCACTCCACTTGTTCCTTTGTATGTGCTCAGGTTAGCAGGTACCCTTATCTCATAATCATACGTTGCACTCGAGTTTATCTCCGTAACAAACGCAACATCCTGGTTCTGCACTATGCTAAACTCTGGACCTCCTTGCGATGCATCCCACACTATTCCTGTCTTGAAAATGCTGTCCTGGGTAGTAGAATTCGCCTGAGGAACGTATGGAACAAAACGCTTGTATAACGTCATGTTAAGCGTCTCCTTTGGATTGCTTCCATCGGTACTGTAAGTTGCGTTTACGTTGTCGAACTCCGCGCTGTATCCAAGAAGGGAGTCAAGCTCGATAAAGTCGTTTGTTGAGTTCTGCCCGCTCACATTTCTTCCAAGCGCTGTAAGGTTTATCCATTGTATGTTCGCATCGCCGTTTATTGCATAAACCTTTCCTTTCTGTCCATTCCATAACCATGAATAGAATATATCTACTTGATTTGGTGCAAGAAGAAGAGTGCCGTTCACGTAGCCGTAGAAGTAATGCCATATTTCCGTACATCTGAATGTGCATCCTTCATGGCCGCTTTCGTTCCAGAGGTTCCAGTAATCGCACCTGTCAAGCGTTCCCGTATTGGTCGTATTCGAATTGTTTATGTCCATCTTATCATTGAAGCAGACGTAATTTTGCGATAGGGTATTGGAATTGCTACTAGCCGCAATAAAAACTCCCGCGTCGGTATTATTTGTGATGTTGTTTTTGTTTAGGTTAGAGTAGTCCGAGTTTAAGATGTAAACCCCTTTGCCGTTGTTGTATATCATCGAGTCGTTCAAAAATAAACCATTAGAGCTATCGACATAGACCCCGTAATTGTTGCTATATACTTTAATTCCTGAAATAGTGATGTTGTTAGAGTACGCGTCTACAACGATACCAGATGTGCATAATGCGTACTCTCCTTTATAAATTGAGTTATTGACGGAATTTTCCAAGTAGACGCATGTATCACCGGTAGAAGTTACGGTGTTGTTTGTCAAAATGTTATTTGAGCTATTATCTAGGTAGAATCCATTGTTGACGAACGTTGCAATGTTGTCAGTCAGATTGTTGTTTGAGCTTGATTTAAGATAGAAAGCATTTGCGGAGTTGTCATACACATTGTTAGAAGCCAAAGTGTTGTAAGACGCATTGACAAGGTGGAAACCGGAAAAGCTAAGGTTAACTGTGTTTGAAATGAACGTGGAACGATTCGCCTCATGAATGTAGAAAGCCTGAGCAGTACTGTTTACGACCGAATTGTTTATGAAAGAAGAATTAGAAGATTTGAAGACATCAAATCCGTAGAGTACATTATCTCTTACACTGTTGTTGTATAGACGATTGGCGGAAGAATCAAAGGATACTACGTAGCCGTAGACATTTCCGTATGCTGTGTTGTTCTCCAGATAATTTCCAGCTGAAGTGTAGGATATTGCGAAACCAACCAAGGAATCATAAGTAGTAGAGCTGGAGATGGTGTTGCCCGCGGAGTTGAGATATATATAGAAACCGTTGTTGGTAATATTGTATGCAGTGCAGTTGGAAATCGTGCTGTTGTGGCTTGCTGTCATTGTGAAACCATAGGAAGAATTGGAAGCAGTGCTGTTGGTTACGATGCTATTGTTTGTGTTATATAGATATAAGGCATTTGTGTAATTTGAGATGGCCGGGCAGTTGCGAATTGTAACATTTGATGCTGAGATTGAGAGTATTCCGTAAGTAGTTCCTGCAGTTCCGTTTCCCGTTATATTATATCCATTGCAGTCATAAACAACATTCGAAGAGGTGATTTTTACGCAGGTATAATTTGAAAGAGGAGAAGCATTATTAGGCGCTCCAACATAGTTTTGAGTTTGCACGTACGTCCCTGAAGAAGATATTACCGGGCAGTTTTCGCTTTGTTGTAAAATCCCATAGGTGCTTAATGGATCCATATCGCTCAACGATAATCTGTTGTTTGTTGTATCCGGCGTATTGTTCATCAATGTCCAGCCGCTTGCGTTGTATTTCCACAATTCAAACATGTTTTCATCATACCCTGCAAGTTCTGAATCTAACCAACTCCAAGAAATAGAATCTATGGAAACACTGCCTCCTTCCTGTGTAATATTGACAAATTTTTGAGCAAAACTTATCCTATTTGAAGGAAGCGCAGCCGGCTGCTGATTCCATCTTATCCCATATGCCTCTTCTATTGTTGGGTCTCCATATGCATCTGTTATGTACAGAGATGTGTAGTTCTGGAAGTTTCCTGCTGGGTTATCTATTGTGAGGTTTGAGACGTAGAGATTATAGACATTGAAATCATCGGCACTTACAAGCATATCTAAATTTGAGTTGTTATAAAGATGCATATTCGTAATGTTTGTATTGTTCGAAACATAAATAAGCAAACCAACATCCGAATTGTTGTACATGGAGTTATTTGTAAGCGTATTGTTGTGGCTTGAATAAATATAAAATGCCGTGCCTCCAGTATTATACACAAAGTTATTTGTAAATGTATTATTGTGCGAGTTCGACTCGATATAAATTCCGGCGGTGTTATTGTAAACGTTACTACTATTAATTATATTGTTGCTAGATCCCGTAAGAAGAACACCTATACTTTGGCGATAAACTGTATTATTGATCAAAATATTATTAGAACTTAAGTAAAGGTCAATACCGTAATCAAAATTGTCATAAACCGTATTATTGGTTAAGGTGTTGTTAGATGATGATATGATGAGAAATCCGTCTCCACTATTTTCATAAGCAGTATTGTTTACCAAAAAACTGTTGTTTGATGCGTAGAGCGTTATTCCATGGGTATAATTACTTATCTTACAGTTCTTTACAGTAACATTTGTAAGAGAACCATTAATAAGTATGCCGTATGTGGTAGCTATTTCAGCAGTGCCGTTATCAGTTATATTGAAGCCTGCACAATCAAAAATAACATTGGATGCAGCTATCTTCACACACGAATAATCGTTGAGCGGAAAAGCATTGTTTGGTGCACCCACATAGTTTTGAGTTTGTGTGTATTCTCCGGGGGAAGTTATTACAGGACAATTAGTATTTTGTAATATCCCATACGTGCTTAGAGGATTCATATTTGTTAATGATAAGCGATTATTTGCCGTGTCTGGCGTATTGTTCATCAATGTCCAGCCGCTTGCGTTGTATTTCCATAGTTCAAACTGATTTTCATTATAACCAGTAAGTTCTGAATCTAACCAACTCCAAGAAATAGAATCTATGGAAACACTGTCTCCTTTCTGTGTAATATTGACAAACTTTTGGGCAAAACTTACTCTATCTGATGGAAGCGCAGCCGGCTGCTGGCTCCATTTTATGCCGTATGCTTCTTCTATTGCCGGATTCCCGTATGCATCTGTTATATATAGCGAGGTGTAGTTCTGGAAGTTTCCTGCGGGATTGTCTATTGTGAGGTTTGAGATATATAGATTATATACGTTAAAGTCGTCTACGCTTATAAGCACATCTTGGTTCGTATTGTTGTAAAGGTGCATATTTGAAATGTTTGTATTGTTTGAGACATAGATAAGCAGACCGGTCTTAGAGTTGCCATATGCACTGCTGTTGTAGATATTGACCAGATCATTACTATTAATATGGAATCCATATGTATTGTTGTATGCTTTACTGTTTTTTATTGTGGTATTGAAAGACAAGAGTAAGTAATAACCGAACTGCCCGCTATCATAGGCAGTTTCGTTATCCAAAATAGAATTATTGGATAACTGGATAAAATAAGCATGCACATTGATCGATGAACCTGTATTGTTAGTTAATGTATTAGAACTTACTGAATCTAGATAGAAAGCATATCTTCCAATGGTATTATTCACGTGATTGCCTACAATCTTGTTATTATTCGAACCGCTTTGTAACGAAATACCATCATAAGTTGTATTATATATCTCGTGCCCAGTTATATTATTCCATATACTTTTAGTGAGATAGACTGCATAATAATATGTGTTGTATAGTGAGTTATTTGTAAGTGTGCTGTAAGATAGGTTTTCTGCATAGATGCCGATGTTTGTGCAGTTAAATATTTTGCTTGAATCCACAACTGATGAGTTAGTATTTAAGAAATAAACACAGTTTGGAGAAAAGGAGATGTTTGTCCCATTTATTATTATTTGGGACGAATATCTTATCTCGGCCCCACTAGTGGAGGCATTGAAAAGATTTGATTGGACGAGAGAAACATTGTTGGAAGAATACACATACCAGTTGTAATTATTCTGATACGCATCTAATGAGTGAATTGTATTATTATCCGAATAATCCATGTACAAACCAACTGTATCATCGTGCAAAATATTTCCGTTGAAACTGCTACTACTTACATAGTATGTGTAGATCCCATACGATGTATTGCCAACATCGTTGTTATTGAATTGAGAGGTGTTAACATTGGAAAGATAAATGCCTTCGTCACTACAATTGCGTACGCTGTTATTCTCAATAACATTGTAACTGGTGGAATAGGAGTAAATTCCTTTACGCGCTGAGTTATTAATTGAATTGTTGAAAACATTATTATATTTTGCATAATTTTCAATACGGATCGCTGTTCTATCAGTATCCCAAATTCTGTTGAATGAAATAGTAAAATTAGAGGAATTATCAAGCATAACAAGATCTGAACCAATCGTAAGATTGTTCCAGGAAAAGTTTGAACGTAGGTTGTTGACGAAATAAGAGCCAATTATATTGTTTCTAAATCTGTTATATAATATAGTATTGTTTGTTGAATTAACGGCATATAGACCTGTGTTTGAATTATTCTCGAACAGATTATTACGAATTGTATTATTATGAGAATCAATGAGATAAAGGCCATATTGCGAATTTGCGAATATTTGATTCTCTATTATAGTATTGTTATACGATGGATCTATGAAAAAGCCATATTGCGAATTAAAGAGCGTGTTGTTTTTGAATAGGGAATTATTGGTATTTATTGCATTTACACTTGCCGAGAAATTAGAGATTACACAATTCACGAGTGAAACATTGCTTGCGTTTACGACATAAACACCATACCCTGACCTATTGCCTGTTATCGAGAATCCTGAACAGTCAATCTCAATATCACTTTGATTAATCGTGAAACATGTATCGTTAGATATAACGTTTGTCGTCAAACCACACGATTCTGTGATAGTTTGGCCACATACAAACGTAGTTGACTGACCAACACAACCAGCAGTAAATATTGTAACATTTCTCGTTTCTGTCTTATTCTCATTTTCCGCAGAATCGATTGCCGTTGCGTTGAAGAAGTATAAACCATCAGGAAGATTTGTAAAGTTCACAAAAGCAGGCGAAGATGTAAAGTAAGATTCATTTATCAAATCTCCGCTTGAATTGTAAAGACGAATCACAACAACATTCAAGTGTGCATCTTCTGCACTCACATTAACTAAAATGTAATTCCTTGGAATAGTAGAACCTGATATCTCAGTTGGCGATTCAAACGATACCAAAGGAGGTGTGTTATCTATCGAGAAATTGCCGATCATTGTATAACTGTTACTCAATCCCTCAGAAGTTTCATTCTCAAATACTGTAACTTCTATTGAATAATCTCCATCCACGTAAAGTGTAGTGTTCCATGGGTATTGAGTGGAAGAGTTATTTCCATAATTTGAGACAATTGTTGCATTATATGTAAGGTCTGGGTTTAAGAGTGTTATATTAAATTGAAGAGAATCACCGTTTCGATCGTAGACATTGCTCCAAGTGATGTTATACATTTTAGAAACAACCGCTCCTGGGTATGGGGTTAACAGGTATGGTTCTGATGGCGGACGGTTATGGTAAACTATTGTAAAGTTCGTTTTCTCTGTGTTATTTACACGTCCATAGTTATCACTTGCTATTATAGTAACATTATATAACCCAAGTTGGTCTGTACTTTCAAAAATCCCAAATGTGTTATTCTCACTATTCACTATAAAGTTGTCCCAACTCACGTTTATGCTTCCAAAGTCAGAGTATGCAGATTCTGATTCCATTGTTACATAAACCAGTCTTGCAAAGTTAAGTTCAATTGAGGCCTCTTCAATCCACTCAGATGCAGTATTATTCCAAGTATAGAATGTGAAATTACTGCCTTCGCGCTTTATCCTGAACTTTCCAGATGTATCATCTGTTGGCCTGCGCGCTATGTAATCTGAAGTATTCTCATCATTCACAAACACCTCATAGTTTCTTCCTAACCCAGTCCAGTTTGAAAGAGCGATGAATGCCATTTTTGATGCTTCAAAAGAAGTTGGCGATTCCGTTATCTGGAAGTTTAATGCGATATCCGTACCCTCATACCCTTCTATGTTAAAATCCACTTGAATATCAAAATCACCATCTATTGCTTTTTTTGAGATAAGAGAACATAACGTATCGCTCTCAGGTGCTCCGTCTCCAAAAAGGCCAGTAAATGCCTTGTCTGAAATTGTTGTATCTATATCTACAACACAAGTTTGAAGCGGGCCTATATAATCTTCATTAGTCCAGTTCACACCCAACGAATCAACGCTGAAATCATCACTCTGCAACCCATCCCCAAGCGTTATGTTCTGCACAGTACCGTTAGGCATTGCTACTTCCGCAAGTGCATAATCTATCCCATCAGGGTCTAAAATAATAGTTGATATTGAAACTGGAGTAAACTGCGAATAGTTTTCTCCGTGAGGTGAAATTATAGTAACGTTTGGCGCTTCCTGATCAAGATAAAATATTCCCGGCATTACATATGAATTGCTCAGTCCTTCTGCTGTTTCATTCTCAAATACCGTAACACGCATTGAATAGTTGCCGTTCGGATACTGAGTAGTATTCCATGCGTAATTGTTGGATGATGCGTTTCCATAATTTGATA